>Ga0207137_1199_pt1 | contig 12120 bp, 10 predicted proteins | sample Alteio_BWMinHeat_9_FD_153572 | JGI IMG/M metagenome (GOLD analysis project Ga0207137, IMG submission 153572) | Enriched cells from forest soil in Barre Woods Harvard Forest LTER site, Petersham, Massachusetts, United States -... | ecosystem: Environmental > Terrestrial > Soil > Temperate forest >...
GTTGCCGTGGTGGGCCCGACGGCTTCGGGGAAGTCGGCCCTGGGGGTGTGGCTGGCGGAGCGGCTGAGCGGGGAAGTGGTCTCTTGCGATTCGACGCAACTCTATCGCGGTTTCGATATCGGCACAGCAAAGCCTACCGCTGCTGAGCGACGCGGGATTCCTCATCATCTGATCGACGTGCTTCAGCCGGACGACGAAGCGACCGCCGGCGCCTACCGCGAAATGGCGCTTGCAGTCCTTGCCGATTTGCGAATGCGGAAGCGACTGCCGGTGCTAACTGTCGGAACCGGTTTGTATCTGCGCGCGCTACTCGAAGGATTTGCCGATGTGCCGCAGCGCTCGGAGGAGTTACGAGAACGTCTGCGAGCGAGCGCGGAATGTTGTAAAGGTATGTGTAGCGCAGTTCGATGAATGGGCCGCTGAACTGTGGCGGCAGCGGCTCGAACGGGTTCGAAGCGCGCACCGAGGAGTACGCGGCACGATCCAGAGGTTCCTTTCCCGAATTGCGCTGGATGACCGGCTCGGCCGAGGGCACGCTGCCATCACGCATGATCTTGAACGTGAGCACTACAATACCCTTCTCGCCCAATTCGACAGAGCCAGGCATCACTGCGAACCAGTTGCGTTTTACGGTCACGTACACGCGGTTGAGATAGTTGCTGAAATCGACGCCTTCGTCGGGCGTAAGCATCTCGATGCCGCCATACGCGGTTCCGTGCCCGCCTCCGCCACCGCCCGTTCCGCCGCCTGGAATCTGGCCGCCGCCCGCGATGGGCCGCGGGCCTGAGCTCTTCGCGGCGTTGCGCAACGATTCTTGGATGCTCTCCCCGGGTGACTTCGCGGTTGGCAGCACTAATCCTGGCCGTGGCACCGGCGTATCCGGCGTTTCCAGCCTCAGCGGAGCTTTCGCAGTGGGCGCATCCGTCTGCGGCACAGGTTGTACAACATTCGGCTGAGGGATCGGAGCGCTGGGCAATTCTCTCACCGGCCGCTCCGGTTGCGGCGTCGGCGCGGGGATCGACACAATCGGCGGGGCAATTTTCCGAAGCACGCCAGGATCCACCTTGACCTTCGGCGCAGGTGCCGGTGGAGCCGAAGGCTTCATCGCTTCTAGCCGCCAGGGCGGAAGCAGCACGGTCATTTGTCTTCGCGCGAGTTCCAATTCCGCCTGCGTGGGTTCGTGCGGAGGAAACACCTTCGCCCATAACACAATCGTCAGAATCGCCAGCCCATGAATCACGAACGAGGAGATGCGTGTGACCACTTGCCATTTGGTCTTCTCTTCCGACTCTGCGGGAGCAATCAGCTGGACTTCCCCGGTCAGAAAAACATCCGGATCGATCATCTCCGTCGGGCGAATCGGAAGCACATCGGAGGTCTCGGGCGGCGCGGCACCCTGTGGCAGGACGATGCGCGAATCCATCTCCGTCGGCTGCAGCGGGACGGATGAATCCTCGGTGACGTTGTAGGCCTCCCGGCTCACGTCGCGCGGCACGACTACCCGCGTGGCAATCGATTCGAGCGGAAGATTCGTTGGAATCGTCGTGTGCCCGTCCAGGACCACGATGGGCAGCATCGCCGGAACCAGCGTCCGCTCGTCCATGGTCGTCGGACGGCGCCGCTGGGTTGGCGCATCCATCGAAGCCGGTGGTCGGACATCAGCCGGAACCAGAATTCTTGGAATCATCGTGTTGTCGTCTTGTCGTGCGAGGCAAATGCTACTGCGCCGGCCGTGTTCCGGGCGCCTACTACATTGACGCGTTCCGCGTGCTCCTGGATGCTTGCCATCACGCGGCTTGCCAATTCCAGCGCCGCGCGCCCCGCCGCGCCATTTGTCCGCGGCTCCTCACGCGTGCGGACGGCCTCGACGAACGCTTCCAATTCCGTGCGCAGCGGCTCGGAATCCGGCGCCTTCAGCTTTTCAAACCCAAATTCCGGCTGTGGCCCGGCTTTCTTCACGCCCACTCGCAGCGCGTCGCGCCGCGCATAGTCCAACGAAATGTACTCGTGTTGCTGGAAGAACCGCATTTTGCGCACCCGCTCGGTTGAAACCCGGCTCGCGGTGACATTGGCTACCGCTCCCCCCGCGAATTCCAGTCGAGCATGCGCGATGTCCACCTTGTCTGTCAGCACCGGGATGCCTACCGCTTTCACTTCGGTAACGGGCTCTTTCACCAGCGCCAGCAAGATATCCAGGTCGTGAATCATCAAATCGTAGATCACGTCCACGTCGAGGCTGCGCGGCGTGAACACTCCGAGACGATGCACTTCAAAAAACAGCGGCCGATTCAAAATCGGCTCAACCGCAATCACCGCCGGATTAAATCGTTCGACATGGCCCACCTGCAGGATGCGGTTGTTCTTCTTCGCCGCCGCCAGCAGCGCGTCGGCCTCCGCGAGATTCACGGCCATGGGTTTCTCGACCAAAATGTCGAGGCCCAGCTCCAACATCCGGCAGCCCACCTCGGCATGCGCGACGGTCGGAACGGCGACGCTCACGGCATCGGCGTGTCCCCGCAATTCCTCGAGTGTCGCAAATACTTTTGTCTGAAATTCGGCCGCTACAGCCGCCGCGCGATTCGCGTCTAGATCGCAAACCCCGGTGAGTTCCGCGCTCTCCAGCTCCCGATAAACTCTCGCGTGATTGCGCCCGAATTCGCCGGTACCGGCCACAGCGACACGGATTTTTTTCGGTGTTCCGGCCGCCGCGCTCATTCTTTGTTGATTCCCTTCGAGGCGCTCTTTGGTTCCGTCGCATCCGCCGCGGGAAACGCTTCGATAGCGATCCCTGCGGCATCCGCCAACTCAATCAAGTTTGGGCGGTCAAAAAGGAGCGTCCGTCCCGCATCCACGGCCAGCGCCGTGGCCCCTGCGACTCTCATTTGTTCGACGGTACTCAAACCGACCACGGGTACATCGAAGCGCATGTCCTGCCCAGGCTTGCTGACTTTCACCACTACCAGTGGCTTGCCGCCCGTTATCCTCGCCGCGCGCGCGATCGTTTCATCGGTCCCTTCCATGGCTTCCACCGCCACGCACGCGCAATCCGAAATCACCACCGTCTGCCCGATGTCCATCCCCGCAATTTGTCGTGCCACGCCGAGTCCATACGCGATGTCTTCCGCTTCGTGTTCATTCGGCGCCCGCCGCGTCAGCACACCCGCATCCGCTACCAGGGGTTTCAAAAAAAGCGTCGAGTCCACCAATTGAATGCCCTCTTCTCCCAGCACGCGGGCCACCGCTCCGATCAGGGAGTCCGTATTCTTCCGCGGCAGTGAAAACAGCAGCTTTGCCAGCTTCCAGTCCGGCCGGATGGCGCTAAAAATCTTGTTGTGCTTCACCTGTCCGGCCATCACTGCTTGCGTCACGCCTTCCTGCTGCAGCAGCTCGATGGTCTTACTTAGCTCTCCGAGGCTCACCCAGTGGAGCCGCTTCGCGATTTTCTCCAGCTCCGGCGCAGCTTCTTCTTTAATCGCGATTACCGCCATCTCGATTCCCTGGCTGCGCGCGCCTTCCAGCACCAGAAACGGAAATCGCCCGTTCCCGGCGATGAGTCCCCAACCTTTCGAATTGGCATTGGCATCCAGCATGAAATCAGCTTCAGGCGTGTTACTTCACGATGCCGCGTTCGGCACTTTCGACAAAGCGGATCAATTCCTGCACGTCGGCTGAATCCGCCAGCGTTTTCCGCATTTCCGCGAGCGCCTGCGTAGTATTCAATTTCGAACGCTGCAGCAGCCGATAAGCGCGCTTCAGCGCCTGCAACCGCTCCGCAGAAAATCCTCTGCGCTCCAATCCAATCGTATTAATCCCGAAACTCTTCGTCTCGCGCTCCGTAACAATCTTCGAAAACGGCGGTACATCCTGCGTGATCACCGTCGACGCCCCAACGTACGCATAACGCCCGATGCGGCAGAACTGGTGCACCGGACAGAACGCCCCAATCGTCGCGAAATCTTCCACCGTAACGTGTCCCGCGAGCGTCGCCCCGTTCACAAAGAGCGTGTTGCTCCCAATTACGCAGTCGTGCCCCACGTGTGAATACGCCAGAAAAAAATTCCCGCTGCCGAGCGAAGTCTTCCCGCCGCCTTTTTTCGTCCCGCGGCTCACGGTCACATATTCGCGAAAAATGTTTGCGTCGCCTGCCACCAGCTCCACACGCTCCCCCGCGTAGGTATAATCCTGCGGGTCGCCGCCAATCACACTGAACGCATGAAACACATTGTTCTTGCCGAACTTGGACGGCCCCTGCACCACCGCATGCGCGTGCAGCAGGCAGCCCTCTCCCAACTCCACTTCTTCACCCACCACTGCAAAAGCGCCGATCTGCACGCCTTCGCCAATCTTCGCGCTCGCCGCTACAATGGCCTGCGGATGAATTTCGCTCTTCCTCATTTCGCCGGTTCTTCCGCCTTCGTGGGCGGTTCGCGGTCGATCATCTTGCACATCACTGTGCCTTCCGCAGCCAGTTGCCCGCCCACCGTCGCCTTCCCCTCCAGCTTGCAGAAGTCCCCCCTCCAGGAAAGAACCTTCACTTCGATGCGCAGTTGATCGCCAGGCACGACCGGACGCCGGAATCGTGCGCCATCGATCGCCACAAAGAAGAGCAGTTTGTTGGCGCGGTCCGGAACATCCAGCAGCAACAACAGTCCGCCGGTCTGTGCTATGGCTTCCACAATCATCACGCCCGGCATCACCGGTCTCCCGGGAAAATGCCCTTGGAAATAGTATTCGTTCATCGTGACGTTCTTGATGCCCACGATGCGCTTCAGCCGCTCTACTTCGACGATCGAGTCCACCATCAAAAAAGGATAGCGGTGCGGCAGCAGTTTTTGTATTTCCACAATGTCCAGCGTCATTCGCGCTCCCCGTCGGGCCGCAGCTTTCCCTACGGCGCCCCTTTCCACCCGGCAAACTTCTGATTATATGCGAACCCGCGCCCTCCGCGATACGCGCTCCCCATGCCACGGGCGTGTTTGCTTCCGCCTCGCCGGGTTGCTGCTTCTTCGCGGCATTGCTAGCATGTCCAGACCATGCCGGAGCCCAATCTCCCCAGAGAATTCTTGCGCCTCCTGAAGCCGCAACTGCCGCAGATGCTCGCGACGCTCCGCACGTTCGTGGAGACCGAATCACCCAGCCTGGAAAAATCAGCGGCGAACGCTTGTTGCAGCGTCGTCGCGGAGGAGTGGCGCAAACGCGGCGTGCGCGTCGAACTGCTCGCTCAGAAAGAGCGTGGCGATCATCTTCGCATCACCTATTGGCCAAACAAGACGCGTCCCGCCGGCCAACTCCTTGTGCTGGGCCACTACGACACGGTCTATTCCAGCGGCACCCTGCAACAAATGCCCTTCCGCGTCTCGGCGGGCAAAGCCTATGGCCCTGGAGTTTTCGACATGAAGGCAGGAATTGTTCAGGCGCTCTATGCTCTGCAAGCCTTGCAGAAAACAAACACGCAGCTGCGCAAACGTCTCGTCTTTCTCTGGACCTCCGACGAAGAAATCGGCAGCGAATCTTCCCGCAAACTCCTCGAAGCTGAAGCACGCCGCAGCGATGCCGTCTTCGTCCTCGAGCCTTCCTTTGGTCCCCGCGGCCTTCTGAAAACCGCGCGCAAAGGAGTCGGCCAAGCCGAATTGATCGTCCGCGGCCGCGCCTCCCACGCCGGCCTCGCGCCGCAAGAAGGCATCAACGCCATCCACGAACTAGCCCAGCAGCTCACGCGCATCGAAAAATGGAACGATCATCGCCGCGGCGTGACCATCAACGCCGGCATCATCGAAGGCGGCACGCGCACCAACGTGATTCCTGAGCGCGCCCGAGCCGTTCTCGATCTGCGCGCGCTTCGCATCTCCGATATGCGCGGCCTCGAAGATCGCCTGCACGACCTGCGTCCATTCCAAAAGAGCGCGCGCCTCGAAGTCACCGGCGGCTTCGACCGCCCGCCCCTCGAACGCAGGATGAGTGCTTCGCTCTTCGCACGCGCTCAACTGCTCGCCAAACAAATGAACCTGGCTCTCGACGAATGCACCGTCGGCGGCGGCTCCGACGGAAATTTTACCGCCGCGCTCGGCATCCCCACTCTCGACGGCCTCGGCGCCGTGGGCGACGGCGCCCACTCTTCCCACGAGCACATTCTCATCAACACCATGCCCGCCCGCGCTGCGCTCCTGGCCGCTCTTCTGGCCTCAATCTAGAGTCGCAATCGCGGAAGCGAGCAAAAAGTTGTTGGGTAAATTGGACTGGTAAAAGCGGCAGGCTTCGATCAGTGTCCGTATGTCTTCTTCAAATACTCCGCCGTCAATTGCATCAAATCTCTGTAATCGCTGTGCAGCACTTCCTTCAACGCCGTCTCAGTGGCCATTCCCGATCCGATGCGGTCGAGGATGCGTTCGACATCTCCCATCCCCTCTTTCTCCACAATGTATTCGACATTCGCCAGCGCCCACGCATACGCATAGCGCGCCGCATCCCCGTTCAAACCCATCCACGAGCCTTCCAGCCGGCCCATCGGAGCGGCGTGCCCATCGCTATAAATCTGCGCCAGCGCTGCCGCGTTCTCCCCGCTCCGCTGTCCTTCCATCCACTGCGCCAGCCCTTCTTGCACCCAGGTGGGCGCATGGCCATGCGTCTTCTGTTGAATGAAGCTGTGCGTCAATTCGTGTTTCAGGATGCGCGACAATTCTCCATCCATTCCCGTCAGCCCTTGCACCGGCACACGAATCCTCCCATCATTCAGTGCCCCCACCCATCCCGGCGCCCTCGTTATGTCCGCAAACGCTTCTTGCGTATACAGAATCACTCCGATGGAATCTGGCGGCGTGTAGTTCAACGCAGACTCGATCGCCGAAAAATGTATTTCCAGCGTGCGAAGCACATCGCGCGCCAGCGCCGGCGCCGCCGCTCCGCTATACCTCAGCGTAAAATGGTTGCTCTCGTTTTCCTTGTAGTTCTCTTCTTCGCTCTTATCGCGCTGCGCCTTCTCCAGCGCCGCTTGCACTTCCGCATCCGGCCGCAACGCCAGCGCCCGTTTCCATTCCGCGACCGCTTGATCGATCTTGTTTAGACCGTAGTACGCCCAGCCCGCCAGTTTTGGCACATCCGGATTGTCTGGAGTCACGCGCCTAGCGCGTTCCAGGTAATCAAGCGATTGTTTGAACTCGCTCCGCCGCAGATGGACGTAAGCCACGTTCATCAGCAGCGCAGGCTCTTCCGGATCGTAAATCAGCGCGGTGCGCTCGTCGGCCAGCGCATGCTCCATATCGCCGTGCGACAATTCGAATGTGGCCGCGGCATGGTGGCCCATCGCTGCGTTGAAGTTGGCTCGCTTGGTACCCGATCGCGCTTCGACTTCGAGCTTCCCTATATACTCACGGTCGATCGACCCGTCGTGGACCGCAGCACGCTCGATGGCTTCGCTCTCACCACCATTAGCCGGTTGTGATGCGGGCGGCGCGATCGCCAGATTCGCAGCATCGCCACCCGGCAAGCTTCCCATCGGCCCTGCTCCGCCCCTCTCAATGTGATCCACGATGGACTTCGGCAGGCTCAATTCCCCCGCGGAAGTCTGGTACTTCACCTTGTCGCCTTCTTCCACCACACTCAGCGCAATAATGCGCCGTCCGTTTTTCAGCACGATCGTGTCCGCCGCCGCCCGGTATCCCATCAAAAGGAATGCGACGAATAGCAAGACAACGCGCAAATTTCGAACCCAATTCATCCCACGCATCTCTTCATTCTAATTCCTTGCTAGCCGCCGGCCTCGCCCGCCTTGTTCCTCCATGCCGAAAATGACTACACTTCGTATATGCGGGTTGGGGCCAAGTTCATCGCGTTGTGGTGTTTCCTGGCGCCGGCACTTTCCGCGGCCGCGGAAAGAACACCTCACGAGCTGTACGATGCGTTGAATGCTCTGCGAATCAACCTTGCCGCTGTCTATCATATCGCCCCCGCCAATCGCATCGAACTTCGCCGCGGCGACGCCATTCTTTCCTTCGACGAAGGTACGCTTGCTTTCTTTTCTCCGTTGGATGGCCAAATCACCGGTGCCGTGTTCGCCGGCCGCGGACACGCACTGGCTTTCCCTCGCGATCCCGTCGAAAAACAGCAAATGGGCTACTTCCTTGGCGCCCCTGTCCTGGACCAGGAATTCTTCACCGCATACATCCGATTCACCGACGACACCGCCGACGAACTCCTCCGCCAATTCCGTTCCGCCAAGCTCGTGCCCCTGGTGGATACCACCTCTGTCGCACCCTGGGAATCCGCTCTTGCTCACCTCAACCAAGGCCAATCCCTGCGCATTCTTTTCGATCGTTACTCGCAACATCCAAGGCCCTACTTCTATGCCGGGCTGGAAGGCGCTGCCACCGGGTTCTTTGATGTCCTGCTCGATCTGCAGCATGAGGAACCATTCCTCCTCGGCCAGTTTCACAAAACCAGCACGAATACTTTCTACGATGTCTGGACCGCCCACAGCATTCCTGGCGTTGCCGCCGATCCCGCTGCCTTCCAAGCGCTTTCCTACTCCATCGACACCACAATTCTCCCGGACAACTCTCTCGCCGCCGCGGCCTCCGTGCGCGTGCGCGCGGAAACCGGCGGAGAGCGCATCCTGGTCTTCCAGCTTTCCCGGGCTCTCGCGTTGGAGAAAGTCACGAACGACAAGAACGAGCCTCTCGCGTTTTTTCAGAATGAAGGAATGAGCTTGCAAGAGCGCAGTGTCCGCGGCAACGATTACCTGGATGTTGTCTTAGGCGAGGCTCCCTCGCGCGGCCAGGAATTTACCCTTCATTTTCGCTATCACGGCAACGTCATTGATAGCGCGGGAAACGGAGTCTTATATGTCGGCGCGAGAGAGAGCTGGTATCCGCATTTAGGCGACTCTGCCGAATTTTCAACCTATGAACTCACCATGCATTGGCCTCGCAGGCTTCGCCTTCTCGCCACAGGTTCCAAACTAGAAGAGCACGAAGACGGCGATTTCCGCGTCGGCCACTGGAAATCGGACAAGCCTGCCTCCGTCGCGGGCTTCAATCTCGGCGAATACGCTACGGCTTCCGTAACCTCCTCCGGCCGTTCCATAGACGTCTACGCCAACCGCCAGCTCGAGCAATCCCTCCAGAATCGCCTTGCCGCAGATTCCGACGTGATTCCCGTTCCTTCCGGACCTTTCGGTTCTACATCCACCGGCCATTCCCTCCCACCGATGGGCTCTGCTCCCAGCCCCGCCGACGCCCTCAAACAGCTCGGCAAAGAGATCGATTCCTCTATTCATTTCTATGAAACGTTCAGCGGCCCCTTCCCTTTTCACAATCTCAGCGTCTCGCAGATTCCCGGAACGTTTGCGCAAGGCTGGCCCGGGCTGCTCTATCTTTCCACCTTCTCCTTCTTGACTCCCGAAGCCCAGCACCGTGCCGGACTCTCCACCGCGGGGCAGGAGCACTTCACAGAACTCGTCCCATACCACGAGGTCGCGCACCAGTGGTGGGGTAATGTTGTCGGATGGTCCGGCTACCGCGACCAGTGGATCAATGAAGGCATCGCCAGCTATCTCGCTCTGCTCTTCGCCGACACCAAGAAAAACCCCGATCATACTCTTCACGTCTGGCTTGACCGTTTTCGCCAGCGCCTCGTGACAAAGTCCCCCGGCTCCACGGAACCGGCGGGTGACACTGGCGCGCTCATCCTTGGCACGCGCCTCAACTCCTCGAAATCTCCGGACTCTTACGAGCAGATCATCTACAGCAAGGGCGCCTGGGTTTTTCACATGCTTCGTGAGATGCTGCGCCAGCCCGGTGCCAGGAATCCCGATGCCCGATTCATCGCGCTCTTCCAAACACTGGTAACCAAGTACGCCTATCGCGCGCTCTCCACAGATGATTTGCAACGCGAAGTCGAAGCCGTGATGACACTAAGCATGGATTTGGAAGGCGGGCACTCCATGCAATGGTTCTTCGAAGAGTGGGTGCGCGGCACGGGAATCCCGCACTACCGTGTGGAGTTCACCGCGCATAGTACCGAAAAAGGCTATCTTGTGCGCGGAAAGCTCTACCAAACTGGTGTGCCGCGCTCGTTCATCGCCAGCGTCCCCCTTTATGCCAAGGGAAGCGCTGGAACCAGGACGTTTCTCGGCGCCGTGGTGGCGGCCGGGCCGGAAACCTCTTTTCATTTCCTGGCACTCACGCCCCCACACAAGATCATCGTCGATCCCCAGATGACCTTGCTCTGCACTTCAGAATGATGGAATCCGCGACTACGGCAGGAACTTCCCAAATCAATTTGTTTTGAAATGTTCGAACAGCAGCTGTTGCTCCAAGAGCGGACTGTCCACATTGAGTTCCGCTTTTCCATTCTCACCCAAAACGTACGGGTAACCCTCTGGATCCTTCAACAACTTGGGCAACAGTTGTCCAGCCTGGACTAGCTCCCCCAGGCGTGTTGGGCGCCGGCCGTTTCGCTTCTCGTATTCATCTGCGGCTAAGTCAATCTGCCTGCAGTCTTCCTTTGCCTGAACCAATTCCAGGTGGATAAGCGCGTTCTTCTTCACCGACGGATCCGACGTCGATTCGTAAATGTCCTTCCACAGATAATACGAGGTCGCATAGGACTCTCCCTCCGCCGCGATCTTCGCCGCCATCACTTTCATCCAAACCTGCGCCCCTGGCTGCTTGCTTCCCTCTTCGAAGGCTGCCGATGCCTTCGGATAATCCTTCAAATCGAAGTAGTACACGAACCCCAAATCCTCATACAACCGCCAGTATTCCGGATTGGCTTTGATCCCGCGCTTGATTAGTTCCACCGCAAGGTCGGGCCTTCCCGCTCCGCTCGGAGCCGCCTGGCTCAGAAACACCGCGCCGAACCGGTACGCCACCAGCAGATTGGGATCCAGCGTCGTCGTAATATCCAGCAGTGGCCACAGCAGATCGAGATTCGTCTGTTTCCGGACGCGTTTATTGCCGTAATACTGCACCACGCGCGTCCAGTAAATGTCCGCCATCAGCGGCGCATACTCCAGGCTCATCGCTCGCATCAGCTTCCCGGACCGCAGCAGCAGGTCGTCCCGCTCCTCGCTCAACGAAGCGCGCTGCGCATCAATGCCGTGTTGCAGGTGCCAAATCCCGGCGAATCCCAGCGGCAGCACTGCCAGCAACACCCACGTCATGATTTTTTGTGAGTTCATTTCAAGTTACGCCTGGAAAACACCACCGCCGCGGCCGTCAGCACGACCGCGCAATAGACCACGGTATATAACGTGTTCTGCAGAATCAGCGTGCTCGGAACAGTCTGTCCGTGCGCGGCCATGGCCATCACATTGAAATTTTCAAAATTAGGCAATAAGTACGACAGCCCCTTCGTGAACGCCGCCATCTCCGGGCTCATCACCTGCGGCGGCAAGTTTCGCAGCTCCTGCACATACAACCCGACGATGTACAAACCCGCCGTAAACAGAATCGCCAGAATCGGCGTCGTGTAGCAGGAAAACAAAAGCGCCAGCGCCACGATCAATGCCAATTTCAGCCAGATAAAATACACCGCCACGAATACCACCGCGTCGCTCCGCTCCAGACCATGCTTCACGTACAGCATCGCCAGAAGTAGTCCGAGCGTCATCGCCGCCGTATTCACCGCCAGCGTCAGCACCAGCCCGCCGAATTTTCCCAGCAGGAATTCCCATCGCCGCACCGGTTTCGCCAGCAGCGCGTACAGCGTGCGCTTGTCCATCTCTTTCGAAACCAGCGCCACGCCCAGGAAAATCGCAATCAGCAACCCGATCACCGAGATCGCGCTCAGCCCCAGGCTGACAATCACGCTCTGCTCGATGCCGATCGAAATCTGCCCCACGATCACCGACGCCGCGATCATTAACAATGCGAAAAACACAAGGTTATAGAGCACGCGGTCGCGCACCGCTTCGCGAAACGTGTTTAACGCCACGATCCCCGCGCCCTTCATTTCCCGCTCACCTCCACCGCCGCCGCCTGCGCCCGGTCCGCCTCCACCAGATTCATGAAGAATTCTTCCAGCGTCGCTCTCACTTGTGTCACCGAAATGATTTCCGCCCCTGCCACTCGAAGCTGCTCAATCGCCGCATACAGCTCTGCTTCTGCCACCACCAGCCGGTAG
>Ga0207137_1200_pt1 | contig 12060 bp, 7 predicted proteins | sample Alteio_BWMinHeat_9_FD_153572 | JGI IMG/M metagenome (GOLD analysis project Ga0207137, IMG submission 153572) | Enriched cells from forest soil in Barre Woods Harvard Forest LTER site, Petersham, Massachusetts, United States -... | ecosystem: Environmental > Terrestrial > Soil > Temperate forest >...
CGACACGACTCGGGTGCCGAGTTATCTCGACCTGGCGGCGACGTTGTCCTCTGTGGGTCCTTGCTTCACGTTTCCGTCCGGGCCGCTTTGCGCCTTGGCGGCGGCATTGACCGAGTACGACACACCGGCCCGGGCTGGCGCTCGGTACGAATCGTACGCCGCCGTCGGCCGCTATGTTCGACGGCAGTTGCGGCGCCTCGGCCTGCCGCCATTGGCGCGCGAAAGCGAGAGCGGTCCCACGATCAGCACGTTCGCCCCCTGGGACGGCTGGAACTCGGCAACATTTGCGGACCATTGTCGCAGTGCGGGGTTTCTGATCGCCGGGCAGAGCTCGTATCTGGCCGAACGGCGTCTCGTCCAGATTGCAACGATGGGGGCGATCACGCGCGAGGCTTGTGCTCGGCTGTTTAAGCGGCTTGAGCGATTGTGAACGGGATACGATTGATGCTGGCGAGTTCACGAAAAGAAATTGGGGGGCACGTTGTTGAACCAGAAATCGTTCTCCCTGAGATTCGGTCCCCGCGCACCCCGGAAGGATTGCAACATGGCCTGATCGGCCGCCTCGTTGAACTGGGGAGGCTGGGGATCGGCCAGGAGTCCCTGAAGATCGGCATCGGGCGGCGGTCCTTTGGCCTTTCCGTGAAGCGTAAACGTCGAATTCTTGCTGGCGACTACGGGCCTGCCGCCCACCCAATTGAACTTGACGTTGTGGCTGATCTGCCAGTGGAAATGCGCCAGGTGCTGCCTCTTTCCCTGGGGATCGATGGCGGTCAGCACGCTCCAGAATTCCCGATCATCCAAGACGTGAAAGAGAAAATTCTGGATGTTCCGCCCCGAATTGCGTTGCTCTTTGGGCACCTTCAGCGCCGGATGATCTGACGTGGGACAGGTGACTTCATTTCCGTCCAACTGACATTGAGGGGCCGGGCGGGTGAACGGGGTGCGATCTTTGCGGCTGTCGAGCAACAACGGGCTGGGCATGGCGTTCTTAAAAATGACGGAGACGCTGCCCTCGTTACGAATGCGGCCGGCGTAGAATGCGGACCCTTCGTGGAGCTTGGCAAGCTGGACGACGCCGATTTTCCATCCCGCAAGGCTGTCCCCCGCCCCCAGGGCCACCTTAAAGTGTCCGATTCCGCTGAAGGCCGCCGTCGGCTCGGCGCCCTGGTCTTCCACCTTGAACAGATCGAAGCCTTCGGTCAGGTGGAACACGACAATTCGATTGCCCGCGGTCACATCGGCGACGGCCTTGTTGGTGATCAAATCGAAATCTACGGAAGCGGCATTGATGACGACGCTCATGATTCGTGCCTTGAAAACACGGTGGAATGACGACCTCAAAGCCGACGTTGGCCGCCCCAAGCGATTCACTCGCGCTGTGTCGTCCAGGCAAAGGTATTCGTGTCGGTCGGCGGGCCGATTTGGCTTTCCCTGCGAAACATTTCCGCATCCAGCGAGGCGATCGTCATCTTGCCGACGATCTCGTCGGCCTGCGACTCGTAGCTGTGATTGATGATGTTTCGCTTGCGCTTATACTTCAGCACGCCGGCGATGGTCGAAGGCCCATAGCTGGCACTGGACAGTTCTCTCGGCGACACCGAGAATTTGTCAATGATGAACAGGGCGGTATGGATCTTGCTGACATGATCGCCATGGGCGCCCGGCGTGATATGGGCCGAATCCTTGATCAGGCAAGCCTCGAAAATCGGGTCACCTTTGAACAGCTTCGACGTGAGTGCCATACGATCTGCCTCCCAGCTTGCCCCCAGAATTGGAGAATGCCGAAAAATATTTCAGCGCGGCCTGCCGGCATCGAAGTGCTGGCCCCAGCCCGACGCCCACAAGGCAATCGCGCTCTGTGAGAATATCCCAACCGATTCGTAACGGCCTGTCAAGATAAGAAGACACGTTCCTGCGTCGTGGGCACAAGGGTGGTGGCGACTGGATTTTCCGATTGCCGCGTGCGATTGAAACGGGTGACAAGTGAGGGCGGAGGCGGGCGCATGACCGGGTGGCCCGGCCGCGTGCGCAGCACCGGCCGGGTCGCGCAGCGACAAGAAGCCTCGCCATGCGGACTCCATTGCAGTTTCGCGCACAGAGCGCGCAGCTTACAATGTCGCCCCGTCGCTGTCGCACGAGGAGCATTCATGTCCAAGCGTCGAGCCTACGATAAAGAACGGCATGCCTCAGCTCTGGCATCGTGGGTGCCGACCTGGAGTGGAATCCGCATGGCGCGGCTTCTTGTCGCTTCGCGGCCCGCCCGCCCTGACGGGACGGACGGGCCACCCGACCTGCATTCGCATGGGGTAGTTGCTTTTGTGGGCGCGTGCCAGATAGAAAGATGTCATGAATATCGCTCGCAGCCTGCTTATCTTCCTCGGATGTATCTCCACTGCGAATGCCGCTGACGACGGGAAATGGTTCGCGTTTGGGCCGAAGCAGGACACATCCGCCGCCGACAGTCCGATCAATTTGCGGCGTTTGAACGAGAAGTTCGCCGGCGAACACGGCGTCATCGCCGCCCGAGACGGTCGGTTCATCCATAGCGCCAGCGGCGAGGCGGTACGGTTCTGGGCCGTGAATGGCCCGCCGCATGAGCTCACGGGCGATGCGCTCCGCCAATGCGCGCGGCTTTTGGCCCGTTACGGCGTGAACCTCGTGCGCGTTCACGGCCCGATGTTCGACAAAGATGGCGAGCCTGATCTTGCGAAAGTGCGGCACGCTCAGGAAATCGTGGCTGCCATGAAGGCCGAGGGGATCTACACACACTTCTCGATTTATTTTCCACTCTGGTTCACGCCGCGGGCCGATCTGCCCTGGCTGGCAGGCTACGATGGAAACCGGCACCCGTTCGCGGCGCTATTGTTCAATCCCAAGTTTCAGGAGAAGCACCGCGCATGGCTCAAGGCGCTGTTCACGACTCCCGACGAAAAAACCCGCAAGGCACTCGTGGATGATCCAGCGGTGTTCGGCGTCGAATTGCAGAACGAAGACTCGTTCTTCTTCTGGACGTTCGACGAGAAAAATATTCCCGACCCCCAACTCCGCATTCTGGAGACGCATTTTGGCGATTGGCTCAAGAAGAGATACGGCTCGATCGAGGCGGCCTCGGCTGCCTGGAAGGGTTTACACGCGCCTCGCGACGCGCCGGGCGAAGGCCGCATGGGATTCCGACCGCTCTGGAACATCTCCCACGAAAAATCCACGAGAGACCAGGACACGTCGGCATTCCTTCTCGAAGTGCAGACCCGGTTTTATCGCGGCGCCTACGACTTCGTGCGTCAGCTTGGCTTCAAGGGTCTGATCCACGACAGCAACTGGGCGACGGCCGACCCCGAGGTGCTGGGGCCGCTTGAAAAGCTCAGCTACACATCCGGTGATTTCGTTGACCGTCACGGTTACTTCGAGTGCAATCACCAAGGCGACAACGCCGCCTGGTCGATCCGCCCCGGTCACACTTACATCGACCGCAGCGCGCTGCGGTTTGATGCCAGCGAACCGGGCAAGCCGCGGCAATTCGTCCATTCGGTCATGGATCCGCACTATGCCGACAAGCCGTCCATGATTTCGGAGACGACGTTCACCCGGCCGAATCGCTACCGTTCCGAGGCGCCGCTGTATTTCGCCGCCTACGGCGCACTTCAGGACAGCGATTGCATCGTGCACTTCGCGTTCGACGGCGCGAACTGGGCCGTCAAGCCCGGATACTGGATGCAGCAATGGACGCTGGCGACGCCAGCGATGCTTGGCCAATTTCCCGCCGCCGCGCTGCTCTACCGCCACGGCCTGATTGCGACCGGCGCAATCGTGGCCGAGGTGAAGTTGAACACAGACGACCTCTTGCACCTCAAAGGCACCCCGCTCCCTCAGGACGCGTCGTTCGACGAATTGCGGCTCAAAGATGTGCCGCAAGGCTGCGAGGTGCAGCCCGGCCAGCGGCTCGACCCGTTGCTGCACTACGCCGGTTGCACTCACGTGACGTTCACGCGCGAACGGGGCGGCGTCAACGTCAGCGACTTGAAACCATTCATCAATCGGACTGCACAAACGGTCACGAGCACGACGAGCGAGTTGAAACTCGATTACGGAAAGGGCCTGCTTGTGATCAACGCGCCCCGCGCCCAAGGCGCCAGCGGCGCATTGAATTCAGCTGGCAAGATCGACCTGGCTGCACTGACCATTTCCTGCGATCTCGACCTGGCGCACGTCATCGCCGTGTCGCTCGACGACCAACCGCTCGCGACCTCGCAGAAAATCCTGCTGCAAGTGATGTCTGAGGAACAGGCCAGCGGTTTCGCAACGGAAGCCGTCGACGCGACGACCAAACGCATCACCGACATCGGCCACGACCCCTGGCAGGTGAAGACACTGCACGGCAGCGTCGCCCTCAAACGGGCCGACGCCAGGCGGCTGAAAGTGACTGCGCTCGATTTCAACGGGCAACCCAGGGGAACGGCCGGCACGGCGCACGAAATCAAGCTCCAGCCGGCGACGCTTTACTACGTGATCGAACCGTAGCGGCGCCGAAACGAAGACGAGCCACGGATGGAATCCAGCCCGGCCATCGGCCGGAACCCCCTCTGGCCATTCGATAAGAGAGGAACCACGAAAGAAGCGAAAGACCCAGCGCGGCCTTCAGCAGCAACCGAAAGAATTGAACAGGAGCACGCAGAGTTCACAGAGATTTTAGACGCAGTCGTCTCTGCGTCCTCTGCGATCTCCTGTAGAGCCTTTTTTGCTTTCAACGGGTTATTGCGATCATCGATCAGTAATAGATTTATGTGTCGGCACAGAAAAAATGTTTGCGGTACGCAAAGAAAAAAACGGTTAGTATTACGAAAACGATAAAGCGAAAGGGTTGATCCACAGATTGCGCAGATTTTCACAGATAAGTTCAATCCCGACGTCGATTTAATCTGCGAAAATCTGCGCAATCTGTGGGTCAACCCGCTCGTCAACAAACAACCAGTGGTCCAGGAGTTATGTTTTGCCGCCGACAGAATTCTTCGCGCGGCGCGGAAGTTTAGATTGTTTGTATTACGGATTTACGATGGATTGCATGAATCCGTGTTTCATCCGTGGCCAATTCCCGCATCCAAAAATAAGTTGTTGCCGGCGGATTTGCCCATTTCCTGCGTGTCTTGCCGATCGTTCCGATTTTTCCATGATGTCCCTATAAGCCAACGCGACCGATGCTATTTCGCCGCATGCCGCGCGATTCGGCCAATCGCCAGGCCTTGTGGCGGAATTCAGGACTACTCTTCTTGAAATCGCCCCGTCGTTCATCGAAAATAAGGGGGCTGGTGACATTGGCATTCTCAAATGCCCTGTGCGGCCCACCGGTCCGAGTTCGTCTGCCTGGTCCCATTGGATCAGTCGCCGCCCGCCCGTCGTCCCATTTTAGAAAGTTCGTCATCGGATGCGACAATTCCTGAATGCGTTGGTTCGAGATGTCTTCACACGTCGTCCAATTCGCCGCCGGCGCCCGCACTCGTGCGATTTCCTGCAATTCGCCGCCGCGGAAGTTCTCGAAATCCGATCGATGCTGTCAGTGACGCTGGCGCCGTTGATCGCCAACGACTTGCCGAACGATAAGAGCGAGTTCGTGGCGGCAAACGTCGCGAATACCACGTCCAACCCGGTCTCGTTCAACGTGACCAGCAGCAATCCCAACGTCACGGCGACGGTCGTCACCGGCGGCCGCAGCCTGGACCTGAACGTCAGCGGCGTCGATTCGAACAACGTCGCATTCACGGGCGACATCATCTTGCGGCTGTTCGAAAGCGCAGCCCCCGTGACCACCGCGCGGATCATCCAGCTCGCGCAATCGGGCTTTTATAACGGACTGACGTTTCATCGCGTCATCAGCGGCTTCGTGGCCCAGGGGGGCGACCCGACCGGCACCGGCACCGGAGGCAGCGGCACCAAGTTCAACGACGAATTCAACACCGACCTCACCTTCACCAGCAACGGCCTGCTGGCAATGGCCAACTCGGGCGACGACACCAACGATTCGCAGTTTTTCATTACCGCCCTCGATCATACTCTGGCGCAGCTCCCGCAATCCCTCAACTTCGACTTCAACATCTTCGGCATCATGACCAGCGGCTTCGCCACATTCCGCAAGTTGATCAGCACGCCGACCAATCCCCAAAACGATAAGCCCCTGACAAACGAAGTGATCAACAGCGCCACGGTATTCACCGACACCAACGACGGCCTTGTCAGGCTGCATTCGGCGGCCGGGTTCACCGGCAGTACGACGCTCACCGTGACGGCAGACGACGGCCACGGCAGCACCAGCCAGCAACAGGCCACGATCAACGTCGTGGCCGACACCCTCAACGACCGCCCGTTCCTCGGGACGGTCGGCAATCAGGTCGCCACCCAGGGCGTCCCCATGACGTTCTTTGTCCAGGGGATCGACCTGCAGAATAACCCTCTGACGTTCGTCGTCAAAGACCCCACCAGCTTCGCGGCAAATGGGGGCGCGGCCAGCGATCCGACCAACGTCAGCGTCTCGATTCAGGTCACGCCTGCCAGCGGCAGCACTCCAGCGACGGCGGCCATAACGCTCACGCCGTCCGTCACGTTCAGCGGCACGATCAACTTGATTGTGGGGGTCCGCGACCAGATCAACCGCGCCGGCGCCGGCACCACCGTTGACGCTGTCAGCAACTTCGACACGCAGCAAATCACGTTGACGGTCAATCCCATCAACCACGCTCCGACGACGCCCGGAGGATCAACCACGACGACGAAAAATCAGCCGGTCTCCATTCAGCTCACCGGAAACACCGGCGACCCCGACAAAGTGCAGACGTTGACATTCATCATCGTCTCGCAGCCTGCGCACGGAACGATCTCCAATTTCAACGCCGCGACCGGTGCGCTGCAGTACACGCCGGCCAGCAACTTCGCGGGGACCGATTCGTTCACATATCAGGTGATGGATAACGGCGGCACCGCCAACGGCGGCCAGGACACGAGCGCCCTGGCGACCTTCATGATCGCCGTCAGCGCCCCGACACTGACGGTCGCAGCGGATAACAAATCGATCAATGTAGGAGATCCCCTGCCGACGCTGACGGCCAATTTCAGCGGGTTCGTCAATGGCCAGACATTGGCCACCAGCGGCGTCACCGGCAACCCCAAGCTGACGACGACTGCGACGGCATCGAGCCCGGCCGGCTCATATCCGATCTCGATTTCCCAGGGGACGCTGGGTTCCGCAAATTACACGTTCAACTTTGTCCCCGGCATGCTGCAGATCTTTAACATCACGCACGTCAATGTCGTCGTCAACGACGGCGTCGTTTCCCTGTTCGGCGACCGGTCAAATCACCAGATCGGCGTCTCGGTCGTCAATGGAAACCTGGAACTGACCGGGTCTTCGGGCACCGAGTTCACGTTCAACGGAACCACGCAGTCTGTGCTCGACCTTCCGCTTACAACGATTTCGCCGCTTGAGGGCCTGTTCTTCGACATGCCGGGGGGGCAATGCCGCGATCACGATCGACGGCACGAACGCGGGTGCGCTGGCGGGCAATATCGTCGCATTCCTGGGTGACGGCAGCAACTCGTTCGTGCTGAAAAACGCGACAGTCGCGGGCGATGTGAACGTGTTCGCTGGCAAAGGCGGCGATACCATTACGTTGACCGGCGACACGATTCGCGACGCCACGATTCTCACCGGAAGCGGCACCGATTCTGTCGCGCTGACGAATGTGACGCTCCAGGCCGCGCCGCTCGTTCCGTCCGTCCCCGCCCTGAGTTTCCTGACATACGGGGCGACCCTCAACATCAACACCGGCGGCGGGAGTAATGACGCGATCGCCTTGAATTCCGTCACCGGCACGTCGTCGCTGATCGGGGGCTGGTGGAGCATCTCGACCGGGGTCCTCGGCAGCGGGACCGTCACGCTCAATTCCGTCACGAATCCCGGTGTGACGGTCATCACGGGCAACACGATCACGGCTGCCGGCAGTTCATTCGGTGCGGTCACGGTCGCCGTGGCAGTCGGGACGGGGCAGCACTCCGTGCAGGTCAACACGTCGACTTTCAATGGTCCGGCCGTGCTCGTCGCCGCCGGCGGCCCTTCGCCCTTGATCTCGGTCGACAACTCCACCTTCAAATCGGCGGCTGTAGTCGTCGCCGCTGGCGATAATTCGCAGATCAAAGTCCAGACTGCATCCGCCGGAGGCTCGGGAACTGTGTTCCAAGGACCAGTAGTCGGCGTCGTGGCAGGGGCTTCCGGAACGGTGAGCCTGGGCAACTCGAATGCGACCGGCAAGCTGGCGTTTCAAGGCCCGATCATTTTCGTAGGCGACCCGGCGACTAACGATACGACAATCGACATCGCCACTGGCGTCACGACGCTCGACAACAACAAGCTGTTCCTGATCTTTGCGAAACGCAAAAACGCGTGATGCCCAATCTCGATTGCGTTCCCGCAGTCGGCGCGCGTCGCGCAGTGCCGTAGCCGCAAGCTGCCAGCTTGTCGTCATTCCCAGAAGCGCTCGAATTGCCGCATCTCTGATGGCAACAGCGGAATGTCCAACCGTGGTTGGAGACGAAAAACGTCGAGATCGCACCCGACATCAAATGAAAACTTGCCGGCTCTGTCATCTCGGGATGGTTATATGTCTGCATCAAACCAATCGAGTACAGAAACGGCGGGTCGTGGTCGGAAATGCTCGCAGCGAACCAACCATGTTCACGAACGACTTCCGCGATTTCTTCATCCATATGTCCTCTGCCGTGCAATGCTCGATTTCCAGATCACCTTCAGTTCAAATCTGCAGCGCGAGAATATTTCTATCCGTATCTGTGCAACGGAAACCGTACACAATTTCGAATGTTAAGCGATAGTGCGACGCTGTTTCGAAGCGGACTACTGCGGCACGAACAAATTCCGATTGCTCGCGTCATGCGGGTCATCCGGCCGCGGGTAGTCGCGCCAGAGCCAGCGGAGCATGTCGGGCATGATCGCGCCTCCCTGTCTGTTGGAATGCGTGCCGATTCCCCAGGTGAAGTTCACGTCGTATTTCTGCTCCGTCAGGGCGGCCGCCATTCTGATGTTCTGCGCGTGCCAGTCCCATTTCGGGTCGTACTCGCCGCCACGACGCCGGCCGCGGTTGTCGTTCACGCCATCCTGCAGGAATATGCGAATGGGCTTGGGTTCGCTGTCGCGGACGAGGTCGGGGTAGGCGTGCCCGCCCATGATATTGGTGAAACTGCCGATCGTGCTGATCACCTTGCGAAACTGATCGGGCCGTTCCCACGCCACGGTGAAGGCGCAAATCGCGCCCGAGCTAGCCCCCGCAATGGCCCGGTCGTTGGGGTCGGCCGAGATCTTGTACTCCTTTTCGAGCGCGGGCAGCAATTCGTCGATGATCATCCGCGAATACGTGTCGTTCATGGCATTGTATTCGACGCGGCGATTGGTCGTCTGGTCTCCCCAGTCGCCGCCCGAGGCCTCTTTCTGGTCGGCCCGGTGTCCGGGGTTGATGAAAACCCCGATCGTGACCGGCATCTCGCGGCGATAGATCAGGTTGTCGAACACGTAGGGAATGCGGTAGTCCCCTGTTGGATTCAAAAACGCGTGCCCGTCCTGAAAGATCATCAGCGACGCCGGCCGCGCCGGATCGTACTGTGCGGGAACGTAGATCCAATAATTCCGCGTTGACTCCGGATAGATATTACTGGCGAGAGTCAAAGGCCCGACAATTCTCCCCTGCGGCACCCCCTCGTGCGGCTCGGAATCCGGGCCGAGACGATACACATCATCCGTCGGCGCTGCGCGGGCCGAAGCCGCGAACGCTACGCATATAATCAGGCTTGCTGCTATTGTAAATCGGGCATTCATCGCACCCCCTTGATTGCAATTGAGGATATGGATCGACAACATCGGTCTATTGTAGTCGGTCTTGCTGCGGTGGCGAGGATCAGGGGCGACGGCATCTGCGAGTTTGATTCCGCAAAGGATGGGCTTGTGCTGGGTTCAGAAGAAGCGATTCAAGCAGTGTACGACGAGGCCGAGTGGGACGAGACTCCGCCCGACCGCTGCGTCAATTTTGTGTTCCATACATACGTCGGCTTTCTAACGTTTGTCATACAAAGAGAGCATAGGCTGTCGCTGCCGCCCAATCTGGCCCGCGAGGCGCTGTGGCGCCTGCATCGAGTCAACCTGACGTGGGGACTTCTCGCCTACGGGGCCCTATTCATCCCTTTGCTGTCCTATTTCAATTACCTGGCCCAAAAATCGTATATCCGAGCCCAGGAGAAGCGTCTTGAATTGCTCGAACCCGGATCGTGCGATGTCGGGCTTCGAGCAGTGGTGGCAGAACGGAGTTACCCGCTGCGGGAGATCTGGAATGCCATTCGCGGAGAATGTGAAACAGACACCGACCTCTTACGCGACATTTATGTCCGTGATGCCGACCGGGATGCATGGCAATCTGCATTGGACGGGTTGCGTTCCGGCGGGTATGACATGATTTACTCTTGCAACGACGAAATTGCCGACCTTCCCACCGACGTTTGCGACCTGTTCGATCCGTCGTTACAAAAATGCGATCAGGTACTCTTCGTCAGGTTCGCCGGCATGCAGGCCAACTCACATTCCTTCTTGCCGCATACGATCGACTTCGTCATCGATCCGAAAGAAGTCGCACGGCGTGGCCAATTAGTCGAACTCCTCAAGTTCGTGCGCTGCCTCGCCGATGCGACCGGCAACGATGCAATCTTGACTGCCGAAGGCGATCCCGATGCTATCATCTATCGCGTATCCCCCGCGGGGTCGAGAACAGAATAAACACTCGCCTTCCGGGGATGTTGCTTCGCTCAATCCCCGGCTCCTAATGGATGCGACCCCTGCAGGGGTCGGTTGTGAATTGCTCCGCACGGCGATGGGCGGGTCTTTGGTTTGTCGGTACGACACCCCGGTCAGTCCTCGTGCCCAACCCGCACGTGCAGGTGGGCGGTTGCCTTCTCGCCGCGCAGGTTCGACCGCTCGACGCGCACGAGATAATGGCCCGGCTTTTGAAAGCGGTGTTCGGTGAGCGCGTAACCGTCTTTGGCGTGCCTTTCGACGTTACCGTCGCTTTGGACTGCGACTGTTTCGCTCCCGTCGCCGAAATCCCAGGTTTCTTTCCCATCCGTCGTGCCGAACGTGCGGACCTTGAACGTCACGATTTCGCCGGGTTGAACGCCGAATGTGGGGTAATACACCGCGTGGATCGCCGGCGGCAAGTCCTGCGGCTTGTCGCGATCGACGACCTGCACGAGCGTGAAATTGTAATCGACTCGGCCCTCGGCATCAGTGATCTTCAACACTTCGCTGAATTCGCCTGATTGCGCATACGTGCGGCTCGTTGTGGCACGTGTCTCCCTGGTGCCGTCGCTCAACTGCCACTCGCAGCGCAAATTCTTTCCTGCCGCACTCCACGATTTTTCGCCGTCGAGAATTACGCTGTCGCCGGCAAAGATCAGGTGATGCGGACGGGCGACGGCCTGAAGTTTAGGATTGTATTGTCGGCGGTACGCCTCCCACAGGAACGCATAAGACGCCTGCGTGCCCCACTTGCCAGAGGGCTGGCGGCTCTTGATCTCGAAGTGCAGGTGCGACCAGCCGCCGCTGGCCCCCTCTTTGCCCAACAGGCCCACGCGATCCCCTTTTTGAATTGTCCTTCCCGGAACAATTCGTTCGTCGATCGTATGCAGGTGGCTGTACCGGTAATACCAGCCCTGATCGTCCAGGAGGTACACGACGTCGTATCGCTGGGCGACTGGCGTCTCGCGATCTTTGGTGTTCTCATGCCCGGCCAGCACATTCAGCCCGGTCGACACCACCAGCGCGTCGGTGGCGGTGACGACTTCGACCATTCTCTCTGCGCCTCCGATGTCCTCGCCGCTGTGGTAGTAAATCTTGCGGACCGCCGGCGGCTCGATGCCATCCACGAACGACGGCTCGTTCGCCGTCTGCGTGGCGCTGGCGAACCAGCGCTGCTTGACCGGATAGAGAAATGTCTCCGGCTCGATCAGCGGCGAATCGGCCGG
>Ga0207137_1202_pt1 | contig 11856 bp, 11 predicted proteins | sample Alteio_BWMinHeat_9_FD_153572 | JGI IMG/M metagenome (GOLD analysis project Ga0207137, IMG submission 153572) | Enriched cells from forest soil in Barre Woods Harvard Forest LTER site, Petersham, Massachusetts, United States -... | ecosystem: Environmental > Terrestrial > Soil > Temperate forest >...
TTATCGAGGGTTGGGGCTTGCGAAACTGATGTTGAGGAAGGCTCTTTTTTTGGCAAGCCAGCAAGGTTGCGATCACCCACGTACGGAAGGGATTCTACGCAAATGGCGAGGACGCCTACCAAATGACCCTCCAGTTAGAGGGCGATTCCCTTGAATTTTGATCCGAAAATTAGGTTGAAAATATACCTAACCCATTGGAATTATAGTATATTTTAAATATTTACACTTTGAGTTAAAAGAGTTATTATGCTTTGTGTCATATGAAGTATTTTAACCTCATCCTGCGATGGTCGGTCGCCTTAGGAGCCTTTTTCCTTTCGGTGTCAGCCACCCTTACAGAAGCTGATCCTACGGATGATTTCAGCATTTCGCTGGGTTATTCTTCAGAAAAACGGCTTTACCGTTTGATTTCTGAACGAGAGATTATTGAAATTCTCAAAGATCGTCTGGATTTATTCCCTAAATCGCAAATCCCCGCCTTAGCTAGGCACCTTGTTTCGCTCTGTAAGCAATACCGGTTCGATCCAGCCTTTATACTCTCGTTAATTGAAGTCGAAAGCGGCTTTCGAACGAAAGTCGTTTCTTCTGCCGGCGCGATTGGTTTAATGCAAGTGCAGGTGGGAACCGCAAATTTCGTAGTTCAAAGTCTCAAGTCCCAATCCACTAAATGCAATCCAGCAGAAGGCTGTTATTTGAAAAGTCGCCAGCTGACTGCCGCGATGTTGACTGATCCATTTCTCAATACCGCGGTTGGGATTACTTATTTGGCCTGGTTGAGAGACCATTTTAAAGAGTTTACCCCTTATCATGTCCTAGCCGCCTATAATGCGGGACCTACTAAAGTATCAGAACGAATGAATCGAAAGTCCCGCACCGGAAAAATGACAACAGAATATTTTCACTCGATCCGCCGGCGGATGCCAGGCATGCGCTTTTATCGGCCGATCAAATCTGAAACTCGTTTGAGAAAAGTCAAATTTGACGGTACATCTAGGAAACAAAATGTCTAATAAATCGGTGATTTTGGTGTCGGGTGGTTTGGATTCAGCAGCTAACTTAGCATTTTCGGTAGACTCCGGTGAACCTATTCTGGCGATCACGATCAGGTATGGCCAGCGAGCCTCTGCCCAAGAGGTAGAAGCCGCTCGGAAGTTCACAGCTTACTATCAAGTCCCCCATCGCGTGGTGGATTTACCTTGGTTAGGCGATCTCGGCGGAAGCTCTCTGACTCAAGGTTCCTCATCAGTTCCTCAGGTAAAACATGACGAGTTAGACAATCGAAGCGTGACGGATCAAAGTGCGCGAGCCGTGTGGGTACCCAATCGGAATGGAATTTTTATTCATGTCGCGGCGGCTTTTGCTGAACGGATGGGTGCAGAACAGGTGATCGTCGGATTTAATGTGGAGGAGGCTGCAACTTTTCCAGATAATTCGGAAGCCTATTTAAATCAGGTCACGGGGGCCTTGGCGTTTTCTACAGCCAATCAGGTCAAAGTCTTTTCTTATACTTCAGCGTGGAACAAGAAACAGATTGTCTCCAAGTTGACTCAGCTTTCGAGAAAATTTCCGTTTGAGTATGTTTGGAGCTGTTATTTAGGGGAGTCTCTCCCGTGCGGTAAGTGTGAATCGTGCCAGAGGCTTCTTCGTGCAACGAGTGGGCTTGCGTCGCGTAGCATCCCATGATGTATTACTCCCTTAACTGGGAGGTTTTTTCATGATGTCTCAAGTTCCAGAATATATTCGCACTTTAGTCCCTTATGTCCCCGGCAAGCCTATTGAGGAAACTCAAAGAGAATTCAAAATAAAAAAAGTTATTAAACTGGCATCGAATGAAAACCCCTTGGGGCCCAGTCCAGTAGCGCGTAAAGCAGTGAAAGCCGCTTTAAGAAATTTGCATCGTTACCCCGATGGGGCGGGATTTAATTTAAAGCGGGCGATTCAGAAGAGTCTTTCGATTTCGAGTGATTCTCTCATTCTGGGCAATGGTTCAAATGAAGTCGTGGACCATATCATTCGGACTTATTGTATTGCAGGTGACGCTATCGTCACATCTCAGGCTGCTTTTATCGCATATAAAATCTGTGCCCAAGTTCATGGAGTTCGGACTTTAGAGGCGCCCCTGGATTCTCGCATGCAATTCGATGTGGGTGCGATTGCGGAGCTAGTCCGAAAAAATGAAAGAGCCCGGATCGTATTTATTGCGAATCCTAATAATCCCACCGGGACTTATCTCAAGTTGCCTGAATTGAAAAAATTGTTCAAAGCCTTGTCTTCCATTCGCGGAGGTTCTGTTTTACTGGTTCTGGATTACGCCTATTGGGAATATGTGACTGCTTCAGATCTCCCTGATCCTTTGAGTCTTCTTAAAGAATACCCTAATAGTATTGTTCTCAGAACATTTTCGAAAATTTATGGACTTGCAGGTTTGCGACTGGGATACGGAATCGCATCACCCGAAATTATTTCAAATATGGAGAAAGTGAGACAGCCCTTCAATATCAATTCGCTCGCGTTGATTGGGGGAGAGGCTGCTCTCGCCGACAGATCATTCGTAAAAAAAGCGTGGAAGGCGAATCAGCAGGGCATGAAATTCTGGGAAAAACAGCTCACACGTATCAGCGTACCGTTTTGGGAAAGTCAGGGTAATTTTATTTTGGCGGATGTACAAAAGGGAATGGGAATGACGGGTCCTGAAGTCTACCAGGCTTGCCTAAAAAAAGGGGTCATCTTCAGGCCAGTATCGAATTATGGATTACATCATGCGTTAAGAATCAGTATTGGGACTTCCGAAGAAAATGAAAAGGCCGCTGAAGTGTTGAGTCGATGCTCAGAAAAAGCCTTGAAAAGGAAGAAAGCGTGACAGAGGAGGTTGTGATGGGAATTCCTAAGATGGGCCCAGTGATCGCCATTGATGGACCTGCGGGAACAGGAAAAAGTTCAGTCACTCGTCGTCTCGCGGAAGCCCTCCATTTCATTCATGTGGATACCGGGGCCATCTATCGAGCCGTGGCTTTTTTGAGTTTGGAAAGACTGGCCCATCCTGAAACGCGTTCTGATACAGTGGTTGCTGAAGAAATTGCTCGCACGGTTCATTTGGAGTTTCGAAGAAACCCGGAAAAAAACCCAGCTAACCGGATCTTTGCCAATGGTAGGGATTTGACTGATTTTATTCGAACTCAGGAAGTGACCATGGCCGCTTCCCGAGTTTCTGCGATCCCGGAAGTTCGCGCAGCCTTGTTGGGGTTACAAAGACGGCTTGGATGTACGGGACGTGCACTCTTGGAGGGGCGAGATATTGGCACGGTGGTCTTTCCGGATGCTGATATCAAGTTTTTTCTTTTCGCTAGCGTGGATGAAAGAGCAAAGCGGCGGTTGATTGAACTGGAGGCGGCGGGTGCGGATGCTCCGTCGTTTGAAACAGTAAAACAGCAGATTTTAAAACGGGATCATGGGGATTCGACTCGAGCGGTTGCACCCCTGAGAAAAGCCCCGGATGCGATTGAAGTGGATACAAGCAATATGACTTTGGACGAAGTTGTGAAATCCATGGAATCCACTGCTAGGAGTCGGTTAGGATTAACCTAGTAGAGGGGTGTTCATGGTTCAGTCCTATTCAAAACGTGCCGAAGATCGAATCGGCTTTATTAGTGGGTTGCAGCAAGATGCCCTGCGGGTGTTGGTGATCCGCCCGGATCGTTTGGGAGATGTCGTCCTTTCGACACCGGTGCTAGCCGTGATTAAGCGGTATTTTTCAAATGCACATCTGACTGTTCTTGTTAAAGAAAATGTAGTCCCACTTCTAAAAGGGCTTCCTTCCGTGGATCAAGTAGTCACCTTTGATCCGGAGGGGCGACACGCGGGGCTTAAGGGATTCTATAAGCTCTACACTGAGATCTCACAAGGTCGATACCTCGTTGCCATTGCACTACAAACCCATTGGAAGATCGCCTTGGTTCTTTTTTTGGCGCGAATCCGGTACCGTGTCGGGCCCTTGAGTAAAATTCATTCTTTTCTATTCTATAATAGCGGAGTGAGGCAACGCCGGTCTCATGTGGAGATGCATGAAGCCGATTATAATCTCCAACTTCTGAAGAAATTAGGGATTCGAATTGGAAGTCGAAATGTCCCTACTCGGGTTCATGTTTCTGAATCAGTTCAGAATCAAGCCCAAGAGTGGTTGAAGAAGAAGGGGTGGGATTCGGAAAAGCCTTTGATTGTGGTTCATCCTGGGATGGGCGGGTCCGCCTTGAATTGGCCTGAACACCATTATCAGGAACTGATTCGAAGCCTCGTCCTCGAAGGGAAACAAATCCTCATTACGGGCGGACCGGCCGAACATCTTCTGATGGATCGAGTTCGCGATGCACTGGGGCCAGTGGCGGAGAAAATTTTCGTCTATAAGAGTTCTGCAGATACCCAGATTGATTTTTTGGCGGGGCTGTTCAGTTTCGCAGCAGTCGTGGTTGCGCCCAGCACTGGGCCTCTTCATATCGCGGTTGCCTTGGGTAAGAATGTCGTGACGTTTTATCCACCGATCAGAGTTCAAAGTGCCCTTCGGTGGGGTCCTTATCTGCCCGACGAGTCTAAAGCCAGTATCCTAGTTCCCGAAGTCTTTTGTGGGCAGGAATTTAAATGTCTGGGTAATCTTTGCAATTATTACCCGTGTATGAAGGGTTTGACTCTCAAACAGGCTCTTAAAGAAGTGGAAAAACAACTCGCTCTTTTCCAAGCAAGTAAGGAAATCAAATCTGATGTCTAAAAAACTCCCCGCTATTCAGACTCACGCAATTCAACCTTCTAGCTGGAATAAAAATAGACTGAATGGTCTCTTAGCACGGCATCGAGGAAAAAAAATTCTAGTCGTAGGGGATATTGGTTTAGATCGCTACACGGAAGGGACAGTCGAAAGAATTTCTCCTGAAGCTCCTGTCCCGATTGTTCTCGTTACTGAAGAAAAATTGAAGTTAGGATTGGCAGCGAATGTGGCCGATAATATTCACGCTCTGGGGGGGGTCCCCTTTTTGCTGGGAACGGTCGGGCGTGATCGGGGTGCGGAAGATTTTCGCTCTCTTCTTCGTTCGAGTGGGATTCTCGGAAGTTACCTAGTGACAGATAGTTCAAGAAGAACGGTTTTAAAAGACCGCGTGGTGAGTGATCGGCAACAGCTACTTCGTATTGATTACGAAAGTCAGCATGCAGTCGATCCAAAAATAGAAAAACGGATCCGAATTAAATTTAGAAAACTGATTGAAGAAGTCGATGGAGTGGTGGTTGAGGACTATGCCAAGGGACTTCTTTCACAGAACCTATTGAAATCGATTTTTAAAATAGCAAAACGGGCAGGAAAGCTCGTTGCCCTCGATCCTAATTTAAAGACACCTGTAGAAAACTATCGGGGTGCCGCGATCTTGACCCCGAACACGAAGGAAGCCGAACATCTTTCTGGGGTGAAGATTCGTGATCAAGCTACTTTGAACGAAGCGGGATTTTCAATTCTTCGATCGACGCGTTGCCAATACATCGTCATTACTCTAGGTAAAGATGGGATGGCGATCTTTACTCGCGGTAGTTCGGAAGTCCGACTGATTCCTACCTACGCTCGGGAAGTTTATGATGTGTCGGGTGCCGGTGACACAGTCATTTCCGTCTTAATGCTCTCACTGGTTTCAGGTGGAAGCATTGAAGAAGCTTCGATTCTCGGGAATCTAGCCGCCGGAATCGAAGTTGGAAAACGAGGGACAGCCACGGTTACTCCTGAAGAGATCCGTGGGGCCCTTGATTTTTTTGATAGCGTTTAGGATCTTTGATTCAGTCTCCAACGCTTATACAATCGGAGTCAGCCAGTGCTTCCCAAACTCCGGCAAATTACCTCTGACGATAGCTTGGTAGGCCTTCTGCAAATCCGATGTGATGGGTCCAGGGCGCCCCAAGTGATCGCTTTTTCCAATGAGTCGAGTGTCGATTTCCTTGACTGGAGTGATTTCTGCGGCTGTGCCTGAGAGAAAAACTTCATCGGCACACCAAAGTTCATCTCGAGTAAAACGAGTTTCTTGAATTTTTATACCTTTATGGGCGAGATATTCCAATATGGTCTGTCGTGTGATTCCATTAAGAATCGAGTTGAGAGCGGTAGTTTTAACAACGCCGTTTTTCACCATGTAAAGATTTTCGCCACTGCCTTCAGTGAGATAGCCTTCCGGATCCAGAAGCAATGCTTCATCAAAACCTGCTGCGATCGCTTCGCGCTTGGCCATGACTCCATTCACGTATTGACCGGTAATTTTTCCTTTTGTCATGGAAGAATTCACGTGGGGTCGAATGAAGCTTGAAATTTTAAGGCGAGCCCCTTCGTTGATGCCTTTATCACCTAAGTAATTACCCCATTCCCAATTGAGAATCGCGACGTCGATGGGCGGGTTGGTTCCGGGATTGACGCCCAGAGGGCCGTCCGCTGTGTAAACAATAGGACGAATATAACATTCTTCGAATCCATTTGCTTTACAAGTCGCGAGAGCGGCGTGTGTCAATTCCTCAAGAGTATATGGAATTTTAAGGTCCAGGATTTTACAACTTTCAAAGAGGCGCTCCAAATGTTCCGTGAGGCGGAATACTGCGCCTCCGCCTTTCTTCTGTCGATAGGCTCGAATTCCTTCAAAGGCACCCACTCCATAATGAAGAGCGTGGGTGAAAAGGCTGATTTTTGCGTTTTCCACCGGAAGAATTTTTCCATTGAACCAAACTTGCGACCCTCTTGCCATTGAGATTCCTCTTTTCCCTTTAGTCTTTTTACTCCGTTTTTTTCTTTCCGTCCAATGGAGCTGTAGTTGGAAGTTGGCTCGGAAGAAGATTTTCTAAAGTATTGGGTGGAGTCAGACGTCGGGAAGCCATGAGTTTGATAATTTCAGAAGCGGTTTCCTCAAGAGCTTTACCTGTCACATTGAAGATAGGCCAACGTCGGTTCCGTCTGAAGATTTCGTTTGCGTATTCGATCTCAAGATTGACTTTCTCAGGATCTGCGTATTCGCCCCCTTGATTTTGACCCAGACGCTCCAATCGAGCGCGGCGGATCGTAGCTAGATTCTGCGCATCAATTGTTAAACCGATGACCCGGCGTTGATCAATTTCAAGAACCTCTTTCGGCACTTGAAAGCCCTGAATCAGAGGAATATTTGCGACTCGCCATCCTTGATGAGACAGATACATGGAGAGCGGCGTTTTAGAAGTTCTGGAAATTCCAAGAATGACTAAATCTGCTTTCTGCAGCCCTGTAAAGTCTCGGCCGTCATCGTGGGCGATCGTATATTCCATGGCTGCGATTCGTTCAAAGTAACTTTCATTCACGTCGTGAAGAAGACCCGCGATCGATTTGGGCTCATATCCAAAATGGCTGGCGAGTCCGACAAGAATCGGGCCGAGTAAATCGACACAAGGGATGGATTTCTCGCGAGCCTTGCTGACTAAGAATGCTCGGAGGGCCGGAGACACGATTGTATAGATCAATAAGTCGCGGTTCACAGCTGCGTCATCGCAAATGGCTTCGATTTGAGATTCATGACGGACATTCTTGTATCGAGTAAAATAAACGTTTTGATTTACAAATTGTACCATCGCAGCTTTAGTCATTTGAGCTGCAGTTTCACCCGTACCATCAGAAACCAAAATAATTCGGTGCCCGGCGTCATTTGTCATAAATTTTTCCTGTCAATTACTAGAGGTACACTGAATTGAACGCTTCCTCAAGCTGACTCTTGTTCTCATCGAGTTGAAAGCATTGAGAGTTTGGAATGTGTTGAACTTGATTTTTAAACCATGTTCTTTGGCTCTTCACCAGCTGTCGGGTAGCGAGTTCAATTTCTCCTTTTAACCCAAGAAGGCCGGGCTTGAGTTTTCTTCCAGAAGGGGGGCGATTTTCGAGGTAATCGTGAACTTGCTTGTACCCAATGGATTGTAAGGCTCGACTTGCGGGGTATTTCTGATGAAGGGTCCTGAATTCTTCGATAAGCCCTTGATCCAACATTTGTTGAGTGCGTTTCTCAATCCTGTCTTGAAGTTCTGAGGTCGGGCGGTCTAGAATCCAAAGTTTAAATTTTGGATCAGGCGTTTTCTCGAGTTTTGATTGAAGTTCAGTGGGAGTCTTACCCGTCAATTCGATAATTTCAAGCGCGCGGATGAGACGGTAGCGATCGGCCGGGCCGATCCGTTGAGAGGAGATTGGATCTTTCTGCTCGAGGTTGCGAAAAAGTGTTTCATCGGTCTCTCGATCGAGGCGCTCTCTGACTTGAGCATTTGCCGCGGGGGCTTCCCAGAGACCAAAGAGAAGGGATTTTAGATAGAATCCTGTTCCCCCAACGATGAGCGCACGTTTCCCACGTCGATGAATATCATCCAGGGTGGACTGAGCCGCCCTCGTGAATTCTCCAGAAGTAAAGGGTTCATCAGGATTCCGAATATCAATGAGATGATGAGGTACTTGAGAAAGTTCTTCGGGAGTGGGCTTCGCAGTTCCGATATTCATTCCACGGTAGACCAAAAGACTGTCGGCATTGATCAATTCAATGTTTCCGATCCGACAGGCTAGTTCGATAGCCCATCCTGATTTACCGGTAGCTGTGGGCCCGGTGAGAATTCCTACGGCAAAACCTTTTTCATTTTTTGACATCATAGGAATTTACACTTTTCTCATAAACCATTCTTCGATTTTCCCTTCGGGAACTTTGACAACGGTGGGTCTTCCATGAGGGCAGTTCCAAGGATGCTCACAGTTGAAGAGCTGAGTGACCAATTCTTTTTGTTCTTCCTCGTAAAGCATGTCCCCGGCGCGCACTGCGGAATGGCAAGCTTCACTCGCGAGTGCCTCAAACAGGGCCTCGTCCAAAATGACATTGGACTCCGTGGTTTCTACGTGAAGGAGGCGATCGATGAGATTCTTTAAACGAGGTTTAAGATGTTTTGTTCCCCATTCTGCAGGAACACCCCGGAAAACAAGGGTATCTTCGCCGAAAATTTCCGCTTCAAATCCCATTTTTTCGATCCAATTCATCCGTTGTTCGAGAGTCCCGCGTTCTTCAGGAGGAAAGCGAGTCACTTCAGGAATTAAGAGGGATTGAGAGGAGAGCAGTGGAACCGAAGATTCCGGGGAGCCCAAAATCCTTTTCTTAAGGCGTTCATAGCGAATTCTTTCATGAGCGGCGTGCTGATCAATCAGAATGAGTTCCGATGGGGTTTCGTAGATTAAATAAGTATTAAAGAGTACACCGACGTGTCGAGCGTCGTTCGCAAATGGGAATGGAGAAGTGAGCGGTCTAGTCGCTTCTGCTGCTGTCGGAGATGGGAATAAATTCGACCCCATCAGCGGAGTTTGTTCGAAAATCTCTGCCGCCTTCCAGGGCGTTGTCGGTCTGTTTGGATAATAGGAACCGGAATGACTGGAGTGGGGTGAGGAGTTGGCGCTAGCTTCTTTGAACTCAGATTTCGCCGATTCTCCCGATTGAAAAGGGTGAGGCGAAATCTCCAGAGGAGTGTCAGAAGAAGTGAACGCTTGGTTTTGCATTTGCATCGTTGCAAAAGCAGGAGCTCCGGCTCGGCTGATCATCGACTTCACAAGATGATCGACAGTGCGAAAAATTTTACTGCTATCTAAAAAACGGATTTCTGTTTTTGTAGGGTGAACGTTTACGTCAAGCACCGCCGGATTGATCTGAATAAATAAAGCAACCGCAGGAAATTGTCCCGGCAAAAGGGCTTGGCGAAAGGGAGAAAGAATGGCCTGTTGAAGCATTCGATCGCGAACAGCGCGTGAGTTCACAATTTGATTGAGTCTGCGGCTGTTAGGCGAGCTCAATCCTTGGAGCCAGTGAACGCGGACTTGGAGACCTACATCGCGAAAGCCATCTTGTTCATTGTTGGCAGAGATCAGCGGATAATCATCTCCATCCGACAGCACAGCTTTGACCCGATCTTCTTCAGATTGAGGTCGTAAATTCAACAGAGTCCGATCATCACTGATCAACTGAAATCCGACATGAGGATAAGCTAAAGCGAGACGTTCGATCCAGTCTCTGACTTGGGAAACTTCCGCACCCTGTGTTTTCAAAAATTTAAGTCGAGCTGGAATTTGAGAAAATAAACCTCGAGCACGAATGAGAGTACCATGAGGAGAATCCACGAAATTTCCAAAAGTTACTTTCTTCGCTTTGGGTTGTTGATGATAGCGATGGGTTAAATCTCCCACTGTGAGTTCATAAGCAGAACTCGAATCTTTTGTTCGGGAGATCAGTGTCAGGTCAGCTACAGCTGAGACGCTGGCCAGGGCTTCACCACGGAACCCCAACGTTCTGATTCGGTCTAGATCGTCCAGAGTGTCGAGCTTGCTGGTCGCGTGCCGTTCGATAGAAAGCTCCAGGTCTTCGGGCAGCATTCCCTCACCATTATCAATAATTTCAATTAAACTTTTTCCGCCATCTTCCAAATTCACAATGATTTCTGTTGAATGGGCATCGAGCGAGTTTTCGACCAACTCCTTGACGACACTAGCCGGACGTTCGATGACCTCACCGGCTGCAATTCGTTCAGCAATACTAGGTGCTAAAAGGTGAATTTTTCGTTTCGATGGATTTTCCATCCGGGCACTTCATCATGTTGCGGATCGGAGTGCAAATTAAAGATGAAGAGAGCAATTAAATGATAACAGCTTTATTTTCATAGGGACAAACCACGAGGTCACTTCAAATATTTTCGAGTTTTCTCTCCGAAGATCCGAGTCGCGCTCCAAAGATTGTGTGCTTTGCATCGGATCACCAGATTCTCTTTATCATTCTTCCCACCGGAAGCAAATGGCACCTGATAGTGGTCAAATTCAAGCTGATGTCGCGAGATGCAGCGTCTACCAGAAGACTCATCAATAAAAGTGCATTGAAGTCCGTCTCGTTGATAAACTGCTCGTTTAACATCAGCTGAAATGTACCGATTCTGCTTACTTGAGTCGTCTCCTGTCGCAGTACTTCCCGCGCAGGAACCAGAAACCGAACGTTCCTCGATTTCGACGGTTTTACTCTTTTCTCGTTTGGCAAATTTATCGGACTCGAGTTTGGCCAAAGCTATTTTTGCCATCTCAGCGATCAGTTCAGCAGTAGTCAGGTGAGGGAACTTATGTGACAAAAGCGCTTTAACTTTTTCCAGATCCTCAAGGAGCGCCTGCTCAGCGACGAACGTAACCTTTGAATGAGTTTCAGTGACAGGTCTGATAGATTCCTGCTGCAAAAAGGCTTGAGGATTGGATGATCGACTAACAAGTTCTCGCTCTGCTTCTCGGGTTGACTTACCCTCAAGTTGGACAAGGATGGCGAGTTTTTCTGGGTTGCTCAGAGGTTTATCATTTTTAGCTTCGGCCTGAAAAAATTTAGCAGCTTGAGCGACGTGGGTCAAAGTCAGAGCCCCTGAAGAAATCTTTTCTTCTACTTCTGGAATTATTTTCACGGTTCTCATGGCAGAAATGCGACGTTGCGCAGATGCGGGAGCATAGCCTAGCTCGAGAGTGGCATACTCGAACAGCGACGAATACTGAGGACAGTAGAGTCTGCGCCTCTCCACTTCCTCCAGGTGTCGCAGTATCAGAGTCGTCAACTCACGCTCTTGTGACACCAGGGTCTTCAGTTTCGCGAGCAATTCGTTGTCTCTCAGTTTTTGTAAATTGATCATTTTTATACCTCGCGAGAGGTGATAACACGGGTTTCAAAATTCAATTTTTGCTTCACTAGAAAGGCTATAAAAGAGCCTGATTTTAGCTGTATCAGCGGGTATTGTGAGTACCGCGCGAGGCGTGCCCAATAGCTTTGTTGGTCATCTGAGACTGCAATA
>Ga0207137_1190_pt1 | contig 11778 bp, 11 predicted proteins | sample Alteio_BWMinHeat_9_FD_153572 | JGI IMG/M metagenome (GOLD analysis project Ga0207137, IMG submission 153572) | Enriched cells from forest soil in Barre Woods Harvard Forest LTER site, Petersham, Massachusetts, United States -... | ecosystem: Environmental > Terrestrial > Soil > Temperate forest >...
TACCTCTTCGATTACAAACTCGGGCCCCGCTTGTACCACTTTTTTCACCGTACAACGGTCTATGGAGCGCAAAATACCTTGGCGGTCTTTGTCAGAGATATCCGCAGGCAACTCGACCTGAATCTTAAAAATCTGTTGGTAACGGTTTTCTGGATCAACAATATTGTTCTGCGACAGGCGGATATTATCGGTGGGAATATTGCGCGTGACGCAGTACAACTTCACAAAGTACGCTGCACACAAGGCCGATGAGGCCAGAAAGTAGTCAAATGGACCAGGCGCCGAGCCATCGCCCTTATATCGGATAGGCTGGTCGGCCACTACCGTGAAATCATCGAACTTGGCTTCAAGACGAAGCTTATCGAGAAAGTTGACCTTAATTTCCATGGCAGAATTCCAAACAGTGCTAAAAATGAGTTAGCCGCTATTATCCGTTGTTTTAGCCGTAGAGCAAAGGCAGTTGACCGGCCGTTTCCGAATGCGTTTTTCTACCCAAGGTTTGGGACCGGCAATACGCTAAGTCGCACGCAACGATGCCGCATTCCCACTCTGGCATGAATTAGGCACTTTACTGAGATCGCTTGTTGTTGCGTGCCCTGGTTGATTTTTTGACTGACAAGTTCCGCGACATCACCCAGTAAGCGACATTTCACGGCCGAATCAGATTAAGCCCGGTGAACTTGAAGCGGGCTTGGCCTATATTCACCGATAGCCGCCTAGACCAAGTCCAACGCTTGGTCGAAGTTTAGTTATGAAACTTGGCATCCTTGGTAATCACCGTCATATCGACAAACTTGGAGCCGTTGTGGCTGGTTGGGGAGAAATTGACGTCGAAGCCACCGGTGTCGTAATTGGAGGTATTGATGGTCTCCAGCGCGGCAATCAGGCGCTCCCGGGTCAGGCCGCGTCCCGCACGCTTCAGGCCTTCGACGAAAACTTTCGCATCGATGAAACCTTCGAGGCTGGAGAAATTCAAATCGTGAATCCCGGCCTTGTGCATCACTTTCGTATATTCCGCGACTATCGGTGCGGCCTCATGCCAGGGAAACGGCACTACTTGCGAAATCACCACGCCGGGGCCGTCTTTTCCTAGCGCGTCGGCCAGGGCTTGGCTACCCACGAAAGAAACGTTATAGAACTGGCCGGTATACCCGGCCTTGCGCATTTCCTTGATATAAGCGGAACAAGAAGCATAGGCGCTGATTTGAATAATAGCGTCCGGCCGCTTGGGCAGCAGCTTGCTCACCGCCTTCGCCACTTCCGTACTATTCCTTTCGACTGTTGCCGTATCCGTCGTTTGCATGTTGCGCTTGCCAAGTGCGCGCTCCACGCCGGCGAGCCCGGTTTTTCCGTAAGCATCATTTTGATAGAACACCGCGATGTGCTTGACGCCAATGTTGACCAACCGATCCACCAGGTGTTCGGTTTCGTCGAAATAGCTTCCCCGGATATTGAAAATGTAGCGATTAAACGGTTCCCGCAATGTCTGTGCACCAGTAAACGGAGCAAAAAAAGGGACTTTGGCTTGCGTAAAGATGGGTAAGGCCGCGTTGCTGGTCGGTGTGCCTACATAGCCGAACAGGGCAAACACTTCGCCGCCTTCTACCAGTGTCTTGGTATTCGCGGCGGCCAGGTCGGCCTCGTATTTGTCATCCAGCTTTTGGATTTCTATTTTGCGGCCGAAGACGCCGCCCTGGGAGTTCACCTGGTCGAAGTAGGCCTTGGCACCTGCATAAAGCTGTATTCCCAGCTGCGCCGCCGGGCCGGAAAATGCCGCCGATTGTCCCAACACTATTTTTTGATCGGTGACTCCTGCCTCGGCATATGCGGCCACGCAGTGCAGCAATGACAAAGTGCAAGCCGCCAAATAACGCAAAATGCTTTGACTAGATAACATCGTCTTATTATTTAATAAACACTCTCTCAAACTGCATCTACGCCCGTTTCACCCGTGCGTATCCGGATAACCTGCTCAACATTTTGTACGAAAATTTTCCCGTCGCCGATCTTGCCAGTGTGCGCAGCCTTGATAATCGCGTCGACGACGTTGTCGCAAATATTGTCCGCAACTACGACCTCCACCTTAATTTTCGGTAGGAAATCGACCACGTATTCCGCTCCGCGATATAGCTCGGTATGGCCTTTTTGGCGTCCAAATCCTTTAACTTCGGTCACGGTGAGGCCGGTAACGCCCACTTCGGCCAAAGACTCGCGCACCTCGTCGAGTTTGAACGGTTTGATCACTGCGGTTATTTGCTTCATGGTAACTCCTTTTCTAAATTGTAAGCCTTTTTGCACAGCCGCTCGAGAAAATTGCTCATTTGCTCCCAAAGCTTGTTAGTCGCGGAACCGCGAAGTAATCGGATAGCGCCAATCCCGGCCGAACGCACGATGCGTGACCCGAATGCCGACAGGTGCCTGGCGCCGCTTGTATTCATTGATCTTGATCAGCCGGGTAATGCGCTCGACGTCCGTTTCGCTAAAACCGGCGGCAACGATCTCGGCGCGCCCCTGATTTTCTTCCATATACAATTGCATGATGCCGTCCAGCACCTCGTAGGGCGGCAAGGAATCCTGGTCTTTCTGATCGGGGCGTAGTTCCGCCGATGGCGCGCGCGTCAGGATACGCTCTGGTATGACTGCCGACAAACTGTTCCTGTAGTGGCATAAGCGATAAACCAGGGTCTTGGCTATGTCCTTGATCACAGCAAAGCCGCCGGCCATGTCGCCGTAGAGGGTGCAGTATCCAACCGCCATTTCGCTCTTGTTGCCCGTAGTGAGTACGATAGAACCATGCTTATTGGAGAGCGCCATCAGTATCGTGCCGCGTATCCTGGCCTGAATGTTTTCCTCAGTGGCATCTTCGGCCAGGCCGGCGAATTCCTTTTGCAATGTGCTGCGGAAAGCAGCAAAGCATTCGCTGATAGGCATTTCGTCGTAGCGCACACCTATACGCTGCACCATGTCGCGCGAATCCAGCCAGGAAATGTCGGCAGTATAGGGCGATGGCATCATCACCGCCCTCACCTTGTCTGCACCCAGGGCATCAACGGCAACCGCCAGCGTAAGTGCGGAGTCGACTCCTCCCGAAAGGCCTATTACTACACTGGGAAAACCGTTCTTCGTCACATAGTCGCGCACGCCCAGGACCAGCGCCTGATAGACTTGGGCTTCCATAGTCAAGGGCTCGGCAATTTTCGCCGGTAACGGTCTGCCGTCTTTAAATTCAATCATCTGCAAAGCGGATTGACAATGTGGCAACTGCAGGCACACCTCGCCTGCTGCATCCATCACAAAGGAATTGCCGTCGAAAATCAACTCGTCCTGCCCCCCTACCAGATTGGCAAAGACCAGGGCCAGGCCCTGGCTGCAAACGTTGGCCCGTACGACGTCGTAGCGCAAGTACTGCTTGCTCATATGGTAAGGAGAGCCATTCGGCACCAGCAGTACTTGCGCTCCGGCTTCTTTGGCTCCGCGCGGCGCTTCCGGATGCCAGGTATCTTCACAAATGTTCACCCCAAAACGCGTACCCTTGACCTCAAACACCAGCGGCACAGCGGCCGAGGAAAAATAACGTTTCTCGTCAAACACCGTATCATTGGGCAAATCGTGCTTGCAATAGGTGCCGGCGACGGCGCCGTTCTTCAGCACCGAGACAGCGTTGTAGAAACGTCCGTCGACCGCAGCGGGATGCCCGACCAAGACGCACAAGTCCGTAGACTGGGCCAGTTGCTTTGCAAGTGTCACTAAGCTCTGCTCGGATTTTGCGTAAAATGCGCTACGCAACAACAAGTCTTCGGGTGGGTAGCCAACCAGGGAAAGCTCGGGAGTAACCAGGATATCTGCACCCAGCTCTGCGGCCTGCCTTGCATAATCGAGTATCAGGGTGGAGTTGCCGGCCAGGTCGCCGACCACACTATTCATCTGCGCTATTGCAACTTTAACTGTCATGGTAATAGGCTCTATCAAGCGTACAAAAATGGATCAATCGTCAAGCCCACATTATCGCATGCGCGTAGTTTCTTCATTGAACGAGATAGGACAAAATCGCTGGGACGCGCTGGTCAATGCGCAGCAAGAGCGTACGCCTTTTCTGTCCTACGGTTTTTTACACGCGTTACACGAATCCGGCTCGGCCTGCGCAAAAACCGGGTGGAGACCAGTCTACCTTACCGTGTGGGAGCACGACAACTTGCTCGCTGCCCTGCCCTTATATGAGAAATCGCACTCCTACGGCGAATATGTGTTCGACTGGGCCTGGGCAGAGGCCTATCAGCGGCACGGGCTGAATTACTATCCCAAGCTGGTTTGCGCCGTTCCCTTTACCCCGGTCAGCGGCGCACGCCTGCTGGCATGCAACCCGCAGGCGCGAGCGATCTTATTGCAGGGGCTGATCGAATTGCAGCAGGGCAGCGCAATATCATCTACCCACATCTTGTTTCCATCGACTGAAGAAGCCCAGATGTTAAGTGAAGCCGGATATTTGATGCGCACCGGCGTACAATTTCACTGGTTGAACCAGCAATATCAGGATTTTGAACATTTCCTGTCCAAGCTGGAACGGAAGAAACGAAAGAATATACGTGCCGAACGGCGCAAAGTCAGGGAGGCAGGTGTCACTTTCCGTCACCTGGACGGGGAACAAATATTGGAAGCTGACTGGATATTCTTCAAGCGCTGTTACGACCATACCTACTCGGACCATTATTCTTCGCCCTACCTTAACCTGGATTTTTTTCTCAGAATAGGTTCCGGCTTGCCGCAGCATTTACATATGATCGTCGCTGAGCAGCAAGGAAGACCGATAGCCGCCTCCCTATTGGTGCACGGCGAAGGTACGGTATACGGGCGCTATTGGGGCTGCGTGGAACACCTGCCCTGCCTGCACTTTGAGACCGCGTATTATCAAGCCCTGGAATTTTGCATTGCCGCTGGCATGAAGGTTTTCGAAGGCGGGGCGCAAGGTGAACACAAAATGGCGCGCGGTTTCTTGCCTCAGTCCACTTACTCGGCGCATTGGCTGGCTCACCCCGAATTTTCCGACGCGGTTGCCCAGTTTTTGCATCGGGAACAGGACGGAATCGACAATTACATCAGCGAGTTGAAAGACCGTGTTCCCTATCGTAGAGGGCCTTGAAAGTAAAAAAAAGAAACGATCGTAGATAGAGCGGAAAAACTTGAATTTATTACCAGAGCAAGGCATGCTATTGCGATGACGTCAAATACCAGTCCCCCCATCGTCCCCACCGCTCCGGGCCTTGCCAAGCGGCGCGTCGGACGTTTTTACCTGACAAGCGAGTTGGGCAAGGGATCGAACGGTGCAGTTTACCTGGGGCACGATCCAGTGATCGACCGCGACGTTGCCATCAAGACCCTGACTGCAGCTACTGGCATGGCGGACCGCAAGCAACGCGAGCAGCAATTTATCAATGAAGCGCGCGCAGCCGGCCGCCTGTCTCATCCCAATATCGTGACGATCTACGATGCGTCCAGCGAAGGCGGAACAACCTTCATTGCAATGGAGTTTCTGCAGGGCCAGGATTTACGCGAACAGTTGGCCGACGGAAAGCGCTTTGACATACTAGAAACCGCCCGCATAGTCAGCCGCGTCGCCTCAGCCTTAGCCTATGCTCACGAGAACGGCGTGATACACCGCGATATCAAGCCGGCCAATATATTTATCTTGCCGAACAAACAGCCTAAAGTGGTCGACTTCGGCATCGCCCGTGCACCGAACCGTATCTTGAGCGACCAGGCCCACCCCGAGCAAACGCTGTTCAATAACAATATACTCGGCACGCCTAACTATATGTCGCCCGAGCAAGCCACAGGACAGCAAGTCACCGCCCTCACCGATGTATATTCCCTGGGAGCGGTCATGTATGAAATGTTGACACAACAGAAACCATTTCAAGCCCCGGATATCGATAAATTGCTGCAACAGATTGCCCAGAAAATTCCCAAGGCACCTTCTGAAATAAGCGCAAATGTCCCGGTATCTCTATCGAATATCGTGATGAAGGCGATGCAAAAAAATCCGGCGGCGCGGTATGCCAGCGCCGCCGAAATGGAGCTGGCACTGGAAAAATTCCTGTCCAGGGATAAACGTCTGAAACGCAAAAGATTAATCAACAGGGATACAGAGTCCCGCGACGACGGGACCAAATCCGGGGAAAAGGGCACCCTGTTCTGGCTGAGCTGCTGTGCAGTAGCGGTGGCGATTGTGATCGTTCTCATCAAGGGCCCTTGGTTCAAATAAAAAAAGCCGCGACGAAGTCGCGGCTTTTTCAGGTGCCCGCCAAAAACTTGTTTCTTGGCGGGTTAGGCTAAAGAGCTGTTAAGCCAGTGATTTTTTGTAGTTGTCCACGCCTGCCAGTATTTCGGCCGCCGCCTCGTCGGGACCGCCCCAACCTTCAACCTTGACCCACTTGCCTTTTTCCAGATCCTTGTAGTGCTCGAAGAAGTGCTGGATCTGCCTCAGGCGCAATTCGTTCATGTCTTCCGGTTTTTGCCAGTGTGTGTAAATCGGAAGAATTTTATCTACCGGAACCGCCAACACTTTTGCATCATTGCCTGCTTCGTCGGTCATCTTCAATACGCCGATAGGACGGCAGCGTACTACCACACCTGGAATCAAAGGAAATGGCGTAATGACCAACACGTCGACCGGGTCGCCATCGCCGGCGATGGTTTGCGGCACATAGCCGTAGTTGCATGGGTAATGCATGGCAGTACCCATGAAACGGTCTACAAAGATGGCGCCGGTTTCCTTATCGACTTCATATTTGATCGGATCGGCATTCATAGGGATTTCAATGATGACATTGAAATCGTTCGGCAAGTCACGGCCGGCGGAGACTTTATTCAGACTCATGGTGCTCTTTCTCAATTAAAACGTAATTTTGTCGGGCTAAATTATAGCCGCCCTACAGCGTAGTTGCTATCGCACATTGCCTGTAATGGAAGGCCGCCTCTTCGGCTTGCCCAAGCGCCTCATGCATTTGCGCCAATTTCAAATTGGCTTCGCGCACCGTACGCGGCTCCATTGCGTCCGATAAGGCTTGCTCCATATGTCTTTGCGCTTTGCCCCACAATTTTTGCCTGAAGCACAACGCGCCCAGCGTCAACGCCAACTCGGGATCGTTGGGCCTTTCGGTCGCCCATTGTTCGCAGCGTTCTATCTGCGCCAACAAGGCCGCGGAACCCTCTGATGCTGCCGCGTCGCGATAGGCGCGCAGCAAACGAATGTCCCACTCTTCTTCCAGGGCTTTTTCCACGACTCCACGCGCATCGTCATATAGGCCACGGGCATTGAAGGCAATTGCGGCACTGTATGACACCGACGCTTTCTTACGGTCGGCGGCCGGGATCTCAAACCAAACGCGCCTGATCGATTCTGCGTCATGTCCGTGCTCTTGCAGCAAGTCTTGGTAGGCCAATTCGCGCAAACGGTTCGACAAGGTCGGATGCAAGGCCTTGTGCTTGTCCAGTGTACGCACCAGTTTCAATACTTCGGGCCATTTCTTCGCTTGCTGGTTAGCCTTCAAAGCCCAGCGCAAGACCTGAATATGCCGCGTTCCATTGGCGTTGAGCTCCCTGACCGCTTCCAGCGCCTGCTCAGATTTGTGTTCATCAACTAATAATTCCGTGATGCTGACAAGGCGTGCGGTCTTGTGGGCAAGATCGCCTTCTATACTGGTCAGCCAGCCATCGCGCCGCTCGAATTGGCTCATATGATGGGCTGCGCGCGCACCGATCAACGCGGCGACGCCAGTATTGTCCGGCAATTCAACCGCGCGCAAGGCGGCCTTTTCGGCCTGCCCGAATCTACCTTCAAACAAGGCTTTCAGTGCATCGCGCAAGGCCTTGTTACCGTCGCGTTCTCGCTTGCTTTGCCGATATGCGGCCACTTTGCGCGGCATCTTTTGGGTAATCACGATGGTCCTCACGGCCAGATAAGCGACAATGAATAGGACCAGGGACAGGAAGAGGAAGAAATTCAGGGACAAGTCTACGCGATAAGGCGGGTAAAACAAGACGACATTGCCTGGATTGAAGCGCGCGCCGACGGCCAAACCGACGGCGAGCGCGAATACGATCAAAAACCGGAAAAATAGGCGCATGCTTATGGTTTCACTTTGTAATTGCGCACTGCGTTCAAGCTATCGGCCAAAGTCGGCATCTCTATTGATAGATTGCTGCCCTGTACCTGATGCAGCAAGGCCTGAACGGTCTGGGTTTGCTTGGCCCTGGTATCAAAATATTTGGCGATGGCATCCTGGGCCGCGATCATGTCGCTGCGAAAAGTGCTTTCATTGCGGGAAAGCAGGGCCAGGCGCGCATTGAGCAGGCGCAATTTCAAATTTTCGCGCGCAAAATATCCCTGGCTAGGTGCAAGCAGCAAAGCATCCGGCGTTTCTACATTTCGCACACGTATCAATTGCTTGACTTCGCCCCACATTTCGCTGGAAAAACTTTGCCAGGCGTCTTGCAGGCGCATGGACCAGGTATTGTCCACGGGTTCCTCAGGTGCCCCCTTCTTGCTGGTTTTGACCGCCAGGCTGGATTTAGGCAACAGGCGCAGCGGCGCTTTGGGAGGGATAGCGCTGACTACAGGCTTCTCGTCCGCCCAAAGGGGTATATGGTCTACCTGGGTTATTACGCTGTCTAAGCGCAAGGCTATCCCGGTTAAATCCAGTATCGGCAAAGCCTTCAGCTTTTCTATATCTTTGGCGATGGCGCGGCGTATCGTGATGAATTGAGGTTTGTCCGACTTGGCAAGCCGGCTGTCCGCATTTTGTAGCGCGATCAGAGCGCCCTGCACATTGCCAGCCAACTGCAATTGCTGGCTGGCCGTGGACAATACCTGCTCAATCTCGGCCAGAGCCCAATCGTCGCGGTTGCGCGACAAATCCTGGTATAACTGCTCCAATGCCAACTGCTGGCTGGCCGCCTCGGTTTGCTTGCCCTCCAAGAGGGTGACCTTGGCTTGCAACTCTTTGACCGTTTCCTGCGCCCCCTTGGCCAACACCTTGGTTTCGCTGCTGGTATTGTCCGAACTCTGCAGGCGGCGCGCGAGTTCTTCACGCAGATTGCCGATCTGGGTGTGCGAATAGCCCCAGGTCGTTGCCAGGAGCACCGCCAATATGCCGCTTAGCACATAGGCCGGTTGATTGAAGTTTCTTGCACCTGCGGACGGCTCCGGGAGGGCCGGCGCTGCGCCGGCGCCAACGGAAGTTTCTGTCGAATTGACCGTCGATGCGGTAGCTGGGGATGATTGCTGTTCACTCATAGCTAAGATTGTAACGCGACTAGCAGGCGTTCGTCGCCTGATCCTGTTAAAGTGATCGATTGAAAGCCCATATTTTTTGCCGTCTCTGCAATACGAACGTGCGGGACAATCAAATGTTGTTGTTGCATTTTTGCCACTGCACCTTGCCCTGGCAACTGCGTCGCCCAATCCAATAAAGTGCGCAAGCCTTCCGAACTAGTGACGATCCAGTCGCAGGGAGTCTCCAGCAGCCCGCTCAATTGCTGCCGGCGATGTTCGGTAAAAGCCGGTGCAACGCGGCGATAGGCTGCCAATTGCTCGACGTCTGCGCCCGCCGCGCGCAAACCGTCCGCCAGCAGCTCACGCCCGCTCTCCCCCCTCACAATGAGTACTCTTTGCTTGTTTAGCGCGGGCAAATCCAGCGCTGCCAGCAAGGTTTCCGAATCGGTCCGAGCAGGGTCGACCGGGCTGACGATGTGCACATGATCATCGCTGATACCATGTGTAGCCAAGGCCGCGCGGCTGCCCGCCCCCATCACGCCTATGGCGACTCCGGCCGGCCAGGTTGAAATGCACTGAAACACAGCGTCAATGGCGTTCGGACTGACAAATGCCACCAGGGCATAGTCCTTAAGCCGCGCCAAGGTAGCACGTAAATGAGTAGCGTCGCTCAAAGGGAGTATTTCCAGCAAGGGGAACAACTCGTAGGTGCGTCCGCGGGCGATCAGCTGCCGCATAAGCGGTAGAGCTTGTGCGGCAGGGCGAGTGATGACGGCGATTCTATCGGTCATGCTGTGGCCAATCTGCGGTACGGGAAAGATCAATCGCCGGCGTTGTCGGCATCCACTTTGCACGCAGCCAGAATCGCGTCGGCATCTTGCGCTGCCAATGCCGCGGCGAGCTGCGCCCCTAGCGCCAGGGCTTGCTCCGCAGCTCCGACCACTTCAGCTTTGGCCATTCGCGCGCCATCTGGCGTGGCCACCATGCCGCGCAGATGCATGATGCCGGCATCAATAGTGGCATACGCGGCCAAAGGGATCTGACAACTTCCGCCAAATGCCTTGGATACCGTGCGTTCCGCCTCCACCGCTTGCGCCGTGTTGGTATGATTCAAGGGCTTGAGCCACTCCTGCAAATCGGCGCGGCCGGCAGGAATTTCTATGGCCATTGCCCCCTGCCCTGCGGCAGGCAAGCTCTGCTCGGGCTCCAGAAAGGTGCGTATACGCTCAGGCAGGCCCAGACGCTTCAAGCCGGCAGCCGCCAAAATGATGGCGGCGTAGTCGCCCTGGTCCAGCTTGCGCAGCCGCGTATCCAGATTGCCACGCAGCGGACGTATCACGAGTTTAGGGTAACGCGACGCAATCAGGGCTTGCCGGCGCAAGCTGCTAGTGCCCACGACGGCGCCATCGGGCAATTGATCGAGCGAAGCGTAAGTATTGGAGACGAACGCGTCGCGCGGATCTTCACGTTCCAGCACGGCCGCCAACGCAAAGCCTTCCGGCAAATCCATGGGCACGTCTTTTAGCGAGTGCACAGCCAGGTCAGCGCGACCTTCTGCCATGGCCACTTCCAACTCTTTGACAAACAATCCCTTGCCGCCTACCTTGGACAGCGCGCGGTCCACTATCTGGTCGCCGCGGGTCGTCATGCCGAGGATAGTCACCTCGCAATTCGGATACAAGGCGAGCAGACGATCGCGCACATGCTCTGCCTGCCACATGGCAAGACGGCTTTCCCGGGACGCGATGATTAACTTTTGTGGAGCGGACATCTTCAAAACACACTTTCTGGATTTCTAGAGATAAAGCAATCGCCAAGCCCAAATCGCCGTTTTCCCTTGATCTGGCAGGCAAAGCGACACGCGGACTGCGTTACATGATGAGTGAATTTTAACATGGCCTCACCGGGCATAGATTGAGAGAAACAAAACAACTGGCCGTAAGATATGTCTGAAATACGGCCAAAATGCGCCCGAACGACGGCACTCAAGCCATTTATTCGCGCTGTGCGCCAATGTCGTGGCAATTTGGCCAACTTGACAAGCGCGCAAGCAAAAAGGCATGATGGCGGCATGACGCCACAAATAACCCTCGTTCCGCAAACTTTGCCGATGAAGTATTGGCGTATTTGCCGTTAACCCGGAGCGGCATACGAATCGCGATTTCCCCGAGATTTCACTCCATATCAATGCCGCCATGCCTGAGCGGCATTTTTTATGCGTAATTGAGGTAAAGCCGCGACGTAAAGAGACGACGTAAAAGCGCGATGCAACACCGATGCAATCATTGAACAGACAGCAGCTTCACAGGAAAACCCATGAGTGACCACACTACGCAGCCTAGCGACAAGAAACATCTGATACTGACCGGTGACAGGACCACCGGCCCCCTGCATCTCGGACATTTTGTCGGCAGCTTGATGAATCGGGTGAAATACCAGCACCAGTACCAGCAATTCATCATGCTCGCTGATGCCCAGGCGCTCACCGACAACATGGATGATCCCGC
>Ga0207137_1177_pt2 | contig 11744 bp, 8 predicted proteins | sample Alteio_BWMinHeat_9_FD_153572 | JGI IMG/M metagenome (GOLD analysis project Ga0207137, IMG submission 153572) | Enriched cells from forest soil in Barre Woods Harvard Forest LTER site, Petersham, Massachusetts, United States -... | ecosystem: Environmental > Terrestrial > Soil > Temperate forest >...
GCGGCGAGTTGCGCGGCCAGCGTCCGGCGTATGCGACAAGCATTCCGTCGGCGTTGTGGATGGGAATAACGATGCGCCCCGCCATGGAGCCTTTCGAACAATAGCCAAGGCCGAATGCCGCAATAGTCTCGGTCGTAAGTCCGCGTTCCTGAAGGTACGCATGGCTCGCGTCAAGATTCTTGAGTGCGAATCCCAGTGGCTCGTTCTTGGTCTTCGCTTCCGCGGCCGGTTCTGCTTTCTCGGTCGCTTGGGCTTCCGATTTCGGCTCCCCCGGCTTCGGCGCTGCGGCCTCCTTCGGTTCTGGCTGGTCTGCTTTCGGCTCGCTCGCCGGCGAGACGATTTCCTTCGGCTTCGATCCAACTGCGAACCATTGTTGAAGCAACAGTGCGGCCTGGCGGATGCTGATCTTTTCCTTCTTCGCGACGAAATCCAGAATGTTGCCGCCGCTCTTGCATTCTCCGAAGCAGTTGAAGCAATTCTTTGAAATGCTGACGCGAAATTGCGTCGGGTTGTTACCACCGTGCAGCGGGCATGGCCCGCTCAAGCTGTCGCCGCTGAGCTTAAGGCTCGCGGTGATTCCGTAACGGTCCAACACTTGTAGCATGGTGACCGACTGCTTTACGACCTTGAAATCGACGAACTCTGCTTTGCCTTTAGGCATGGTTCACGCTCCTATCGTGATCGGTGACAAAGAACTTTTTGGTAAAAGAACTGTCTGTAGCGGAGCGTACCATCGAAAACGTTTTGACTGTCAATGGCGATGAAAACTCAGCGTATCAAATCGAGAAGTGTCAAGGACTCGCCGGTGCCGTTGAGGACGGAATGCGAGAGGGGATTAGCCGATTCAAGAAACGAATGGTCCGCAAAAAGAAATTGCGCGGAGCCTTTGCATGCATTGAAATACCTGTTCGCTTCAATCATGGTCTCGATCCGCTCCGCACTGGTCGTGATGAAAAGCACGCAGAATCGCGAAATACCGAAATGCCGCTCGTGAAGGCGCTGCTTCCATGATTCATGGTAGGCGAGCATTTTGCGGAAAATGGATGTGCGCTCGAATCCGCTCCGCTGCACGGGCATAGTGGCGCGGTCGGCTTCAAGGAAGAAATATGCCGGTCGGCGCCCCTGTTGCTCGCCGCGGAATTCAAGCCCGAATATGTCGTCAGGATCGATGCCAAGCGAGAGCGGCGCGCCGTCAAGGAGAAGGCGGACAGTCCATCGAAATGGATTCTGCTTTTGTCGAGTCGCAAAAGGGCACTGTTCAAGTAAATCGTCGCCTTCGATGAGTCGAGTGTTTCTATCCCTGCGGCACGCGGCTTCAAGCTTCACCCTGACATCGGAAATGAGCAGCGAGTGCTGCAAGAATAGGCGCTTCGCAGCCTGGTTCTTTGCCTGCCAATCGATCTTTCGGCGGGGGACTGCAAAGCGCTCCGTGAGCAAGTCTGCGCCCGCGTTGCCAAGGCCGTACACAAGCGGCCTGTTTCGGATGGGCCGGAAATATTCAAGCTGCGCGCGGGGCCGATCAAGGTAGCGGTGCTGAAAGAGGAGAGCGAGCCTGCGCAAAAGATTCTGTCGGCTGCCGCCGATCAGCAGCCTGATTTGCTCAGAGTCCAAGAAGCGATGCTTGTGTACCGCCTGGATGATCTCGATGTCCCGCTCGGTCAATTCGATTGTCGAGAAATTCCCCGTGCGCTCGAATCGGGGACTGCGTTGGATTCGATTAGGCATTATCGAAGGGTACTACGGAAATCAGACTGCCCCAATGAGAAAATCAGCTTTGACTTATGTGACGGCCTAGACTATTCGTTGTTCCTGGCTGACGCTACGAAGAAAGTCACAATCACAATCAGTGGCGCACCACCTCTCCGTAAACTCAAAATAATAATTTTCGCCGCTGATTTTGCATTGACTTTCTTGCAAACGGTTTAATTTGTTCACAGTTATTACGGAAAAATTAAGATTTGGAGGGGCTATGCGATCCGAACGGGCACTGCGCGAACTTGGAGGATCCAGATTAATTTTTGTCGCGGCGTTAATAGCCGTGCTTACCGTCGCAATGAACGGTGAAGTCAATGCAGCCGGTTTTAGCGCTGCCGCGCCAATGATTACAGGTCGTTTTTTGCACACGGCGACGCTGCTTCCCAGCGGGAAAGTGCTTGTCACAGGGGGGACAGATGGTGCCAACGCTTTGAGCAGCGCGGAATTGTACGATCCGGCGCTCAATACGTGGAGCGCGACGGGCAGCCTCAGCCCCGCACGCTATGGGCACACGGCGACCCTGCTTCTCAGTGGCAAAGTGCTTGTCACAGGGGGGACAAGTGGTGGCAACTATTTGAGCAGCGCGGAATTGTACGATCCGGCGCTCAGCACGTGGAGCGCGGCGAGCAACCTCATTACTGCGCGCTTGCAACATACGGCGACATTGCTGCCCAGCGGCAAAGTGCTCGTCGCGGGTGGTGTCAATGGCAACTACAACTTTTTGAGCAGCGCGGAAGTATACGATCCGGCGGTCAACACGTGGAGCGCGGCGGGCAGCCTCAGTGCCGCGCGCGATAATCACACGGCGACGCTGCTGTCCAGCGGCAAAGTGCTTATCGCGGGGGGAACTGGCGGCAACGTTTTGAGCAGCGCGGAAGTATACGATCCGGCGGTCAACACGTGGAGCGCGACGGGCAGCCTTAGTGCCGCGCGCGACCTTCACACGGCGACGTTGCTGCCCAGCGGCAAAGTGCTCGTCGCGGGGGGAGACAATAATTCCGGCGATTTGAGTGGCGCGGAAGTGTACGATCCGGCGAGCGGCGTGTGGAGCGCTACGGGAAGCCTCATCACCGCGCGCCAATCTCACACGGCGACGTTGCTGCCCAGCGGCAAAGTGCTTATCGCGGGGGGAACTGGCGGCAACGTTTTGAGCAGCGCGGAATTGTTTGACGTGAATCTACCGGTAGCTCTTACAATAACATCGCCCGCCAATGCCTCGCCGAACCCCGCTTTCGAAGGGCAATCGATCTCGTTCACAGTTGCCGCGACCGATCCTTCGAACGGTACGTTAACCTACGCGTGGGATTTCGGAGACTCGCAGAGCGGCGGCGGCGCAAGCGTGGCGCACAGTTTCGCAGGGGTGGGAACATTTGACGCGAAGGTCACGATCTCGAACTCGGGGGGGCGCTCGATTCAGAGCAGCGTGGCGGTTGCGGTTTCACCGGCACCGATTGTGTTGGCCGCAATCGGAAAGATGAAGGTGCTGCCGTTCGATGTACTTACGTTGCAATGTTCTGGCCACGCGGTCGGTCACGCGGCCATCGTGCGATTTAAGACAATGCATGGCAATATCGATGTATTAGTTAAGAATGCTAACGCCACCTCCATCGAAGTCGTCGTTCCCCCCTACACAGATAGGGGTAAATTTGGGCAAGGAAAAGTCGATGTGCAGATTATGCAAGGCATCCGTTCCTCAAATTCAGTCTCAGGACTTAGCGTTTTGAATTTGCCTCACGTCAAGACCAAGCCGGGGGTGGCCACGTTAAGCTACTTAACTGCCCAACGGGGCATCGCGGCGGAATGCCTGATTCAAGCATCCGGGACGGTATTAAACACAGCAGACTTCGTCGCAAAGTTGAAGGCGCAAATCGCGTCCCTTGACGTAATAATCGCGGACGTTCAGAAAGTCGTTAGAGATCCCCGGGCCTCCACTCCCAGCGGTGGACCAGCCCAAAGCGCCGGACGTTTTGACAAAAAATCTCTCGCCATTTCAGACCAGATTATTCTTGGGTTACTCCACGGACAAAGCGCTCAAACGGGAACGCTCGGCACCATTTCCCTTAACTGGGCCGCTGCAATCAATAAAAACGACAGCGCAAGCATCGCATCCAATCAGGCGCTCTACGTAAGTAGCTTTTTCTTAACAACGAGAGCGCGCGCGAATCGCGCGCAGGGCGCGTTTACAGATCTGGTGGAATATACAAACTATTTTATTGACGCAGCCGCCGCCCTAACCGCCGCAAGCTTAGCAGAGGATGTCGTGCTCGGCGTAATCCTGCTCCCAGAAGCTGAGGCTATCGTTGGTGCGGTACTCGTCTGCGGCCCGATTATTGCCGGATCAGCATATTTGCTTTACGCTGTTGCGTTTGACGCGATCGGCGATACGACAAGCGCCGCTGAACTTTCAGCCGCTGGCAATACGTTGGTGTTCGACCAGCTTGACGCTATCGACCCATCTTTGGGCGGGGATGGGCCGTTGGGTGATTTAATGAGCACTGGGGAAGCTTTCTACAATCTCGCTGAGCTTATTGTAGAAAGTGTTGCTTCAGGTTTAATTGGAACCGGGACCGCGACGCATACTTTGAGCGTAGACACGTCTTTCAGTGACGTGACAATTACATCGCAACCGGGCGGTATAGACACAAGCTTAGGAAAAACGAGCGCGAGTTTTGACTCCGGCACGACTGTAACTCTGCACTACACCATCGTGAACACACAAGATACATTTGCATATTGGACGCTAGACAATATCCAGAGCCAGGTAACTGGAGACCTTCCGGTAACGATGAGCGCCGATCACACCGTTGGACTATACTTGTACGGCCCCAGTTCGCAGAATCCAAAATTTGTTCGGAAAATAGGGGGCAAAACCCGGCAAAATCGAGTGCACTGATTTCCAAATCCTAGTCTTTGCTCCGATGTTTTGTTGAGTTTAGATTTCCGGTATTCCCAGACATCTGCATATTCGTCATTGCAAGTAAGGAGAAGTTGTATGGCGAAGAAGACATTTGATCTTTACACTTTCGTAGCTGGAACCGCGTTGGCATCCGAGTTGCCATTCCAACTTAGTTGCAACTGCGGCGGTGTAATCACGATTATGCCTCCGGTCCAAGAGGAGTCGGTCATCTGTTCCGTTTGTGAGCGCTCTATATGTATGGTCGCTATCGAAGGCGATCCCGGATATATAATCGGACGAGATGCATCAGGGAAGTCAATGCTAATTCCAGTGCAAGGTAGTTCTGCAACCCCGCTTGACCAGATGCCACAAGGAGAACGCGACGAAATCCTCCGCAAAGCCGAGCAGTTCACCAAGGAGCATGAACAGAAACATGGCAGCGCCAAGTAATCAGATTGTGCTCATGGATGCAACGGGAGCACACACCACTGTCGAGGAGATCATTAGTGCCCACCGGCAAGAGGCGCATCGTATTCTTGCCGATGATGAGATCGGCTTGGTTCTTTATGTGGGCGACTTGGATATTTATTCATTGACGCCGCAACCATATGGGGAATACCTTGCGGAAAAGGTAACACAACTGACTAGTACTCGTTACCCCGTGCGGTTGGTCCGCCGGCAAATCGGTTCAAAAATCGTATCCATTACAGGCGATACAGTCTTCGTGATTCGCGATGGTGATAAGCTTCGCAAAGTTCGAGCAGAGAAGCTGGAGCCCGGCATGATCCTCGCGACAGGCGAAAAGGTTTACTCATGAATTTTAAAAACGAGCTTGAGCGACAGGTGTTTGAGATTGCGCATAAGGTCTGTGGTGACGGTGTAACAGTAGAGCATAACAAGGTTCTCGCTATTGAGCGAGCCTTGATGCCAGAAGTCGCTTCCTTTGCCGGGCCTCCGAAGAAAGAAATCGATGTCATCACCGCGCGGATCAACCCAAATATATCAATTTTAGTAAGTTGCAAGGAGTTTGAAGGATCAAAAGCGGAACCGGCTCACGTCCAGGAATGGTGCGCTGTTGTTCAGACGATGAATAGATATTCTGACGGTACAAAGTACCTAGGTCTGGTTGTTTGTCCAACCGGCTTCACGAAGGGTTGCGAGCCGTGGGCTACCTCGCACAATATCGGCCTAATCCCGCCATTAAAGGGCAAAAAACTTGAATTCCCACCAGAGACTGTGTTGAAGATGTTCGAACGTGTCATTGGCGCGATTTCAAAACGCATTCCACTCGCCTACGTTGATCTACTATCCGCGCCGGCATTTTTTGACTTCGTTTTCCGCTTAGTCGTAGGCTTTGAAGGACATGAAGAACATCGCGCGGGTGGAGTGCGTTATGTTCGCTTGGGGTCGGGTTGGCAGTCATCCTTTTCGGAACTCTTCGAATGTTTGAAGGGGCACCTAATCGCGGATATTCGCAGCGCGAAGGGGCTCACCGGCCTACTGTGCGATGGAGCATTAGCGTTTTACTTTAATGGCGAAACAGTGTCGTATGGTGCGGATGATGGGCTTATGGGAAAGACCCCGACCCTTCCTGCTTGCAAGAAGAACATGACTTTTGACAACTGCGACTTTGAGCTTCTGAAGAAACTAGCGATCGGTCAAAGAATCACGAGCGCTGCTGATTTCGGCGATCATTTTGAGTTCGGATTGGAAGGGGAAATGAATCTCGGATTCTACCCGGAGCTTTTGTACATCGTTTCAACGAAGAATCCGATAGTAGAACATCAACTTTGACCGGAACGGACTGTTGGAGACGTAATCTAGAATGGCACAAAGTTAAACATAATTTTTACTTGTGGTCGCCGGGCAATGTATCGTTTGTTACCGCGCATTGCTCCACCGCCGAATCTTGTCCTCGATAATCTCCCGCTGCATTGAGAATTGCTCTCGGGACCGGCGGATGACGATGTTATGCCGCCCGAATTCCGTGGCTGACGGGGGGCTGGTCGTGGCGCGGAACGCCTCGACTGATATGCCGTTCGCGAGCAGCTGAACGAAGATTTCATAATTTGCCAAATCCATGAACTGCGTCGCGACGAATGTCCCGCCAAATTCCTTTTCGAGAATTTCAGCGTCCGTACTTCCGACTCGGAAGGAAATGATACTGCCGACATTGCCAAGTACCGCTTTGCGAACATCATCGGTAAGCTGGTCCATGTATTGGTGGGAAAGCGTCATGCAGAGCCGGTATTTGCGCGCCTCGGAAAGAATCAAAGCGAAGCTGCCGGTCGTGAAGTTCTGGAATTCGTCAATGAACAGGAAGAAGTCCTTGCGGTCTTCCTCCGAAATACCGGCGCGGCGCATCGCTGCAAGCTGGAACTGCGTCGTCACGAGCGATCCGAGCAGGTTGGCCTTGTCCGCTCCGAGCTTCCCCTTCGACAGGTTCGCGATGAAAATCCGTTCACGGTCCATGACGAAGCGAAAGTCGATCCGGTTCCTGACCTGGCCCAGCACGTTTCTGACGGGCGCATTCATGAGAAACTGCCCGACTTTGTTCTGGATCGGCGCGACGGCCTCGGCCATGTAGCGAGGGTCGTATCCTTCGAACTCAGTTATCCAGAACGAACGCACAAGCGGGTCTTTGATATTCCGGACAACGCGCCGGCGAAATTCCGCGTCTGAAAGCATCCGCGTCACGCCCAGCATCGTCACGCCCTCGCAGTCGAGCAGCGCGGCAAGGGCGTTGTGCAGGATGTATTCGAGCCTCGGTCCCCATGAGTCGCGCCAAATACCTTTGAATGCCTCGACGATCCCCGATGCGACAAGATGACGCTCGTCCTGCGGCACTTTCGCGAGCAAGTTAATGCCGATGGGGAATTCGAGGTCGGACGGATTGAAATACGCCACGTGGTTCGTCCGGCACGGCGGAATAAAGTCGAGCAATTCCTCCGCGAGATCACCGTGCGGGTCGATGACGCCGACGCCGTGCCCGGCCTGAATGTGCTGGCAGATGAGGCTCTTGAGCAGCGTCGTCTTTCCCGAACCCGTTTTGCCTATGACATACAAGTGCTGCCTTGAATCCTTGTTGGCAATGCCAAAGGGGATGGCGTATCCCCATCCCTCTCTGTTTCCAATGATTGCAATGAAATTGTCGCTCATGTCTGCCAAGCCAGCCCCGCTTCCACATCGAAGACAAGCGGGCTTTGGGATGGCTTGAAATCAACGGCTCTTGGCCGGCATACGCTCTTGGGGGCGAGCCGGGAAGGTAAGCGGGGCTGGCTTGGAATCGCGAGCGGATTAATTGTAAAGGCAAAATCCGATTAGTCTGAAGTCCAAAGGGCGTCCCATTGTTGTGACGGACATAGCCGAACGGTGGTGCACCTGCAAAAAAACCAAAAAGTGGCTTTTTTTGCATTGCGTCCCGTAGGATTTTTGGTACTATAATAGTCCTTAATTCTGGGGGTAGACCAAACAGGCGGGGAACCGTGATAACCCACGGCACTATCGAGACTTCCGCTGCTGTATCCTCTCCCTCATCGTGCTTCGTCTCGACTCCTCCTTCGTCAAAGAAACTCCCCCTTGCGATTGAAGTTTATTCCGGTGCAGGCGGCCTCACGGAAGGCTTTCTGAACGCCGGATTTGACGTGGCATTATCCGTTGAAAAAGATCGATGGGCGGTTGAAACCCAACGAGTCAACCACAGTGCTAAGGGAGTGGCTGTCGTTCAAGCTGACATGACCGACCCGGCCACATTACCGCTGGTTCGTGAACACATTTTAAAGGACGGGCGAGAGCTAACGGTTCTCTTCGGCGGTCCCCCCTGCCAAGGATTTTCAAAATCCAATTCTCAAACTCGCAGCCGTTCCAATCCCAATAATCAACACGTCTTTACATTTGTAAACTTCGTCCGGGAACTTCAACCGCAGATGTTCTTGATGGAGAACGTGGCTGGACTCGCTCTTTTTGAAGATGGTGATTTTGTAAATGAAGTGGTCGCTGCTTTTGAAAAGGAGGGCTATCGCGTCGATGTAGCTATTCTGAATGCGGCAGAGTTTGGCGTGCCACAAACCCGACGACGAATTTTCTTTTTGGGCAATCGAATCGGCATTCTTAATTTCTTTCCTGCTGTTCGGCTACCTCAATCGAAGTGGACAACCGTAAGCCAAGCAATCTCCGATCTTCCGTGTCTCACTGTCGGCTATGCGGGCGGACCATTGAACTACGCGCCGAGTCGGCCTAGTTTCTACGCGCAAGAAATGCGGCGGGATTCTTCGGGCATAGTGGATAACAATTGGGTTTCAAACAGTACAGATTTAATCGTCGAGCGATATAAGACAATCCCTCAAGGCGGTAACTGGCGGGACATTCCTGAGCACTTAATGCAGAATTACGCGGATAAGTCCCGGTGCCACCAATGGATTTATCGAAGGTTGGACGCGAATAAGCCCGCAGTTGTAATCACGAACTTTAGAAAAAGCATGTTAATACATCCACTGGAGAATCGTGGACTTTCCGTGCGCGAGGCCGCTCGGCTCCAATCGTTTCCAGACACCTTTATTTTTAAAGGGAGCATCGAATTCCAACAGCAGCAAGTCGCAAACGCGGTGCCTCCACTACTCGCACAGGCAGTCGCATCATCGATCATGGACAGAATGATCGCCTCCAAGACGCCGGTGGCAGCTTTATCATGGATCGCTCCTGATCTTATTTCAACAATTAAAGTAATAGAACAGCCTCGTGGTAATCTAGTCTACTTTCGATCAAGGTTGCTGCAATGGTCGAGAAAGAATGGTAGACATTTTCCTTGGCGAATCCAGCCTTCAACACCGCATTATTACGTCCTTATAAGCGAAATACTTTTGCAAAAGACAACTGCGAATCAAGTAGCGAGTGTTTTTAAAACAATATTGGATTTATGCCCGACATTAGAAGATTTAGCTAAGGTAAACTTGGAGCGACTAAGGAGAGTAATCGTGAGCCTTGGAATGCCAACAAGGGCTGCGCGCTTGAAGCAGGCTGCTCAATATCTCATTCTGCACTATAAGGGTCAAATACCAAAAGATAGAAAGGATTTGGCGCTACTGCCTGGCGTGGGTCCCTATGTCGCAGCAGCAATCGGATGTTTCGCGCATAAACAACCGTACCCGCTTGTCGATTCCAACGTCGTGCGAGTTTTCGAGCGGTTCTTCGGCATATTGTCTCTTTTCAATCGACCGCGTAACGATCCTTTGCTGTGGAAATTTGCTGGAAGCATAGTTCCGAAGTCCGATCCAGACTTGTATTCACGCGCGTTAGTTGATTTTGGAGCCATGGTTTGTACTCATCATCAACCACACTGCGCCGGTTGCCCTATCCGTGCCAAATGCGCCACGTACCATAGGAATACAGCTAGGGGTGAATTTCAGCCGCAGTCGCTTTCCAAACCTGTTGATAAATTGCAAACAGTTCCTTCTCATTAAGCACAGTAGTGTCCATTCTCTTAATGCGCTTATTCAGATTTTCAGTAAAGCGTCTGAACAGCGCTCTGGAGACTTGCTGCTCTGACGTAATTAGCTTCCTAAGCCAAATATCGATTCTTCCTTCTTCTCGCACGGTGGGGGAGTCGAAAAAGTACACCCACTCTGACCAATTGAGTTTGCTCGCTAACGAAATGGGAAAGTTTGAAAGTCGATAACAATACTCAAAATGCAGCCTCGTACGTTCTCGCTTTGCACGCTTGATTCTTTCGCTTGCGTAAAGATTCTCGATTGCCTCCCAGAGCCATCGGCGTTCTCGACGACCAGTGATCTTAACTTTGTCACAGATTGCGCCTAATTCCTTCCCTACAGCATGCCAAAGTTTGACATTGCCGGGACTTTTTTTGTCAGCATTAGTTTCAATCAGTCCGGCAGATTTAAGCTGCTCTTCGATCTTCCGAATGGTTTTCGCAAGGTACAAGTCCAAGGTCTTAGCCTGTTTGAACAACGCAGGTGGCGGTGGCTGTGCTGTAGAACGCATGGTTTTTATGGTGCCGTCTGCATACTTTTCGATAATAATTGCGTGGTTCATGATTAAGCCTCACTATAGTACTTCGCCAAGATTCTATCGAGAGTAAAGTATGCCACTTTACTAACTAATTCGTCCGGCGGCAAATCATGCAATTCTTCTCGCTTACCCAAGCCGGCCAAGGTCTTCAATGATTCAAACTTATCAAGCCGCAGTAACACATAAACTGTACGCTTCGCCATTTCTTCAAACATGTAGTCCTTCCGGCGTATGTCATCGGACGAAGCCAAATATGCAGGATGCGTAATGTTAAGCCGAAATTTCCAAGCCCGAGACCCAGCGATTGCAAACGCTTCGCTTCTGGGCTGATCCGGACCGCCCGGAAAGTATTCTTGGATTTCGAAAAATCCATAATCCGGGTCCATATTCAGAAAGAACGAGATGGTATTTTCAGCTAGCCTTGTGCCCTTCTCCCAGAACCGCTTTTTCTCGGTCGCAGCGATATGGCAACGTAGAGTTACTCGTCCCTTCTCAACCTCCTGGTATTTGGCCTGCACTGCCTTGACTTCCGATACTTCAACAATTCGAGATTGAAAGGGAGAGAGCATAATATCTTGTGTCAGTATCTCATCGAGAACGGAATTGTTCTCCATCGGCCATAAGGTTCTAACCTTTAGTTTCAACGGCATAGACGAACTCGACAGATTCTCAATCTCGTATTGAAGATTTGTAATGCTCTCATTGTAATTCACACGTTTTGAATCGTGAGGCCACTTCGCGCTTTTTAACCGAATGCGAGCATATTCTGTGATCACCTCAGGCTCGACATCAATGTAAAATGTGAACGATTTTCGTAAGACGAGTTTCTTGTCAGAATCTGTGATTGCGCAAGTGCAAGCAACTTTCTTGTACTGAGGGTATCGCGCTTTGGTTATGAGAATATCGAGCGGTGGCGTGTCGAAGCTCTCATCAGGCTTCAAGTCGATGCGCTGTCTTGCCTGAAGCGTGTCGATAACTCCGGTATCGCGCTCCGAAGTATACACTTCCATCCAATAAGAATGTGGCTTTATTGACGTGTTCTTCATTAAGAAATGAAAACCGGTAATTC
>Ga0207137_1208_pt1 | contig 11689 bp, 8 predicted proteins | sample Alteio_BWMinHeat_9_FD_153572 | JGI IMG/M metagenome (GOLD analysis project Ga0207137, IMG submission 153572) | Enriched cells from forest soil in Barre Woods Harvard Forest LTER site, Petersham, Massachusetts, United States -... | ecosystem: Environmental > Terrestrial > Soil > Temperate forest >...
GATATTAAAGAGCAGTTCACTACCATCTTGAACCGAGCTGGCATTGGCGCTAAAGGGTTGACCGCTACGGTTGTTACCAGTCTGTGTTCCACAACCGACTAGTGACGTGAGCAGCGCCGGCAAGAGCACGTGCGCAAGAACATCTGAGTGACCGACAAAACGCATAGGGTCTCCTTGAGAGTGGGTGACTGGAATATTCTTGGGAGAAAAGGCATTTAGAGGCGAAATTGCTTCAGGAGAAAAGCGGCATGGCCCGCAACAGTCAGCGAGTTTCTCGTCGCCAAGCACGAAAAATTTTAGCCGAAAAATTGGTGGGGGCGAATGGTTAAGGTTTAGCGGTAGATAGCGGTGTTGGTTGCAAGGGAATTTACAGGAGGTTGAAAGTGATGCAGCGACACGACGAAGATTTCAGGTGGATGAGCCGCCGGTCGTCATGGCCTGACACATACAACTGAGTTCGCACCGGCTTTGACGCCGTGACCTATTGTGGGGTTTGAAAGGTAGACGGCCCAAGCTTCTGTTCCGCTGTATGAGGAACTCGACCAAAACGGCACATCCCCGTTGAAATTGAAATGACTGCCAGCTCCGTCGCCATTAGCAGCCAAAAGCTCGCCCTCCATCGGCAACCGCCAGTCGGTGTGACCGCCCTCACTGAGGTCGTGGCAGTAGTTGACTGTAGAAACGTCTGTGCCACTGCCGTAACCACCAACGCCGTTGCTACCCGTGCCCGGATCGTAGTCATTGGTGCGACCTGCCGCAATGTCGCTGGGTTTGGGCCCGACGTTGCCAGAAGGGGAATTTAAGCCGCCCCAGACAGCATCGTACCAGGAAATGCCACCGAAATTGGCAAGACTCCACACTTTTCCTGTCAAAAGATCCTTGCAGCCGCCGTCCCAGGTGGCAAAGCTGGTGTCGTTGGTAACACACTCATGGGGAAAGCTGCTGGCGACCGTGGCAGCAAAGTTCGCCGACGTCAGGCCGGACGATGCCAGCGTCAACGTTGCGAGTCCGGCGGTGCTCAGCGAAAAGCCGTTCACGACTACCTGGCCGGTATTGTCCGTCACCCAGCCCGAAGTCGTACCACCGATAGTGCCTAAATTCGTGCTCAAAGTAATTGGCAGGTTTGCTGCGTTGACATTGTTGTTGAGACCGTCACGCACTTGTAGCGTCACTGACATATAGGCAACATTGACGAGTGGAGACGCGTCACCGGCAGTGACAATCAAAAGATTCGCCGCACTGCGGCCGCCGCGCACGCAATAGACCGCACGCTGCGTCGACTTTGCACCATTGCCGGTCGTGTTGGTCGAGATGTTGTAAAAGTAGTTGCTGGTTGTCGTTGTGTAAGTGTCAGAGGCTTGAACGTTGAAATTGCCGGCGCCAGCGAGATACGCGGTTGCGCCTGCACCTGCGACGGCGTCGGCCTGCATGGTTTGCAGGTCGGCAAGTGATGGCAGGCGCCAATCGCTTTGGCCACCTTGGACCAAGTCGTGGCAATAATTCACCGACGAATTGTCGCAATTGCCGCCACAAGCGGTCGCCGCCACCGGATAGTCATTAGTTCGGCCGTAGTCGCCGCTATCTTGAGTCCCGGCATTACCGGCGAAAGTTGAATCCCAGACCGCATCGTACCAGGTGTAGTTGCCAGACGAAAGACCGCTCCACACCAGATTGGTCGTCAAATCCTTGCAACCACCGCCTAACGATGTGAAAGCGGAGTCATTCGTTTGGCACTTCCCGGGAACAGTCGCAACGTTGAAGGCGCCGCTGTTTACGGTCAGCGATCCCGGATAGGCCGCATGGACGACTATGCCGTTTTCGGCTTTGCTGTACCCGACATTGGCGAATGTGGCGACGCCACCGATTGCGTTTGCAGTCAAAGTGCCGGTCAAGGAACCTGTGCCAGATTGCAAAGTCAGCGTCACCGTGCCGGAGACTGGAGAGGTGTTTCCGAATTGGTCCTTAACAGTGACGATTGGTTGCGTCAGGAAACTTTGCGAATCGTAAGCGCCGGCAGGTTGGGTGGTGAAAGCGATGCTGGCTGGTGGACCCGGCGTGCCAGTGGCGGTAAAATCGGCACTCAGCGCATTGTTACTGACGAGTTTGGCGTGGACGAGATTGGCGCCGACGGTGGTGCCAGTAGTCAAATTGATCGCGGCGACGCCATTGACATCGGTGAGAGTCGGGTTATTGCCGGTAAGGCTACCGCCGCCAGCGCTGACACTGAATTGCACACTGATGCCGACGACTGGTTCGCTAAACGCACCCAAGACTTTTATTCTGAGCGGCTGCGACAATGTTTGGCCAGCGGTGCCGGATTGGTTGTTGCCGTCTTGGACGGTGAAAGTGGTTGCGACCTGGTTGGAAGTGACCGTGACAAGACCGGTCAAAGCACTGCGTCCCACAATCGACGCATCGGTGGCTTGATAGTCTGCACGCACAAAGGTAGTGCCAAGCTGTGTTGGGGTGAAGACCGCTGTGGCAGCTGCGCTGGTTGAGGGATTTAAATTGGCTTTAGGGAAAGTGACATCCGTGAGTGACCACACCACCGCTTGGTCGCTCAGGTAAATACCGTTGGCATCAAAAAGCGCGGCGCGCAAATTGACCGCATTCGCCACCTGCACCGACACGGCGCCAACCGAATTGTTGTCACCCGTGTCGATGATACGCAGGTATTTTCGGGCATCCGTGATTGCCTTCGTTGCATTTGCCTCGGTGACCAAGGCTGCGAGCGCAGCTACTTGTGTCGCCAAATCAGTCTTGGCGGCCGAGTTACCGATGAGTGCGGTGATCTGTGCCTGGAGATTGGCAATGGTCGTCACTAAATCCGCACCGCTTGCCGGCAACGCTGCACTCCCAGCGAGGGCAGTTTTCAAAGCATCTATTTGCGCTTGTATCGACGCGACTTGGGCCGTGGTCAGGTCGGAGTCGTTGCCGGTGCTTGCACTCGAGGTAGCAGGAGCCGCGCTACGCTGGTTGACTGCGGTAGCGGAACCAGTGACGGCACTACTGCAGGCTGCCGTCACGGCACCTAGCCCAAAGGCCAGAGTGCATGCCAGTAGAGATCCTGGAAAGGATTCTGAAACTCTCCACATACAGATTTTCACCCAAGTGAGTTCTTCAACTTAGAAGATCGGTACACTTTGCTAAATATTTAGGGCTTCTTGGGGTGTTCGCGTTGGAGCTCAAATAGCGGCTAGTATTACTAGGTTATTTCGCCAAAAATATGGGTGAGGGCCTTTTCCCAAGGCAAAATTCGCACGCCGTTTGAAATCCTCGCCACGGACTCTCGGCAGGCAATGATCGCCTCGGCCTTGGGGATATCCTTGGCCAGGCGTTGCAATTTGTTGATTTCGGTTTGGTCGACTTGGTCCGCTGACTTTATCTCGATGACCAACGTCTTCTTTCCAGGACGCGCGATGATCAAATCAATTTCCGCGTCATCTTTGGTGCGCAAATAGGCAAACCGATACCGACATTCGAGGTAGTTGGATAATTTAATGCATTCATGAATGAAAAAATGCTCGAACAGTCGTCCGAATTCATAGCTGCCGACTCGCACCGGTTCTTCAATACTATAATCAATTGCACGCATCACACCGGTATCAAAAAAATAGAACTTCGGATGCTGCCGTTGCTGCGCCCTAACCGAGCCACTATAGGCATTCAAGTAAAACCCGATAAAGGTATCGTTGAGGATTTCAAAGTACCGTTCCACCGCCTTACCGTCGACCCTGGCCTGTTTGCCGAGTTTGGCGAAATTCAAGATTTTCCCGCTCGCTTGCGCCGCTACTTCCAGAAAGAGCCGAAACGGTTCGATTTTGCGAACCAGCTGCTCAACTTGAATTTCCTCTTTTAGATAGGTGTGAGCATACGCCATGAGGAAGCGGACTTTGTCGGCGTCATCATCATAGGAATATAATTTTGGTAGTCCGCCGAACTTCAGCACAGTCTCGAGCTTGAAGTCCTTGCCGAGTTCGGCCCTGCAGAGAGGATAAAGTCGGTATTCGAAAGCGCGACCAGCCAAGAGATTGGCGGCGCCGTGGCGCAACTTTCTGGCACTAGAGCCAGTCAACGCAAAGCGAATCCCTTGGGTCTCGATGGACCGGTGCACGACATCGAGCAATTTCGGCTGCTTTTGAATTTCGTCTAAAACAACCCAGTCGCCGCGCTTGAAAGTTGCAATCTCTTCGGCCAGTAGCTCTGGTCGCGCCGAATATTTTCGCTCGTTTTGCGGTTCCAAGAGGTCGATGGCGAGCCTGGCATCTTGGCCTAACCATTGCTGTAGAAGCGTCGACTTGCCGGTTTGGCGCGGACCGAAGAGGAGAAAGCTGTTCTTTTTTGATGGCTTACACAGTCTCTGGTACATATGTCAGAATTATACGCTATTTACGATATTTGTGCCAGCGTTACTCGACTTTGACCAATTCAACATCAAAGATCAGAGTCGAGTCAGGAGGAATCACATTCGCTTTCCCCGCCGTCCCGTAAGCCAAGTTCGGCGGAATCGTGAGCACGCGTTTTTCTCCAACTTTCATCCCATCAAGGCCAAGCTCCCAGCCCTTGATGACGCGACCAGTGCCTAGTTTAAAGCTGAGCGGTTTGCCCTTGCCATCCGAAGAGTCAAACACTTTGCCGCTAGTCAGCTTACCCGTGTAGTTGACATGCACCGTCGAGCCGTTTTTGGCGGTGGCGCCATCGCCCAGCTTCATGACGTCGACTTTGACGCCATTGATGGTTGATGTCTTTAGCGGCCCTTTGCCACCACCGCCTTCGCCACGCAGGAAGAGGAACCAATAGAGACCACCCAGCAGCGCCAGGAGCACGACGACGGCCACTACAACGATGACGACAGGATTCATGGAGTCCTCGAATCTTTATGGATTTACCACCAAAATACCTTTAGCCAACGAGTCTGGCTAGGGTCGGTTTTTTTTGGCAGCCGCTGCGACTCATGCTACGTTGCCGAAATGCTTGGAATCCGAATCGCACGGTGGAAAAATGGGTTGTCGCTGCTGATGCCGGCATTGGTCTTGGTGGCGTTGGCGGTGACCGTCAGTGAGTACCTGGTGCCGTCGGTGGCGCAGGCGGCCGCGGCTGCCGAAAAGGTCACCATTGAAGCGGTTGACACGGTCGGTGACGCCAGCCTTTCGCGCGGCTTGATTGAGTCGGCTCTTGGGGTCGCTGCCGGCAAGACTTTAATGCGCGATGAGCTCGATAGCCATCTGGCGGAGGCCGAAAGGCGGCTGACGGCCCTGGGCTATTACAAGATCGTTGATATTAGTTTAGTGCGTGGTGCCACGCGCGGATTTTACCGAATCAGGGTGCGTCTGGAAGCCAAAAGCGCCGCTTACGTTGGTACGGAAGTTTCGGGACAGCAGCAGAAGACAGCTTATGACTCCAACTCAAAATTGCAGCATTACGAAGTCTTTACCGGTACCCGTGACTCCGGATTGGCCGGGGCCAGGTTTGAAATTTCGGCGGCAGAAGAGTTCAGCGGCAATATCAGCGATTATCCGCCGCTTCAGAGTCATTACGAATCAACGCAGCGAATGCTATTTGGCAAAGCCACCGGCCTTTGGCCGGATATCATGGGGTCGCCCTTCTTTGCTTTTGATTTTCTCCAGTATATGGACGGCACTTCGGAGTCGACAGGTAAGTCCACCTATAGTGCATTACCTTCCGAGCAGCCCGCAGAGCCTATTTCAAGTGCAAGCCATGGGCGGGTCAATGTTTTAGTTGATGCGCTTGGCGTCGGCTACCGCCATGAGCTGAGCACTTTCAGTCTCTTTGGCATCCGCGCTCATAGTGATGCTCGCGATCATTCTGTCAGCGTCAATGCCAGCAACAAAGTAACCTCGGATGGCTGGTCAACATTTACAGAGTGGTTTAGCGTTTTCGGCAGCGAATTTTCCTATTCCGACAAGACTCAGCTGGCCGCTATCGAGCCTGGGACTACAGTTCACCTATTTATTACCCGTGAAATGGGCAGCGCAGATACTGGATTGAGCACCAGTGCGGATTTTAGCGTTCTCCACACTTGGATCGTTCACGACCGGCACGCCTTGACGCCGACGCTAATCAGCGAGCTGCAGGGGAACAGTGATCCATCTGACCGCTATTATCGAAGCTACGATGCCGGCTTGACCTATGAGTATGTGACGCCCTGGGATTTCGTCTTGGGCCTTGAACATGCCAAGTATGGGATAATTGATGACGGAAATCAGGGACCGGAGATGTCAACGCGCCGCACCACTGTTTCGCTGCGCTATGTTTCCAACAGCCTGATCGTCAATTTGAGTTTCATTTACGGTACTCAGGGCCTCGTCCAAGATATCGATCCACTGAACACCTCGAGGCTTAGCCAACCATGATGGAGCAGTTGCTCAAATCATTGCTGCGCTTGGCCCCCGGGGCGTCAATTGCCTTTGCCTTGGGCATCGAAATTGCCACGACCGCGCTATCCGCGCCCGCAACCTCTGACGCCAGCTGCCGCGGCGTCCAACACACTGATCTGCACTTCACCGTCGAAGCCTATGACGTTGCCCAAGCCTTCCCGCAAATCGAAGAGAAACTCAGCAAAGGCCTTGCAGTCACGATCGCCAATGAAGCCAGTTGGACTGGACTGCCAGCTGCACTGTTTGGTTGCAAAATCTATTACGATCTCTGGGACGAGACCTATGTCGTCAGCACCCTCAAAGGCAGCCTTGCAGCAATCGGCGATCGGCAGCACATCCGCGACCGCAGTGCCGCCCTGAAACTCTGCTACTCCACCACCTTCACCAACGTCAGAGTCGGCAGTCAAGACTTTCTCCTGACCACGCACCTTGATCCCGTCGGCGATGAAGTGTTGGCCAAGACGCGCAATTGGCTGGCCGAAAAAGGCATCAGTGGCTCCTCGACGGCAATCTTCGGGCGCGCCGCCTATGCCATCATCGATCTCAAGCACCAAGAAGCGATCAGCCGCCACTGCCCGGTCGTTACCGAACGGTAAGCCCAACCTACGGGTCCGGCGGCCGTCGTTTCGTTTTGGCACTCCGTCCCACCCGTGCTAGTTTGCCTGGATGCGGACAATTGGTTCAACGCGAGTTTTGCTCAATCTGCCAGCCCTTGGAGCCTGTGGTCTCCTGCTCCTGACGACGCTCGGGACGGTTGGCTTCGTGTCGACTCAGGCGTTGGCTGATTCAGCTCTACACACGGAACTCGTCACCGTCGAAGCCATTGATACCATCGGTGACGCAAGCCTCTCGCGGGGGCTCATCGAGTCGGCCCTTGGTGTTACCACCGGCAAGAGTCTCCTGCGTGAAGACCTTGATGCGCACCTTGCGGAAGCCGAAAGGCGACTCACGGCCCTTGGCTACTACAAAACAATCGACATCAGGCTGGTGCGGGGTGTTAAGCGCGGCTTTTACCGCATCCGCGTCCAGCTCGAGGCGAAGAGCGCCGCCTACGTTGGGACAGATATCCACCAGCGGACGCAAAATGACAATCCAGACCCTTACGAAAATCATGCCAAATTGCAGCATTTCGAGGTGTTTGCCGGAACCCGTGACACGGGTCTTTCGGGATTTCGCTTTGAACTTGCGGCTGCCGAAGAGTATCTCAACAACTCATCGGGCAACCTCCCTTACGACGGCATTTACGATAGTAGTCAAAGGTCGACTCAAAGCAAGGTGACAGGACTTTGGCCGGATATCAAAGGCACGCCGTTTTTCGCCTTTGATTTTCTCGAATACATGGACGGCAGCTACAGCGCGGACAGCAACTACAACTATGGCACAGGCCCGAGTCTCTATCACACCGACAATCACACCGCTGGTCGTTACAATTTTTTCTTCGATGTTTTTGGACTCGGCTATCGTCAACAAAAGACCACATTCAGTATCATCGGTGTGCGCGGCCACAACGACGGTCGCTACCATACCGTCAGCACCAACACTGCGGGGACCAAGACTTACGATCAGTGGAACAACAGCGTTGCCTCGGAGACCGACTACGGCGGACAGATTTCCTACTCTGACAAAACCCAACTTGCGGCCATCGAACCTGGCACTACCGCAAATCTAACCGCATACCGCGACTTGAGCAGCAATCCCAATTTCGGCGCCAACACGGTTGGCGCCTCCTCTACCCTCTTGCACACCTGGTTGTGGCACGACCGCTATGCCTTGACGCCGAGAGCCATTGGCGAGTTGGATTGGCGAGATGGCCTCAATGTCGTGCATTTCGAGCGCGACTACGATATCGGAATGACTCTTGAGTACGTTTTGCCAGGCGACCTGATTATCGGGATCGAACAGGCGAAAATTGGCTCAATCGGTCACGTCAGCGAAGCGACCAATGGACCAACGCACCGCACGACCTTGTCGCTGCGTTATGTGTCTTCCGGTTTGATTGTCAATACCAGCCTCATTTACGGTGCTGACGGACTATCCTATGACGTCGATCCGTTCAACACGACGAGGCTCAGTCAACCATGAGTGGCATGAGTCACATGATTGACGTGGGAGGGTGCCGAGGGCAGTGGCTCAGGTCGTTGTTGAGTTTAGCCGCGGCGGCTTGGATCCCGGCAGCGGCACTGGCTTCAGATTCTGGTGAACCTGAGACTTCCGGATGCCGCGGTGTCCAACATGCGGATTTACACTTCGCGGTTGAGGCTTATGACACCGCGAAAGCGTTTCCACAAATTGAAGAGAAACTCGGCAAAGGACTTGCAGTCACCATTGCCAACGAAGCCAGTTGGACTGGACTGCCGGCCGCTCTTTTCGGCTGCAAGATTTACTACGACCTCTGGGACGAAACGTACATCGTTAGCACCCTGCGCGGCAGCCTCTCGGCAGTCGGTGAACGCCAGCGCATCCATGACCGGCAAGATGCGTTGAAGCTCTGTTACACAACAACTTTCACCAACGTGCGCGTTGGCAGCCAAGACTTTCTCCTGACCACCCACCTCGATCCGGTCGGTGATGAGGTGCTGGCAACAACGCGCAATTGGCTGGCGGAAAAAGGCATCAGCGGCTCATCGACAGCAATCTTCGGGCGCGCGGCCTACGCCATCATCGACTTGAAGCACCAAGAGGCCATCAGCCGACGATGCGCTGTGGTCAACGAGCGATGAGCATTGCGGGTCGGATGCGGTCTTTCCTTGCCTTTCGCTCGATCAGTGGCCAGTACACTTTGGTGGTGCTCTTAACGGTTGCCACGGTTGGTCTAGCCGGCTTCTTCGCCGGCAGCAGTATTTTAACACAAATCGCCTCGCTGGTTAAAGATCAACCGCTCATTGAAGCGTTGGGCGCCGGTCAACATGCGTTGGTTGACTTGCACCGCGAGCGCCGACAACTAGGCGAGGCCACTGCTTTGGTGTGTGCCAAACGCAACCCTGACGTCCCATGCACCTTACCTGGCGGCGAACGCGTTCGGCGCGAAGTGGTGGCAATCGGCGCGTCGCCTTTGCCATACTGGGAGGGTGAGTCCGTTTATGTGATGGACGCGGGCGGCATGGCGGCGCGCTTTACCTTCCCGTGGCCGGAAATCAAACCGCTCTTAGCCTCAGTCACTAGCGTCATCGGCACGCGTGAGCACTTGGACGAGTTACTCCCCAGTCTCACCGAATCCTTTTTGATGATTTACGCCTTGGCGCTGGTTGGCGCTGGACTGCTCGGATTAGTAGTAACGTACTTTCTTAGCCGGCGCCTCGGTCGGCGCATTGCACTACTTGTGGCCTATACCCGTCGAATTGCTTCAGGAGCACTCGAACCGGCGCCGGCCGAGACCGGTGGTGCTGACGAGGTCGGCACCTTGGCAAGTGCGCTGCACTCGATGGCACACGCCCTTGACGAGGCGCGCCAGCGCTTGGTTCTAAACGAAAAAATGCAGTCATGGCAAAACGTCGCGCGCAAAGTTGCGCATGAAATAAAAAACCCGCTAACCCCAATCAGCCTCGTGGCATCGGAGCTCAAACGGCATGGCGCCAACGCCACCGATGAGCGCACGCGGACCTTGCTCGCCGAAACCAGTCGGATACTAGAAGAGGAAACCGGCTCCTTGGGGCGCATGGTGCGCGAATTCTCGGCCTTTGCCCGCTTACCCGAACCAGACTTGATCGCCGCTGACTTGCTGGAAATCCTGAAAGACTTCGCGCAGCGCAATAGCACCGACGGCGGCCCAATTCTGATTATCAATGCCGATCGGGAGCAACCGTTTCCGGCGGTGGTCGACCGCGCCATGATTCTGCAGGTGTTGCACAATTTGCTCAATAACGCTCGTCTGGCAAAAGCCCCGGCGCAGGTTACTGTGACGCTAACCCTCAGTCGTAGCAGTGAGCGGACCTATTTACTGGATGTGATCGATGACGGTCCGGGCGTGCCTGAGACTTTGAAACAAACGCTTTTTGATGCCTATGTTACGACGCGGTCGACTGGTGACGGTGAAAAGGGTATGGGGCTCGGGCTGACGATCGCGCGCAAAATTGCTAGCGATCATGGTGGTAGTCTCAACTTGCACAGTACTGGAGCAGACGGGACTTGCTTTCGCATGGTGCTGCCGGCGTCGACCAAGTGGCAGGCTGAATAGCGCGTTTGCAAGGTCATCCCCAGCGCCGCATCGGCGCGTTGGGGATCTCGGAGATGCCCAGAGAGTCTCGCTACACTAGCTCGCGAGCCTCATAGGCCCGATGCGGGCTGGGCATGACAGCTTGACCTAAGTCACATAATGATGCTTCTCAATCTGATAAGTCTTAAACCACTTATGTATCGTGCTCCGCTCAACTCCCAGTAACCGCGCCGCTTCAGAAATGTTGCCATTGCAATGCTTGAGCGTCTGCACCAAGTACGAGCGCTCCGAGAGGTTCTTGAAGTCCTCCCATGTCATCGCACGAAACTGCGCAACATTGGTCGACACGCTGGCATTAGGGACCTCAGCCTTACTTGAGCTGCTCCGCAGATCCTGGGGCAAATCTTCGACTTGAATCTCAGGACCGCCAAGAATGACCAGACGCTCAATGGCATTACGCAATTCCCGGATATTGCCGGGCCAAGCATAGCGCTTGAGGGCCTCGATCACATCAGGAGCAAATTGCTTTTTTTCCAGTCCGTTTTCCATGGCGATGGCCGCGCCAAAGTGTTTCGCTAGGGCAGGAATATCATCGCGGCGGTCACGCAGCGGCGGCACTTCGAGACAGACCACCGCCAACCGGTAATAGAGGTCCTCGCGAAAATTACCAAGTTCGACCTCGGTCTTAAGGTCACGGTTGGTCGCCGCCACAACGCGCACGTCCACTTTAATGGTCAGGTCGCTGCCGACTGGCGTAATTTCACCGTTTTGCAATGCCCGCAAAATCTTCGCCTGCGCCGATGCCGAGAGCTCACCGATTTCATCAAGGAACAATGTCCCGCCGTTGGCCGTTTCAAAGACACCGCGGCGAGCGGCCACCGCGCCGGTAAAGGCACCTTTGATGTGGCCAAAAAGCTCGCTTTCAATGAGTTCACTCGGAATCGCCGCGCAATTCACTTTGACATAGCGCTTATCGCGCCTGGCGCTGAGTTGGTGTATCGCCCGCGCGACCAGGTCTTTACCGGTGCCAGACTCACCGCTGATCAGCACCCGCGTCCGCAAGGGCGCGACGCGCTCCACTTGTCCCATAAGGTGCTTCAGCGCGCTAGACTGACCGACGATGCGTTCTTCGCCAGTG
>Ga0207137_1210_pt1 | contig 11669 bp, 10 predicted proteins | sample Alteio_BWMinHeat_9_FD_153572 | JGI IMG/M metagenome (GOLD analysis project Ga0207137, IMG submission 153572) | Enriched cells from forest soil in Barre Woods Harvard Forest LTER site, Petersham, Massachusetts, United States -... | ecosystem: Environmental > Terrestrial > Soil > Temperate forest >...
ACCTGTTTGCGCATGCCGGTTCCGCCTGGAGCAAGGTGAACGCATGGAGCCGGCGGAGCGCGGAGTTTCAGAAACGCGCGGCCTTTTCCCTGGTTGCATACCTAAGTTACAAGGATAAGAAGGCGCCCGATGCACGATTCGAGCGATTCCTGCGAGTGATTGAACGGGAAGCGTGGGATGAGCGGAATTTTGTGCGCAAGGCCGTGAATTGGGCGCTGCGCAATATCGGCAAGAGAAATGTACGGTTGAACCGGGCCGCGGTCCGCGCAGCGCAGAGAATTCGGCAGCAGGAGTCGCGGTCAGCCCGTTGGATTGCCGCGGACGCGCTGCGGGAATTGAGAAGTGACGCCGTGCAAGTGAGGCTGCGAAAGAAAGTGGCTTGAGAGAATGACTAAAGCGATGGAAGATGCAAAAGTGAAAATTCGCCGCGTAAAGAAAAGCGATGCGGAGCAAGTCGCCGTGTTGAGCGGTCAGCTGGGCTATCCGGCGACGTCGGCGCAGATCCTGCGGAGAATGAAAGGACTGAAACCCGCAGCGGAGCATGTTGTGTTTGTCGCGGACCTGCCGGGGACCGGAATCGTGGGATGGCTGCACGCCAGTGTGGCGCACGTGCTTGAGAGCGACACACGCGCGGAGGTCAACGGACTGATTGTCGGGGAAGGACAGAGAAGCCTCGGAGCCGGCGCGCTGTTGCTGGATGCCGCGGAAAAATGGTCGCGACAGCGCGGATGCACGGCCATGAATGTGCGCTCCAACGTAATCCGGGAGCGAGCGCACAAATTCTACGAGCGCCAGGGTTACGAGCATTACAAGACGCAAAAGGCTTTCCGCAAGACCCTGTAGTCTGCTCTTCTAACGGCAAGAACCAACGCGCACCGGCAGGAATCGGGACGGCTGTGATTCTGAGGCGACGCGATGAAACCGGCCGGGGAATCTGGCGCCGACTCTGATCCGCAAGCATCCGTTGAGATTCTTCGGGCATCCTCGTCGGATGCCCTCAGAATGACGCGCGCCGTGCTGTTTGCGCTGAGGTGAAAGTATAGATCTGTGGCCGACGTGGAAAAATCCGTTGGCCATCATTCAGGAGTAACCGCGAAAGAAACTCACGTCTGCGCGAGTGGCACAGTATATCGCATTACGATATACTATGTTCGTGGCGGCAGAGATCACCACCGCGGAATACCGCGCCCTGGCGGAGTTGCGCTATCGAATCCGGCACTTTATCCGTGAGGGCGACGCCGTGGCGCGCGCGGCGGGCCTGGAACCGCAGCAATATTTGCTGCTGCTGGCCATCCGGGGGCTCCCGGAAAACGAGGAAGCGACGATCCGGGCGCTGGCGGAACGCCTGGCACTGAAACACCACAGCGTGGTGGAACTGATCGACCGGCTCGAGACGCACGGATACGTGCGGCGCACCCGGGGCCGGGAGGACCGCCGGCGCGTGCTGGTCACGCTCCTGCCACGCGGAGAGCGAATGCTGGAGCAAGTGGCGCAGCATCGCATTGGCGAACTACGCTCCACAGGCCATAAACTCGTTCGCGCCATCGATCAACTGCTGGAAAGCGCGCGTCCGTCGCGACGCCGTAAACAGGCCGGGAATCCTTTCCGGAAAGGACGGATTCCCTATGGGAAATCTGGTTAACAATAAGACCCCCTCCCCCCTATGTTTTTTGTAAGTGTTGCTGATAAAGGACTTAGTATCGTTGTAAGTGGTTTAGAATCAACAGTTGTGGGGGCTGCGTAAGTGTTGATTCTGAAGAGGTTAGTAAGAGGTTCCCCGCCTCCCCGTAAAGCAGCAACGCAAGCGCGCGGTACGCCACGCTCGAATGCAGGCGGCTATTGCGGAAGTCCTGGAAGTTTTGGTGGTTGGGGCGGCCTCTTAATGAACAAACATGGCTCCTTCTCTCCTTCCGGGGTGACTAAGACCAGATACAGATTTGTGACGGCCCCCTGAGCTGTATCAATGGCTCCCACCACTTCCTGAAAACTGACATCTGGGTCCGCACTGACTAGTAGCACGCGCTCCGCGTGAAGCCGATATATTTCTCTCAGTCGTCCTCTCAGCCTTTCCCTTGAAACTGTTTCGGAGTTAATCCTGATAGAATGTTCCTTCGATATTTGCAAGACGATGACGCTGGAGTCTCCGCACTCTGAGGGAGAAACATGGCCGGGCAACAACACGTAGAAACCCGAGGACGTGCTATTGAGTCGCTTCGAGACCCTTAGGCCTATTATCAACACCGCCGTAGCGATTAATAGAATCCTGATGGTCAGACGCATTTCAGCCTATGCATTTAGACACCGAGGAGGTACGACTAGTTGCAGGTATCCGCCAATCGTTTCTAGAGGTGCGGATGGTCCGAGCAGCGCGGGGCGCGGCACTGGTGGCCATCGGCAAATGTGAAGGAACACAAGGACGAGCGGTCGTTCTTAGCGTGACCGTAGAGCGGTCGTCTTCATGTGTGGCCGCAGAACGGTCAAGGGAGCGATTGGCAGACATAGAGATCTCCAAGTAGAAATTTAGGTTGTAGGGGAATTCTCGCGTGAGGCGAGGCAGACTATCAAGCAAAGATAGTATATCAGAGTAGTAACCGTCTTGTCAATAAGAAATGGTCGCGCGTGTGAATCAGTTTCCGGTAACTGCTGCCAGCTTAACCTGTCGATGCAACGCCATCTAATCAGTTGATCCGAGAATACTTCCCCTAGAGAACCGATCTGTTTGGCTGTTCTCAGTCAAGACCTAGCCAGGGCAGGGTCCCGCTGATCTAACCTAGCGAGCGATCTTAGCTTTTGTTTTCAATGCTAGGCGGGTTCGAGCTGTGTTGCGTCGACCCATTGAGACCACCGCGTCAATCAGGTGTTGCGGGCCGCCGCCTAGAAAGGACTTACCCGATGGGCTTTTGGGGGGCTTACCTGATGGACGAGGACACTCCTTATGGTGAGTATGTAATCAAACTGATTCGACGGTATCGATGGGAAGAATGCGACTGTCGTTTTTTTCGCTGGTCCATTCGGCACAAACCAAAGGCCACCCGGCCAACAAGGAGAAGCAATGCCCGAGAGTACAACCTACTTACACCTCGCGAGGCGTCCCCAGATGGACGCGCTCCGCACCCTTACATGGATTGAAGAGCCGCGGTTTCAAGGCTTCGGCTGCTCAGAGTGCGCATGGACGTTCAATCCTTCGGGGCCACCCGCCGGCAATTCGCTCCAAGAAATGAAGAAGTACTACGAGCGACGGCGCGATAAAGAATTTGCAATCCATATCTGTGCTGAACACACTAAAGCTAAGAAAGCAAAAGCCTAAATAATCCCAGCTGCGCCACTGCGCGCGAAAAGGCCGTGCGTGTGAGTCAGTTAACTGCGTCAATCTGGCACAAGCGAACTTACGGGCTCACTCCATGGCCAGGGCGTGGATTTGATTGCCGCTAACTTTCACATCGATGCCGTAGGGCGGCCGCAGATCGTATCCCCGCACGATGGCGCCGCGCACCAGAATGTTTCCAGGCATCTCCTTGAGCTTGAGGGGATCAAAGACGGTGTGACTACACGGATTAACGACCATGGGATGTTCCGCCCCGAACCCGTAATCGGAAGAGAGCTTCGCGACGTCATCGATGTATTCAAACTGGCACTGATTGAAGGGCGCATCCAGGGAAAATGCCCAATAGGATCTGCTTTGGACTGCAGGCCCGGGCAAGCGAATAATGAGCGCCGGAACATACTTAGATAGGGTCAAACTCCGGAAGTAGAATCTCTTGGAAGACCAGGGCTGCGCTAACTCGCTGATGGTAGCAACTTCGGGATTGGACGGGGTAACGTAAAGTGCCCGCTGCGCTGGCTCCGCCTCCGTACTTTGCGGTTGGGTAGAAGGACCATTGCCCTGCGGGGCGGGCAGCAGGTCCGAATCGGGTCGCTGCATGCGCCCGATCATTTTGATGGCGAATGAGGCGAGCATGGCTGCCAGCACGACGCAGGCGCCGATTTTTGCCAGGCGCTTGGCCGCCGCGGCGAGATCCGGCTTCGCCGTTGGCCCTGCGTAAACGCCGTCTCCCTGCTGCCCGGTTTCTGCTCGAAGATTGCCACCAGCCTCGCCGCCAGAAGGCGGAATCGGCCTGGAGCGCGACGGAGCCGGAGGGGTGGAGCGGGCTTCGACGCCAGGAATTTGTGGCATCTCCACTTTAAAGCTCTTTCCCTCCGCCTCACGAACGGGAGGCCGTGCTGACAGACGGTTGATCGAAGGTGCTGCGTTCGCGTTGGCGTCATTTTCGCCCGGCCGGTAGTGCTTCAAATCCTCCAGCAACTCGCGGCAGTTCTCGTAGCGTAGATGCGGGCTCTTGGTCAGCGCTTTCAAGATGGTGCTGCTGACGCCCAGCGGAATGTTGGGATTCACCTGGCGTGGAGCCGCGGGTTCTTCGTTGAGAATTTTGTACAGAATTGTGGCGATGTCCGGGCCGCGAAACGGCTTTTGGCCCGTGGTCATTTCGTAGAGCATCACACCGAGGGAAAAAATATCTGTGCGGCCATCCACGGCTTTGCCCTTGATCTGCTCTGGCGACATGTAGCCGGGAGTGCCCGTGGCGGAGGTCTGTTGCGAGGCGCCGTATTGCATGATCCTGGCGGTACCGAAATCAGTGATCTTCGCAAAATCGTCGCGGGTTAGCATGATGTTGGCCGGCTTAATATCGCGATGCACGACGTTGTGGTCGTGCGCGAACTGTAGGGCGGAGCAAACTTGCTCCATGATGCCCAAGAGGCGGGGAAGCGAAAATTTCTCGCCCGAATCCAGCATGGATTGCAGGCTTTTGCCGTTCACCAATTCCATGGTGATGTAGTAGACGCCGTCGGATTCGCCAACGTCGTAGATCACCACAATGTTGGGATGTGTCAGGAGTCCCACCGCACGCGCTTCGGTTTGGAAATTCTCGACCAATTGGGCATGGGACATTCCCGTACCCTCTTCGGAGAGCCGGATAATCTTGACCGCGACGATGCGGCCAATCGATGGGTCCTTGGCGCGGTAGACGACACCCATACCGCCGCGGCCTAATTCACCGAGGATTTCATACCTGCCGGCTTTGGTAGCTGTGTCCATCTTCCTATTCCCAAGGAATAGACGCAAAACGGCTTACTGTGCACCTTCGCGCCGTTCTTCGCAGAGGTCAATGCCCCTCTGAACGAGTGTTTCGCAGTCGCCACGGGCGGAGCATCCCGTACGCGACCTGTCTCAAACTATGCGTTCGCGTCGTCAGAAAAGTAACTCTTTCGGAACAGCCGTGGTCAAGGGACACCTTCGACACTCGTTTGCGGGGGAAGATTATTGACACACGGTCCAAACCCAACTTGAGGATGCGGGCCGTGCGCGAAATCAACGCAAAGGATCGAAATGTTTTCAGTGGTTGGTTTGACCTTAGATGAAGTTTCGACAGGTTCGCTGCCACATGTTCATTTAGCCAAGACGCTCGACAACCGGATGACGAAGAGCAATTTTCGACTTGCAGAAATAATCTTGGTCTTTACTACCGTCGAGACGGACACCCAAGGCTTGGTAGCCCGAACTAAATACAGGCAGCAGGGTCAGTTTCTTGTGTTTCTCTACTTCAATGACGTTGCGGTAGAGGCTTGCAAAGAAATTGGCATTCCAATTCGCATTCTGGACCGCATCGATGAAGGCGAGCTTCCGTCCCGGCGAACTACGGTCCTGCAACGCCCCTATTTGGCTCCCGTGTCGAAGTAACCGGCTAAAATCGGAAACTCATCACCGTCGCCACATAAGTCCTGACTAGCAGACTTGCCACGCATGAAAATTGGCGCGGGTTATAAAGCTCGTACGAGAGGGCACGAGCCCGACAGGAGTCCCGTAGAGGCTCGGGGCGGGCGGTGTATCGTGCTCATGCGACGGCGGCCCGCCAAGCCCTACATCGGCAAGATGAGACCTACGGACCACAGTGGGTAATTGAGAGGACGCGGGAACGTCCTGCGCCGGGTCAGATTCTGAGTTCGGTGCGGCGGCGGGTGAGGGCGAATCGGTTTCCGACGGAGCAAAGGAGGAGCGGACGGCCGCATGTCTAGTGCACCGGTTGACTTATCTGTTGGTTGAACCTAAGATTCGCGCAAAGTGTAACCGCCCTCGCAGTTTGGCGACAAAGAAGGCATCAAGGAATGGACTCAGAGCGCCGTCGTGCTCCACGCTATCCATTCATAGCAGACGCGGAAGCAACTGAAATCACATCCGATACAAAACTTAGCGCCAAGACCAGCGACCTGAGTATCGGCGGGTGCTTCCTCGACATGCTGAATCCCTCACCAGTAGGCATTGAGATTCGTATCAGAATCTCGCATGCAAGCACCACATTCAATGCACTAGGCAGAGTTGTGTTTGTCTTCCCCAACATGGGCATGGGAGTCGTTTTCACTAGTGTCGAAGATGGCCAGCTAGCGGTTTTGCGAGAATGGCTCTCAAAGCTGAACACGGGTGAATGAAAGCCGTGCGTACTAGGTCAGGTTTCGGTAATTCTACTCACCTGGCAGTTGAAACTCCCCGACTTGATGTATTCTGCCGCTTGAATGATTGCGGAAGCGAAACGAGGAGAATATCCGCGTGGCGGCGCGATGCCTCTTAGCTTGATGAGTAGAAACCAGGCAGGTCGCGAGTACATCGAACGATCGAAAAAAAGGCGAGGGCAACACAAATGACAACAATGTTGCAGACTGGCCAGTTGTTGGCAAGATCAGTGCGCGCCGCGATTCTGTTCGCAATAGCGTGCGCGACGAGCTCGGCCGCGCGGGCGCAGTCCGCTGCGATAACGATAACCTTGGCGGGGCAGTCGATGATCCGCTCGGATATCCGGGCAACCGCTCCGGCGGAGGTCCCGGTGATACAGGGGCTGCTGAAGGGCGATGTGGTGTTCACCAACCTGGAAGCCGCGGTCGCCGAAAAGGGCGAGACGGTCCAGGAAGGCAGGGGATTCCTCACTCCGCCGGAAGCGCTCGATGCGCTGAAGACTTTCGGATTTAACTTGTTGTCCCTGTCCGACAACCATGCATTCGATCTGAAAGCGACGGGCATTCAGAACGCGATCCGGGAGGCCGACAGCCGGAATATCATTCATGCCGGAACTGGAAACAACGTGGCCGAAGCTGTGGCGCCGGGTTATCTGCACACGCCAAAGGGCACGATTGCCTTGATAGCGAGCGCGTCAGGCCTGATTACGCGGGGAGGAAGCGCCACCGCGAACCGGGCGGGCGTGAATGAGCTTCGCGTCGAAGCCGGCGATAAGGAAAATGAGGCAACAGACGATCTGCCAGGCGCGCCCGAGAACACTCCGAATCGGGAGGATTCGCAACGCATCCTGCAAAGCATTCGTGACGCCCGCCAGCACGCAGACCTCGTAATCGTGTACCAACATAACCACGTCTTCGGGAATCACTCGTTCTCGACAATTTTTTCGGAAGGGATGCAGGAGCGGCTCGCCCCGAATGATTGGCTCAAGAAGTGGACCCATGCGGAGGTGGATGCTGGCGCGGACATCATAGTGATGCATGGAGCGCCTCTGCTGCACGGGGTGGAGATTTATCGCGGCCGGCCCATCTTCTACGACCTAGGCAACTTCATTTTCAACGTGCCGCCGACGCTGACATACATCGACGAACCGATGAATTGGGAGAGCGTGGTCGCGTACGTCCAATTTCAAGGGAAGAACCTGCAATCGATTTCGTTCCGGCCGATCGCCTTGAACAACTTGGGCGAGGGCCAGCCTGATGTTCACAGCGAGTACACCAACAACCAATTCCTCGACACGCGCGGCTTGCCCTCGCCAGTGACGGGGGCGAGAGCGGGTTATATCCTCCACCGCCTGGCCGACGCGTCAAAGCCCTTTGGCACGACCGTTGAACTGAAGGGCGACACGGCGGAAATCAAGCTGGAAGGAGGAAATTGACGTGAAGAGCAATGCCGGCAAATCCGCTCCCTTCACCCCGAACCGATGAATTTCCCTCACGCGACAGGAAGCTCGATGGTTACGGCGGCGCCGTTGGGCTGCAAGTTTTGCACGTGAATGTTTCCATTATGCTCGCGGACAGTGCCGTAACAGATGCTCAGACCAAGACCGGTCCCTTGGCCAACGGGCCTGGTTGTGTAGAACGGATCGAACGCGCGACTGAGGTCGTTGAATCCGGGTCCTGAGTCGGTGAATCGCACCACGACCCTCTCGCCCTCCAAACGGCCTTCCACCCGGATATTCTTTTCTTGCGCGCGTTCCAAGGCGAAAGTGGAATTGCTGAAAAGATTCACGAAGACCTCCTTGAATTGGCCTTCATTCATGGGAACGCGCGGCAGATCGGGCGCGAAATTGACTTCAACGTTGATCTTGGAATTTCGCAATTGGTATTCGCAGAGCATCAAAGATTCTCGCACGACCACAGAAACATCGAGCAGGCGGCGGCCTTCACGCTGCGGCTTGGCGAAAGTGAGCAGGTTGTCGATGATGCGCTTCATACGTCGGGCCTCGGTTCCGAGCTTCTCGATCTTTTGGCGGAAAGAGCTTTCGGTGGATTGCTCGAGGAGGAGGTCAGAATAGCCCATGACCGCGGTGAGCGGGTTGTTAAGTTCGTGCGCGACTCCGGCAACCAGCTGGCCGACTCCCGCCAGTCTTTCCCTTTGTATCAACTGGCTTTGCGCGCGTTGCAGGCGCTCGAGATTGTTTGCCGAATCGAGCAGCAGCCGCGCCATTTCTCTAGCTAGCAGCAATTGCCGGAGAAAAACGCAAACACCCAAGAGCAGGATCCCGATCAGCGTGATGGAGATGCGAAACGTCCGCAACTGGCTGGCTTTCGGGTCCAGGAACAGCGCGAAAAAGCCAATCACCGGCAGGGAGAGCACCGCGAGCGCCGCCAGAAATCCGGGCACGCCGGCGCCGCGGTCCTTTCCGCTCGGAGCCAGCTCTTCGGAGGGCACATTTCTCGCGCGGACAGCAATGAGAATGAACCAGCAAATGACGGCGTAATTCGGAACGTCGTAATAGCTCCCACTGTAGTATTCATTGCGCTCGATGGCGGAATTCTGCCACTGGTAGGCTAGAAGGTACAGGGAACAGGCAAAGAAAAGGTGCCAATAAATTTTGCGCCAGGCTCCTTGTGCGACCAGGGCCATGCCGCCGAGGACCGCGAGCAGCACGGAGAACTCCAGAACGAAGAGCGAGTAGTAATAGGCATTGGTTATGGCTCTGTTCATCAGGATGTATTCGTTGGGGTAGATCAGAAACATGTAAATGTAAATCCACCACAAAAGGAGGATCAGAAAATTCAAGCTGCTCAGATGGAATTTCTGCTCGCGTTGGGTTGAACCGGGCCGCATCGCAGCCGCAGCCATCATTGGAACAGGCTGCAAGAAAAGCGGAATGTCCGCCCAAAATGGATCGGGCGTGGGCCGGCCAATAACAACCTCATAGTAAAACCAGGCGGCAAGGTTGGAACCCACCATCGCTGCGCCGGTGGCCAATAGGACCCAGAACCAGCGTGTTCGGCCCTGATTGCTGAACGCCGCCCAAAGCATCGCGGCTACAGCAATCATCCACAAGACGGTGCCGGAGATGTCCGAAAGTGCGGTCAAGCGATAGCTGGGCTTCCCCACAAGAGAAACGACCGTGTAGAGGAGCAGGAAACCGCCCACCATCGCGAATTGCCAGTACGCCGTACGCTTCATTTCAGTTTTCAGACTCCCAATCAAAAGCTCTTGGAAACGCGCGACGTATGGGCCGCAAGGCGGATTGTGCAGAAGTGTTCACCATGGCTCCAGTTTATGAGAACTTTGGGCCGACCAACTCCGGAGGTTACCGGCTTGGAATTTAAGGGTCCTAGAACGCTGCTTGAAGTTTCCCTCTCTTCGGGATGAGGGACAATAGGCGAGAAGTCCCACTTGCTGAAACAGCAACCGTTCCCTTTGGCGCCAACTATGCAAATCTTCTAACCTGCCGCTGAGCCATCCGGCGGATCCTCATTTTCAGATTTTTGAAATGCGGTGCTGACGTAAACTATCTCGGTGAGCGGAGAAGAAAACAAGCCGACAGAAACTAGGGAGCAGGCCAGTGGAAGCTGGTGGCGCGCGCAGGCGCGGCAGTGGACTGCGCTCGTGCAAGAGCGCGAGGAACAAGTCTTCTTGGCCCTGACCCTGGTCATTGGGGCGATAGTGGGTCTGACGGTAGTCGCGTTCATCCTGGTCACCGAACGTTTTGGGATGAGACTGTATCCCGCAGGTGGCGCGGCGTGGAGGCGCTTGCTGGTGCCGGTGGCGGGCTCCCTGGGGATGGGCTACCTGCTCTACCGGTATTTCCCGGATGCGCGCGGTAGCGGCGTGCCGCAAACTAAAGCCGCCCTGTACGCCCGCGAGGGCCGAATCACGCTGGGCACGGTGTTTGGGAAGTTTTTTTGCACTTCCGCGACGCTGGCCAGCGGGATTCCCCTGGGACGCGAGGGCCCGGCCGTGCAGGTGGGCGCGGGAATCGCATCGGTGCTGGGCCGCTGGTTAGGCTTACGTCCAGAGAAGGTGAAAGCGCTCCTGCCTGTGGGAGCGGCGGCGGCCGTGGCCGCGGCGTTCAACACACCGCTGGCGGCCGTGCTCTTTGCGCTGGAGGAAGTAGTTGGGGATTTGCATGCCCCCGTGCTCGGATCGGTGGTGCTGGCGTCAGCGACTTCCTGGGCGATGCTGCGATTATTGTTGGGAAACAATCCGTTATTCCACGTTCCGCAGTATCAACTGGTTCATCCCGTGGAGTTTGTGGTGTACGGCATTTTGGGAGTTGCGGGCGGATTGATGTCAGCGGCGTTTGCCAAAATGTTGCTGGGAATGCGCGAGCGATTCCAGCGGCTGCCCCGAAAAACCTTGTGGTTTCAGCCCGTCGCTGGGGGTTTATTGGTGGGAGCAATGGGTTGGTTCGTGCCGCAAGTGCTGGGGGTAGGCTATGCGCACGTTGGTGATGCGCTGAACGGAAGCATGGCGTTGCGATTAATGGCTGTGCTGCTGGTCTTGAAGTTTTTTGCCGTTGTGACGAGTTACGCTTCGGGAAATGCCGGAGGGATTTTTGGGCCCAGCCTGTTTCTAGGCGCCATGCTGGGAGGAATCGTCGGCAACCTCGCTCACGGAATCTTCCCGGCATACGTGGCCTCGCCGGGAGCCTACGCGCTAGTGGGAATGGGGACGGCGTTTGCGGGGATTGTGCGAGCGCCCATGACCTCGGTCGTGATGATCTTCGAGACTACGCGGGATTATGCAGTGATTGTGCCGCTGATGATTTCGAACCTAGTGAGCTTGTTCATCTCTTCGCGGGTGCAGCGCAAGCCCATCTATGAAGAACTGGCTCGACAAGACGGGATTCATTTGCCGACAGCGGAATCACGCCACAAGGGAGGACAGCCGCAAGTCGCACAAGCCATGCGTGACGCGACAGAAGTTCTCGACGCGCAGATGAAAGTAGCGTCGGCGCTGGAAAAAACTGAGGCCAGCCGTTTGCAAGCGTGGCCGGTCATGAACGAGCGCGATGTGGTGGGAGTGGTTAGCCTGAACAAGCTTCAGGAAGTCCTTGCAGCGGGAGGTGGGGACCAAACACTCGATAAACTTGTAGACGAGCGCAATTTTCTCCACGTGCACGCGGACCAGCCGCTATACATGGCAT
>Ga0207137_1204_pt1 | contig 11647 bp, 7 predicted proteins | sample Alteio_BWMinHeat_9_FD_153572 | JGI IMG/M metagenome (GOLD analysis project Ga0207137, IMG submission 153572) | Enriched cells from forest soil in Barre Woods Harvard Forest LTER site, Petersham, Massachusetts, United States -... | ecosystem: Environmental > Terrestrial > Soil > Temperate forest >...
CGTACGGCGCCTTGCCCTAACAGTCTAATGGCATCCGATGTGCTCTCTGTTAAGCCAACTCCCTTAATTAAATTTGCTATTGGCATCCCAGCCTCTCCTACTGATATGTTTATTTCTGGCATATCGTCTGGAACCTGCCCTTTTTGAAATTGAGCAATGAAATTTTCTCGCGCCTTTTTTGCTGCATCCACTGAATGAAAACGTGCAGCCAACTCCTCTCCTAATAAAAATTTCACATCTCTGGGATTCATGCCACCATCAACTTGCTCACGCAATGTCTTAATCTCAGCCATGGTACGGAAACTAATCAGTTCATACCAAAGCCACATGGTTTCATCTGATATTGACATCACTTTCCCAAATATTTGATCGGCACTTTCATTAATACCAATATAATTTCCCAATGACTTTGACATTTTTTTAACGCCATCAAGACCCAACAACAAAGGCAACATAATGACAACTTGCGGCTTTTGCCCCGCTTGTTTTTGCAACTCCCTACCCATTAACAAATTAAATTTCTGATCCGTTCCACCAAGCTCAATATCAGATTGCATTTGAACAGAGTCATAACCTTGTAACAAAGGATATAAAAATTCATGTATAGCAATGGGTTGCTCTGAAACAAACCGTTTATGAAAATCATCTCTTTCCAACATTCTTGCTACGGTATGTGTTGCTGCAAGCTTGATTAAATCAACCGCAGACAATTTATTTCCCCACTCTGAATTAAATAGGATACGGGTTTTTTTTGGATCTAATACTTTAAAAACCTGCGCTTGATAAGTCAGCGCATTCTCTTCTACTTCTTTGCGAGTCAGTGGTGGACGAGTCTCATTCTTGCCGGAAGGGTCACCTATCATCCCTGTAAAATCGCCAATTAAAAACATAATTTCATGGCCCAATTCTTGTAACTGTCTCATTTTATTCAATAAAACAGTATGGCCCAGATGCAAATCGGGCGCTGTCGGATCAAATCCTGCCTTTATACGTAAGGGCCTACCCTCTTTTAATTTGGCAATCAAATCTTCTTCGACCAATATTTCTTCCGTACCACGACGAATAATCGATAATGTTTCGTCAATTGTTGACATGTACATTTACTCCACTGCTACTAATATATTCTTAATAAGACGGCAAATTATGGCACAATGAGAGCCAAATGTAAGAGGTGAAACGATGAGGGATTTATACATAGGATTAATGTCAGGTACCAGTGCTGATGGAATTGATGCTGTATTAGTCGATCTTCAATCTAACTATCCTTCCGTTATTGAAACACTTTATACACCTTACTCTATCCCATTAAAGCAGCACATTCTTGCCTTATGTCAGCAAGGTGAAAATGAAATTCACCGTTTAGGTGAACTCGATATTCAATTAGGTAAAGCGTTTGCACTGGCTGTTAATACGTTATTACAAAAAGCATCTGTGCCGCCACAAGCTATTAAAGCCATTGGAAGTCATGGACAAACCATACGTCATTCTACACGCGAACCTCACCGATTCAGCTTACAAATCGCAGATCCGAATACCATTACTGCAGAAACAGGTATCACAACCGTAGCGGATTTTCGTCGTAAAGATATTGCTTACGGTGGTCAAGGTGCGCCGCTTGTTCCTGCATTTCATCAACATATCCTGTCTTCTACAAAAATAAATCGTGCAATAGTGAATATTGGCGGCATGGCTAATGTGACATTATTGCCACAGAATAATACTGATACTGTTATTGGTTTTGATCTTGGCCCTGGCAATGTATTAATGGATGCCTGGATCAATCTACATCATCAAAAAAATCATGATGAAGAAGGTGCGTGGGCCTCGCAAGGAAATATTCAATCTGATTTATTAAATCATTTTCTTGATGATATTTATTTCAAACAATTGCCACCCAAGAGCACGGGACGAGAATATTTTAATCTCACATGGCTTAATAAATATTTAATTACCCTAAACAAAACAATTTCTGCTGTCGATGTACAAGCTACATTAGTTGAGTTAACAGCAAAAAGTATTGTCTATCAAATAAGTCAACATCTAGCCGATGGTGAAATACTTATTTGTGGAGGCGGAGTACATAACACTTATTTGATGTCACGCTTACATGCATTAACACAAAAAAAATTCACCGTTGATTCCACAGAAAAGCACGGTATAAATCCTGACTGGATGGAAGCAATAGCCTTTGCATGGTTAGCACGTCAAACATTAAATCGATTGCCTGGAAATATTCCCCGTGTCACGGGTGCAACATGTGCGACTGTGTTAGGCGGTGTTTATTATGCGTGAACGAAGCCCCTCTTGAATTTGCAACAAACGTTGGCTGCGCGGCAAATTTGCCCGCAGACAGCGTTTCATGAACGGAGCTTGAATTACTACGCTACTTCACACTTGAAGTCTTCGTATTTTCCACCGGGCCCTCGTTCAATTTTTTCAAGATAATTAAATATAAATTTGAATGGATATTCAAATATCATTTCCAATTCTGCACGTAAATTATTTTCATGCTCAACACTAAAAGGAGAAAGATGTGCAAGATTAATGTGTATCTCAGTCAACGATTTTTGTATCACCTGAAATTGTCCACCAGCAAACATATCCATTAATCGTTTACCATTACTGGAAAAACTAGGCCAAATTTTACGTCCATCTGGCATTTTCAATACATTACGTTCTCGACCTAACACTCGCTTGATAACCGGTAATCCACGACCGCAAGAACAAGGCTCTCCACGTGTTGCATAATCACCAACACAATAACGAATTAATGGTGAAGCAAAATTATGTAAACTGGTAACAACCACTTGCCCTGGTTCATCTATTTCACAGGGTTTGCCTTGCTGATTGATTATCTCAATAAATACATTTTCTGATTGAACATGATAATGCTCGTGCTCTGGGCATTGAAGCGCAAGATAACCTAATTCTCTTGCTGAATAAGTATCAATCACTGGCACTTTCAATACATCTTGTACTAGCTTACGCAAATCCGGTTCCAGTATTTCGCTATTCGTATGTATCATGCTTAAGTTAGATGGCACACCACCTTGTGCAGCAAAATACAATGCAAGCTGACGTAAGGTTGATGGATTACAATTAAGATAATGTGGATTAACTTGCTGCAACCATTTTGCTTCTTCTTCTGCAGTACAAATCGTTAAATGATAACATTTACCCGTTGGCACTACTCTATACGTTGCAGGTCCCCAATTATCAAACACTGCACCAGAAGGTGGTTTTGCAGCAGGATTTTCCGTAAAACGAATGACTGCATAGGTTTTATTAAAATCATGTTGACGCCACAAATGATCTCGAATAGTAAGTGCATTCCAAAAAAACTGTGTTGCCATATTACCTTTGACAGTAATCGGCATACCGGTTGATCCCGTTGATGTCATTAATTCAGAAGGTTCGTGTGAAGACAGTGGTTGTTCACTAAAAATGGTTTCTTTTGCTTGTTGTAAATCATGCCTAGTCAATAGCGGCAATGTTGTCCAAAGATCACGTAATTGATTAACGCTAGTAATAAGCGGTAAATCGAGAAACGCCTGCCTATAATAAGGCACTGTTTTACGTGCAAAGTTAATCACTTCCAATAATTGCACTAACTGCATATCCCACAACTGAGATTCCGTGTATTTCTCACTGATAGAAAAATAATGAAGCTGAGAGAGCAACTGAGACGTCATGGGGGTTGGGACAACAGGCCAAAGTATACCAGGAATAGAACTCGTTATCGGTAATTCAATATGCATTTTTCACTCTTTTTTATGTAAAAAAAATCCCGGCTCACTGAGTGGCGAACCGGGATTCTTGTCTATAACAAACTTACATCCAGTCAGTTCCGAGCGTAACACCAACGAACAAGCCCGAATCGCTAAAGTTACTGGTTTTAGTTTCAGCAAACGTTCCATCCGTTTCTCTCTGCAATGCTAGAATAGCACCAGTGAATCCATCTTCTGGACGTTCAATAGCATGAATGTAAGACTCAGCCTGCCAACCTGCATCTACCATTAATGTTGTTGCTCTGCAGCCTTCTCCACCAGCCTGACCCCAGGTATAAGCATAGTTAACACCTAAACGCATGCCAAACTTTGGAATCACAACATGACGGTTGGAGAAATTAGACGAGAAGAAGAACCCATCTGTATCCACCGTGTTAGTGGGATCCAGTGATATATCACGCGTACTTGCCAACAATGCACCATTTAAGTTTCCAAACAATGCAAAGCCATAAGGTAAGTGATAAGTCATATCCATTTCAGCTCTTGGACCTACACCTCTCGTATTACTTTTCGATTCAAAACCAACAGTGCCAAGACCAGGAGGAAATGGAAAATCAGATTGAGCGGTAACAGTCATGTTACTTTTTATAGTTGCCCACTCAACACCGCCAGCAAAACGGATGCTCCATGGATTATTGAAATTAATGGTATGACCCCAAACCGCATAGGCATCATTCAATCTAAAGTTAACATGGCCATTCACCGACATCCATTCATTATCGGTAAGACCCAGTGAAGTTAGCCAACGAGGAGCAGATTCCATACCTGTAGTTGCAAAATCAGGTGATACTGAATTGCTATTACTATTGTTTAACTGCATATAGCTTAAGGTGAGGTCATCATTCTCAGTTACTTTGATGCCACCATAAACTCTCCAACCCCAATGGTAGGATGTTGAAATCGAATTCGTATTAAAAGACCCGCCGGTAACCGTTGGGAATACAGTTACATAATCCAGATCACCGTTTTGTGGACGTAAATCTAGTCCTTCAACACCTAAGAAAACACCTGTTACTTGTGGAGACCATGAATTATTATTCTGGACAGGTGCTTTTGCATAAACCGATCCAGCCATTCCAATGACAACTAAACTAATTGCACTTCGCTTGAAGAAAGACTTCATATCCGTATGCTCCCTGTAAGTTGTACCGTGGTTAATACTTTTGATCTTTTATGATAGATCAACTAACAGACAATACGCAATATGAATTTGAATGGACGAAAAACGTAATCATCCCGCTCTAGCAAAGAAAGAGCTAAAGCGGGATATTGATAGGCTGAATGAAATTATAGTGCGCCAGCGCTATATTTAAGGCCAATGAAGAATCCAGTATCACCAAAGTTACTGGTTTTCGTTGTGACAAACGTGCTAGTCGTTGAACTACCAATGGTACCAAACGACACTTCTGGACGTTCAATAGCATGGATATAAGAATCAACTTGCCAACCAGCATCAATAGTCAATGCTGAAAGCGAAGCGCCTTCACCACCGGCTTGTCCAAAGATGTATGAGTAGCTTACCCCGAGTCTCGCACCAAAGTGAGGAACAATAACATGGCGTGTAGAGAAGTAAGATGCATTCAGCGCAATAATGGACGGGCTAGATGATCCAAAATTTCCATATTCCGAAATTTTACGGGTACTTGCTAATAATGCAGCATTAGCATCTGCAAATAATGCAAAGTTATACGGTAAATGATACGTCATATCAAAATCAGCGCGAGGACCAAAACCGGTAAAGTGATTGTCAGCAGTATATCCTACGGCTTCAAGAGTACTGTCTGTACCATTCACAGACATATCACTGTTCAATTTCGCATATTCCACACCAGCTGCATAACGCACGCTCCATGGATTATTGAAATTAATGCTATGACCCCAAACCGCAAAGACGTTATCCAGATCAAAATCGACTTTGCCGGTTGCGCCAGTCCAGAGACCAGAATCAGAAAAACGAGGATTTGCAAGATTGCCAGTTACTACACCGGTTGAATCACTTTCATCAGCACGCATTCTCAACCAGCTTACTGTTATATCATCGTTATCAGTGAACTTAATACCGCCGTACAAACGCCAGCTCCATTGATACTCGGGAGAAATGGATGTTGTAGAATAAGATCCATTGGTAACACCCGTTGCAGGGAAAAGTGTGATGTAATCAAGATCGCCGTTTTCTGGACGCAAATCTAATCCATCTACGCCAATAAACCAACCTGTATAATGGGGTGACCACATTGCATTAGATTGATTTCCATTGTTATGTGACATTGCAAATGATGTGCTTGCCATTCCCATCACAAACAAACTGATGGCTGATTTCTTGAAAAAAGACTTCATTCCCTTACTCCCTATCAATTGATATAAAAAATTTCCAGCAATCATCTTACCAAATAAAGCTATGAATACAATACCTTGTCACACCTTACCCAACGCAGGATAAGTGCATCGGTTATTTCAACATGTTCTTGCATGATGACATCAGCAGTTTTATGCACTGCCTGCAACACATCACGGTCTCTCATTAAATCCGCTACACGAAATGACAACTCGCCTGTTTGCCTTGTTCCTAACACTTCTCCCGGGCCACGTAATTCCAAATCTCGCTCCGCTATCTTAAATCCATCTGTCGTTTCACGCATGACAGCTAAGCGTTGTCTTGCCAATTCAGATAGCGGTTGCTGATACAGTAAAATACAATGACTAGCAACCGCTCCACGACCAACACGTCCACGTAATTGATGTAATTGTGAAAGACCTAACCGTTCTGCGTTTTCAATAATCATCACACTGGCATTTGCAACATCGACACCGACTTCAATCACCGTTGTTGCCACCAAAAGATTAATCTCGCTTTGTTGAAAAGCACGCATTGTTGCTTCTTTATCAGAAGCACGCATTCGTCCATGAATTAAACCTATTTTTAAATCTGGCAACGACAACTGTAATGCTTCAGCCGTTTTTGTCACTGCCTGACAAGCGATCGCTTCTGATTCATCAATAAGCGGACAAACCCAATAAACTTGCCTACCGTGATGACAGGCTTCTCGTATTCGTGCTATCACTTCATCACGCCTATTACTTGCAATAACATTCGTCGTAACAGGTGTTCTACCTTTCGGCAATTCATCAATGACAGAACAATCCATATCTGCATAAAAACTCATGGCTAATGTGCGCGGAATAGGGGTTGCCGTCATCATCAGTTGATGCGGATAAAAATCAGCCTCTGGACCTTTTTCACGCAATGATGCGCGTTGGTGTACACCAAATCGATGTTGCTCATCCGTAATCACCAATGCTAATGCCGAGAAATTCACACTTTCCTGAAACAACGCATGCGTACCAATAATGACTTGTGCTTCTCCATTTTGAATGGCAGAAAGCGCTATTTTTCTTGCTCGTCCTTTTACATTCCCCGACAGAAAAGTCACTTTAATCCCTAATGCTTCAAACCAATTGCTAAACACACGATAATGTTGATCTGCCAATAACTCAGTCGGCACCATCATGGCTGCTTGATAACCATTTTCTACAGCTTGCAACATCGTTACTGCTGCAACGACTGTCTTACCCGAACCAACATCACCTTGCACCAATCGCAACATGGGATGTGAACAGAACAAATCTTGCTGAATTTCTGCTATCACTCGCTCTTGTGCGCTTGTTAATTGAAACGGTAAATTCGCCAAAAATAAGGGTAACAACGTTGATGCTTTTACAAATGGAGCGCCTCTTTCTGATTGAAATGCCTGTTTTATCTTAAGCAGGCTAATACGATGAGCGAGTAATTCTTCAAACACTAATCGTTTTTGAGCCACTGTTTTATAATCCAGTAACAAAGGCATGGTGCTCTGTTCAGGCGGTCTATGAACAAATTGCAATGCTTCTTTCAAGGTTGGAAAAGCTAAGGACTGCAAAAGTGATAAAGGGAGTAACTCACGAAAAGCAGCATCAGTTTGCATACTAGTCAATGCATTTAATGTGAGCTTCCTTAATACAGACTGACTCAAACCTTCCGTAGCAGGATAAATAGGTGTGAGATGCTGATCGACTGGCATGGGCTTATCTTCAGTCATGACTTGATATTCGGGATGTACCATCTCTATTCCTCTTTGGCCCAACCGAGGAACACCATAACAACGTAAATTCACGCCAACTTTCAATACATCTAGCTGAAAAGGCAATACATGAAAAAAGCGCAAATAAATCACACCGGTTTCATCTTTCAATTCGCATAAAAATTTAGTACGGCCACTAAGCGGTGAAGAAACGTGCTTAATAACACCTTGAACAACAGCTTCATTATCGAAAATTAAATGACGAATAGGTTCAATATGAGTACGATCTTGATAACGCACGGGAAGGTGCCACAATAAATCTTCTACCGAAAAAATCTTGAGTCTCGCCAACTGTTTTGCCGTTTGCTTGCCCACACCACGCAATTTAAATTCAGTTTTTGGAGGCAAAAACACTACTCCTTATTGAAAAAAAATAATAGCAAGTATAAAGTGGCGTGCCTCTTGCCGGGGTGGTGGAATTGGTAGACACGCAGGTTTCAGATGCCTGTGGGGGAAACCCCGTGGAGGTTCAAGTCCTCTCCTCGGCAACAAATGGGTCTGTCTCAACTGACTCAAAAGGATGACGCAAAAGAATCGTGTCCTTTCTGTCTGGCCCTGTTGAAATAATATCAATAGGAACACCTGCCAATTCTTCAATATACAAAAGATATTTTTGAGCATTCACTGGCAAGTCTTTAAAACGTCTAATACGCGAAGTAGATTCAGTCCACCCAGGTAATTCTTTATAAATAGGCTCACAGGCTGCAAACTTTTCCGTCTCTATTGGAAGATACTTACACTCTTTGCCTTGCAGTTTATAAGCAACACAAATCTTTACAGTAGGCAATCCATCTAGCACATCGAGTTTAGTAATACATAATCCAGAAAAACTGTTTAACTGAATGGACTTGTGCAATGCAACCATATCTAGCCAGCCACAACGACGAGGACGTCCAGTCACTGAACCAAATTCATTTCCCTGTACGGACAAATGCTTGCCCACTTCATCATCTAACTCTGTTGGAAAAGGACCCGCTCCTACACGTGTTGTATAAGCTTTGGTAATACCCAAAATATAGTTAAACTGCCTCAAACCATAACCACTTCCTACACTAGCGGCTCCCGCTACGGTATTAGATGAAGTCACATAGGGATAAGTACCGTGATCAATATCAAGCAAGGTACCTTGTGCACCTTCAAATAATATATTTTTACCTTCATCTCTATACTCAGAAAGCAAAGCAGTAACGTCTGCACGCATGGGCTTTAATCTTGGAATCATCATCAACAAATTCTCAAGAAGCTGTTCAAATTCAATAGGCTCATGCCCATGGTAATGCTGTAAAACAAAGTTATGGTAAGTGAGTACTGCTTCCAGTTTTTCTCTCAACTGTTTTTCATTAAATAAATCACCGAATCGTATGGCTCTACGAGCAACTTTATCTTCATAAGCAGGACCGATACCACGCCCTGTCGTACCGATAGCAGCTTTACCTCTTGCTTGCTCACGCGCACGATCTAATGCAACATGATAAGGCAAAATCAATACGCAAGCCTCGCTAATACGCAATCGTTCTACTACTGGCACACCACGCTTTTCTAATTCATCTATTTCTTCCAATAAAGCAGTAGGAGAAATAACCACGCCATTACCTATCAAACACTGTACATGTTTATGAAGTATGCCTGAGGGTATCAATCGTAAAATGGTTTTCTGACCATCGATGACCAGCGTATGTCCCGCATTATGACCACCTTGAAAACGAACAGCTGCTGAAGCCTGATCCATCAACATATCAACAATCTTGCCCTTACCTTCATCGCCCCACTGACTACCTAAAATAACAATGCTTTTACCCATAATAAACTCTCACTCTATGATGACGCTAACTTAGTAAAGGTCTCGTGCAATACACACCAAAGCCAAACCGATTAACATACTAATTAATCCCATAATACGCAGCGATTTTTCACTCAATGTAAACATTTGCTGCATTAACCTACGCCAAAAATGCGGCGATAAAAATGGTAAAATTCCCTCTAAGACAAATAGCAACCCAATCGCGGATATTAGTATAGACCACATCATACAAGCAATTTCCTTTCTGCAGAAGTCAAAACCCTCATCTTGGCCGTGGTATCACCTATTTTTCAACCTTTTGATCTTTAAAAATGCGATCAAAATCCTCTCTAGGCATTCTAAGAAGAAGATGATAACAGCCTTCGTCATCTATTTTTTCAGAGAGAACAGCATGGGCTGAATACAGTTCAGCACGCAATTTTGCTTGTAAAGGCAATAAAACCACTTCTTCATTCACCATTTTCCTACCCAGCATCTCACCGATAGCCGTAGTAAGCTCTATCATTCCTAAACCTTTATGAGCAGATATAAAAACGCGGGTAACGCAGCCTTGATCATTCCTGTCAATTTTAGGTTGCAAATCTAGCTTTAAATCAATTTTGTTATAAACCAAAATACGAGGCACTGTTTCAGCATGAATGGTTTCCAACACCTTCAGAACTTGCTCCCTATGAGCTTTCCTATCTTCATCCTGACAATCCACGACGTGTAACAATAAATCTGCTTCGCTCACTTCTTCTAAAGTGGCATGAAATGCTTCAACTAAATCATGTGGCAAATCCCTGATAAAACCGACGGTATCAGCAAGAATAACAGGGCCACATTCTGGAAAATCCATTCGACGTAACGTGGGATCTAAAGTAGCAAAGAGTTGATTCGCAACATAAACGTCCGAACCCGTTAGCCGATTAAACAATGTCGACTTACCCGCATTGGTATATCCTACAATCGCGACCGTCGGAACCGTCGCTTTTCTACGTGCAAGACGCCCTTGTTTTCGTTGTTTGCGAATTTTATCAAGATTCTGTGTAATCTGTTTTATTTTATTGCGAATTAATCGTCTATCGACTTCTAACTGCGTTTCACCTGGACCACCTCTTACACCAATACCACCACGCTGACGCTCAAGATGTGTCCAGCCGCGCACAAGACGTGTGGACTGATGCTTAAGAAACGCCAATTCAACTTGTAATTTCCCTTCAAAACTACGAGCGCGCTGCGCAAATATATCAAGAATAAGACCTGTTCTATCCAATACCCGACATTGAATAAGACGCTCAAGATTTCGCTCCTGAGCCGGTGTTAATACATGATTAAAGATAACCAACTGAATCTTATTCGCTAAAACGACGTCACGAATTTCTTCTGCCTTTCCTGAACCAACAAAATATTTTGAATCAGGCACATGTCGTGCACCTGTCACAACTTCTATGATTTCAGCACCTGCTGATAGAGCAAGCTCCTTAAATTCAGCAAGGTCTTCTTCCATCTTTCCAGCAGGAAAATTAACATGAACCAATACGACGCGTTCACCGCCGCTTGGGCGATCATTCAATGTTGATCTCCTCGTAGCGCGATCTATGGGAGCTTCCGACAAAAAACATCGTCACTCCCTTACGGTTTAAGTGCACTCTATTTTACTCATGTACTGGCAAACCAGGCTTGCCGACGTTGCCATTATTACCATTGTTTTTATTTCCATTCAGACCAGTACTGGTACTGGTACCGTTTACACTAAAATCAAATGGTGATGATACATTTCTTGCAGGTACAATCGTTGAGATAGCATGCTTATAAACCATCTGACTTACTGTATTTTTTAATAAAACAACGAACTGATCGAAAGATTCAATCACTCCCTGAAGCTTAATTCCATTTACCAGATAAATGGATACAGGAATCTTTTCCTTACGCAACGACTTTAAGAAAGGATCTTGTAG
>Ga0207137_1114_pt1 | contig 11603 bp, 13 predicted proteins | sample Alteio_BWMinHeat_9_FD_153572 | JGI IMG/M metagenome (GOLD analysis project Ga0207137, IMG submission 153572) | Enriched cells from forest soil in Barre Woods Harvard Forest LTER site, Petersham, Massachusetts, United States -... | ecosystem: Environmental > Terrestrial > Soil > Temperate forest >...
CGTAGCGGGTTTATTGGCCATGTGAGCGCCATAATGCGTCGTCAATTTGAAATTTGCAATTTTCAATTTGCAATATTCTCCAACCCATGGTGAAGTCGCCTGCCTGACGAAAACATTGCAAATTGAAAATCTCAAATTTCAAATTGCAAATTTACAAGCTGCGGGCGATGCCCGCGTTCGTGTCATCATGCCGAATAATCCCTTGACAGCCTCGGTGAATGTACCGGGGCTGGCCAACACAGCGAAAGCTCCGGCAGGAGCGCAGATGCTGCCGGTCGCGTCGGTGCAGGGGCAGCGCGCGTCGGCGCTGCCCGAGTGGTATCCGGCCTGGGCCCGCGCGCTGGGCGAGCTGTATTTTTCGGGGACCACATGCCTTTTCGTTCTGCACGGCAACGTGCATGATTTGATCCGCTGTCCTGATGGCGAAGGCAGCGACGTCTATTGCAACCTGTCGGAGTTTCTCTCCTCGCAGGTCTTTGGGTCGTGGGACGTGGTCGTGCAGTACGACCTGGCCCGCGGACTGCGGGCCGCCGCGGGCAGCGACGGCAAAAGGTTGCAGAGCATGGTTCAATACCTGTCGTCGCGAATGGGAGACGCGGCCGCGTGGCCACGCGACCCCGACAGCGTGCTGCTCGCCCTCGATCGCCTGCTCGAACGGGCCCTGCTCGAAGAGGACGTTTCGCGACGCAAGAGTCTGGGGATCGTTCTCGATTACGCCCAATATGTGGTTCCCGCGGGAGACCTCTCCGGCCTGTCGCGAGGCCAGGGGACAAACCTCGTGCGATTTTTGAGCTGGGCGCAGAACCCCTACTTCAAACGGGTCAACATGGCGTTCTGCCTGGTCGCCGACCGCCTGGCCGAGATCAACGAGCGGCTGGTGCAGAGTCCGCACGTGGCCAGCATCGAGATTCCGCTGCCCGACCGGGACGAGCGCGAACGGTATTGCCAGTGGGCGGCGCGGCAGCCCGATTTCGCGTTACTTAGCGATTTCACCCCCGGCCAACTGGCCGAGCTTTCAAACGGCCTGAGCCTGACGAGCCTGCAAGTTCTGTTGTCTCATGGACGCAACAGCACGGCGCGAGTCGACACGGTACGGTTCAAGCAGTTGAAGAAGTCGATGATCGAACGGCAGTGCCAGGGGTTGGTCGAATTCGTCGAGCCCAAGCACAAGCTCGATCTCGTCGTCGGTCAAAAGGCCGCCAAAGAGCGCCTCCAACAGGATGCCGAATTGATCCTGAAAGGGCAGCTTGATGCGGCCCCGATGGGATATCTCTTGTGCGGGCCGGTGGGGACGGGAAAGACGTTTCTGGCCGAGTGTTATGCCGGCTCGATCGGAATTCCCTGCGTCAAGCTGCGTAACTTTCGCTCGAAGTACGTGGGCGAAACGGAAGCCAACCTCGAACAAGTGCTGACCGTGCTCAGGTCGCTGGGCCCTGTTGTCGTGCTGGTCGACGAGGCCGATGCCTCGCTGGGAACGCGCGATGCCTCGGGAGACTCGGGGACTTCCAGCCGCGTGTTCGCCATGATTGCCAGCCAGATGGGAGACACGCGGTTTCGCGGCCAGATCATCTGGATGCTGATGACGAGCCGGCCCGAATTGTTGCCGGTCGACCTCAAGCGCCAGGGGCGAGCCGAAGTGCACATTCCGCTGTTCTATCCTCAAGACGAGGCAGAGGTCGGCGAAATGTTTTTGGCCCTGGCGAAGAAGAACAAGGTGCTGCTGGCGGCTGATGCGCTGCCTTCCATCAAACCCGACCAGTTCCTGAGCGGTTCCGACATTGAAAGCGTGGTGCTCGCGGCCAAGCGACAAGCCGTCGCCGAGGGCCGGCAAGCACTCGAGCGCAAAGACATCGAGACGTCTTACGCAGAGTTCATTCCGTCGGCGCAGGGTCTGGAAAAAGAAATGCAGGAATTGGCGGCGGTGCTGGAATGTACGCAACTGAGCTTTCTGCCCCCCAAATGGCGCGAGAAAGTCTTGCAACCGACTGGCCGCAGCCAGTTGCAGGAGCGAATGATGGCCCTCAAGTCGATTTTGAGTGAATAGGCCGGGAAGTGAGCCACTGATGAAACACTGATGAAACGCGGACACGCACTCGACCGTGAAAATCTGTGTTTGATCCGTGTTCCATCCGTGGCTGAATCTTGGATCCGGGCACAGGCCGGAACCAAATGGATTAACGGCGGCTGACGCGGATCGGCGCGGGTGAAGAGAAAAAAGGAAATGTTATGACAGAAAAATTGAGGACAGAAAAATCGGTTTGCGAGCGCCGACCCTGCATTACCGGCCAATACGCCAATTTTCTGTCTCCAGCTCGAGAAGCAATTAGTGTCGATTAGTGTTCCTCTCCGTCCTTCAATTTTTTTGCGCCAGAAACGAACGGAAAAGATTTGGAACACTAATCTGCACTAATCAACACTAATAAAAAATGACATTCAAAGACGACGTCCAGTAATCAGAAAGCGAGCAGCATCGTGAGCAATATTCCGACAGGCAAGCGCGTCAATTGGTTCGACGAGAAATCGCAAACGCCGTTAATCGATCAGTACGCCCGCAACCTGACCTCATTTCTCGATGTGCTGGCCGACGGAAAAGTCGACGGCGGCGAAATCAAGTCGCAGGAAGCCCGCGTCCTGGGTCTGATGAAAGAGATCGAGCCCCAGCTCGACGACGCGCTGCATGCCAAAGTCACCGCGCTATTGTGCGAGCTGACAGCCTACGACCTGATGCAGACCTTGTATCAGATGCAACAGGCCCGCCCGCGCACGGTGTTTCGGGGCTGACAGCCCGTCGAAACAGTGGGACGGCGAAATCCGCGAAATAACGCATGACGAATGACGAATGTCTAAAGAAGCCCGAAGGACGAATGACGAAATCGGAAGGGCGGACCAACAAGTTCTCGTCATTCGGGATTCATCATTATTTAGACATTAGTCATTAGTCATTCAGAAGCAACTCAATACGCATAGATTTCCTGGAGAGAGAAGCCATGAATGGACAACCTAAACCCGCGTTTTACGCCACTGTGGGACTGGTGGTCGTCGCGCTGATCGCGTTTGCGATCTACCGCAGCGACATTTTCGCTCCCGCGCCCAAGGCGAATCCGGATGTCGGAAAGATCGACCCCGGAAAGATCGGTCCCGGGCAGATTAGTCCCGGCCAACTTTCCGCGAACGCCGAACATCCCGATCCCGGTCCCGACCTGATGGCCAAGGAATACAAGTTCCGCCCGCGTCAGGAGCGGCTGCCCGATCCGTCCGGTGTGGGGGCCTATACGGCCCTCGACAAGACCGACAACACCGTGCGGTTCGCCCTCAACGTGTGGGCCGGATGGGGACCGATCATTCTGGCCAACAACGGCTTCAAGCCCGCGCACGTCTGGAAGACGCCCGACAGCCAGGAATTCAAGGTCGAATTGGTTGTCATCGACGACCCCGTGAAGATGCGCGACGCCTACGCCGCCGGCCAGGTGCATATCGGCTGGGGAACGCTCGACATGATTCCACTGTTCATGGGGGGGTTCGTCGATGACTCGGGCAAGCCCCGCGACGCGCGCATTATGCCTCGGGTCTTCCAGCAGATCGACTGGTCCAATGGTGGCGACGGGATCGTCGTCCGCGAGAGCATCAAAACGGTGGCCGACCTGCGCGGGAAAAAGCTGGTGCTCGCGCAGAACTCGCCCTCTCACTATTTCGCGCTCAACATGCTTGTCTCGGGCGGAGTGCAACCTTCGGAAGTCGAGTTCGTTTACACCGAAGACGCCTTTCAGGCCGCGGCCGCGTTCAATGCCCAGAAAGACATCGCCGGCTGCGTGTCGTGGGCGCCCGATATTTACAATCTGGAAAAAGTCAAAGGCAACCGCATGCTGGTCTCGACGGCCCAGGCCAACAAACTGATCACCGATACCTGGTTCACCCGCGCCGACTTCGCGCGCGACCAGCCGGGCATCGTCGAAGCGCTGGTCCGCGGCATCTTTGACGCGATGACCGATCTCAAACAGGAGGCCAAGAAGAAGCAGCTCGCCGAATTGATGTCCAAAGGTTACAACATTCCTGCTCCCGACGCCCTCAGCATGCAGGGAGACGCTCACAGCACGAACTGGGCCGAGAACTCGCAGTTCTTCCTGAACCAAAACAACCCGACGAACTTCGAACGGGTCTGGAATCAGTCGTATTACCTGTATCGCCGCGTGGGCTCGATCGCTCACCAGTCGGTGCCATTCGACCAGGTCATGGACCCGTCGATCATTGAAAAGCTGGGCAAAGAGGAAAAGTACGCCTCGCAGAAGGACGAGTACAGAGTCCAGCTCACTCCCAAGACCGTCAGCGAGATCCGCAGCGCCGAAAAGGAGATTCTCACCAACACGATCGTCATCAAGTTCTTTCCCAACAGTTGGGACCTGCACAAGAAAGTGACGCATAAGGTGGACGGCAAAGACGTCGAGGACCTGTACGATCCCACCGTCGACCTGACGCTCGAAGAAGTCGCCAAGCTGGCGGGCCAATTCGGCGCCGCGCAGATCATTATCGAAGGGCACACCGATTCGTCGATGCGAGGCCAGGTGCCCGCGACCCTCGTCAAGGAACTGTCGCTCAATCGCGCCAATGCGATCAAGGAAGCGCTCTTGCAGAAGTACAAAGACCTCGATCCCAACCGGTTCGCCGTGGAAGGCATGGGGTGGGACAAACCGGCCGACCCGGCCGACCCCGACAACCACTTCAAGAATCGCCGCGTGGAGATCAAAGTTTTTTCCGCCGAACAGCAGTAGGGTGAATCGGCCAAGATTGTTTTGGGTGCGGTTTCTAATAAGAGTTTCAAATTGCATAATGCCCCCACCGACCCCAAGTCGGTGGTAGCAATGATTGGAAGCTAAAACACGCCTACCTTCACTTCGCCCCCCGCCGGCCCCCTGCCGGTGGAGGCAATGACTGAAAGCTAGAGGGCGCTAAGTAGCGCGGCATAGCCGTCAGTCGTGGTCCCACCGACACGGGGTCGGTGGAGCCCTGTCGGGGACGCGAGGCATGTCCGATAGCATCCAGTCGCGGTCCCACCGGCGCAGGGTCGGTGGAGACCCGTTGTGGAAACAGTCAGGGAGTTAACTCAATGCCCACGTCGCCAGCTCTGCCACAAGACGCTACGTCGCGCCCCGCGGCGGCGCCGCGGCGCATGTTTTCGCGACTGCTGACCCTGCGCCAGGAGGCCCCGCTCTGGCAGGTAGTCTTTTTCAGCGTGCTGTCGGTGGCCGTCTGTTACGGGATCTGGTGGTTTCTGACGCGGGGTGCTCCCGAAGAACGGATCGTCAGCGTGGGCATCCTCCCCAGTCCGCAAGAAACCTTTGCCACGTTCCCCAGCCTGTGGTTCGACCGCGCGCTGACACGCAACGTCCTGGTCACGCTCAGGCGCCTGTCGCTGGGTTTTGGTCTGGCAGCGCTGGTGGGAATTCCACTGGGCGTTCTGTGCGGATGTTTCACTCGAGTCAATGCCTTTTTTCTGCCGCTGTCTCTGTTCGGCAGGAATATCCCGCTGGCCGCTCTGGTGGGGCTGATGGTGTCGGTGTTCGGCATCGACGAGAAACAGAAAATCATGTTTATCTTCTTCGCGTGCGTGGCGTTTATTCTGTCGGACACGGCCCGCGCCATCGAAGAAGTCGGCAGTCAATACGTGGACACGGCCTACACGCTGGGGGCCAGCCGCTGGCAGGTCATCCTCAAGGTCTTGATCCCCCTGGCAATGCCCAGCGTGTTCAATTCGCTGCGGCTGCTCTTCGGACTGGCCTTCGGTTATATCATGCTGGCGGAAGTCATCAACGCGTCGGGGGGGTTGGGAGACATCATCAACACATCTCTGCGTCGCGGCAATCGAGAGCATATGATTCTCGTGCTGCTGATCATTCCGTTCGTCGCACTGGGCATGGACCGCGTGCTGTACTGGATCCAGCGCGAGTTGTTTCCCCACCGTTTCGGCGGCATGGGAATTTTGAATGGGGCGCTGGGGACCGGATTGCACGCCTGGGAAGACCTGAAGTGCCTCGTTTTCGGCCGGTCGGCGCAATTTGCCGAACACGTTCCGGCGAGCGACCTTACCACGAAGACACACTCCTCATGAGCCAGGTATCCACGGAAGCCGTGCTATCCGGCGCCCCGCCTTCCGCCCAACCAGTAGGCATGGGCGAGGTCTTGGGTCATGTGCGGACGCCCGCAGAACTCGCCCGCCCGTGTGTCGTCGAGTTCCGAAAGGTTTCCAAGACGTACAACCTGGGCCAGTCGAACGAATATACTGCCATCCGCGATGTAACGTTTGTCGTCGAAGACCTGGTCGCCAAGGGAGAATTCGTCTGTGCTCTGGGGCCCAGCGGCTGCGGAAAGAGCACGATTCTGCGGCTGATCGCCGGCCTCGAGCCGCAGCATCCCGCCACGACGGGCGAAGTGCTCGTCTTCGGCAAACCGGTCGCCGGGGCCGGTCCCGACCGGGGCATGGTCTTCCAGGATTACACCAGCTTCGACCATCGCACGGTGCTCGATAATGTGGCGTTCGGCCTCGAATGCCAGGGCATGCCTCGCAAACAACGGTACGAATTGGGGCGGCACTGGATCGAGCGGGTGGGCCTGTCGGTCGACAACGACCAGAACAAGTATCCGCACGAGCTCTCGGGGGGCATGCGGCAGCGCGTGGCGATCGCCCGCACGCTGATCCTCAAGCCGCGCATCATCCTGATGGACGAGCCCTTTGGCGCGCTCGACCCCATGACGCGGATGAATATGCAGGATTTGCTGCTGGCCTTGTGGCGCGAGGTCGAGGCCACTGTGTTCTTCATTACGCATTCGATCGAAGAAGCGGTCTTTCTGGGCGATCGCGTCTATATCATGAGCAATTCGCCCGGCACGGTCCTCAAGGAGATGCAGATTCAGCCGTCCGACCGGCCCTCAAAAGAGATGCAAAAGGAGCATCGCTTCCAGGAAACGGTATACTACATCCGAGACGTAATCAGCCAGTTGGAAGAGAGTCGCCGGGCCGGAACGTAGCAAGTACTAATCTGTGGAAATCGGCGAAATCTGTGGATGGACTTTTCGTCGTATCGTTTTCGCGTCTTTCGTTTATTTCGTGGTCAGTCGAGTAGGGTGGGTCGATTTTTTACGGGGCCCACCGGGGTCGCTACAGACAATTTATTTCTGCGCCGGGGCGCAACGGAATTCTAATGAAGGAAAAGATCGGAACACTAATAAACACTAATCGACACTAATTACGTTCTGTGAGAGACTGGCCCACTGGCGCAAATGGCACCGTTCAATCTCCAGCAGCCCCGAGTGACGCGGGCCACGGCGGAAAGCGCTCGTTACACGATTCGACAATTAGTTTCGATTAGTTGGAATTTCAGACGTTTAGGATCTGCGAGTGGGTCTGACAAAATACATCAAGACGGCGTTTCGCAACCGGTGGAACTTGCTGTTCTTTCTGGGCGGCACGGGGTTCGCGCTCATCAGCGGTCATGCGGACGTGTTCCTGCCTTTGGTGCTGGCGGCAGAGACCGCTTTTCTGGGCTTTCTGGGGACCCATCCGAAATTTCAGAAGTCTGTGGACGCCCAAGAGGCGAAAGCCTCGCGGCAGGACGGCAGCGCGGCCGCCACGGCCACCGCCCGGCGCATTCTCAAGGAGCTTCCCAAAGCCCTCGTGCAGCGGTTCGAGGCCGTCCGCTCGCGCTGCGCCGAACTGCGGCAGCTCGCGCGGCAGATGCGAGATCCTGAACATTTGGACGATGGGAGTCCGGGAGATGGGCAACCCCTCGAAGACCTGCAGCTCACGAGCCTAGACCGCATGCTCTGGATGTATCTGAGATTGTTGTTCACACAGTATTCGCTCTCGCAATTCCTGAAGAAAACGAGTGCGGACGAGATCGAAAGCGACATTCGCGAATTCGAAGACAGGCTCAAGGCCTTTTCCCAGGCAGCGAACGACCCACGGCAGCAGCGGCTGCGCAAGGTGGTCGAAGACAACCTGGTGACATCGCACGCGCGGCTGGCCAACTATAAAAAGGCGGAAGAGAATTGCGAGCTGATGGGCCTGGAGATCGAGCGCCTGGAGAACACGATCCATTCGCTGAGCGAGCTGGCGGTCAACCGGCAGGAACCCGAGTTCATCTCCGGACAAATCGATCAGGTCGCCAGCAGCATGGTCCAGACCGAAAAGACGATGAGCGACCTGCAATTCGTGACCGGCCTGAAATCGGTCGACGACGAAGTCCCCCAGATCCTGCGGGGCCAGACGGCGGTCGTGAAAGAATAAGCCGTAGGACAGGTTTCTAGCCTGTCCGAATCCAGAAATTTCGACAACGCGTCATCGCGACTCATTTCTCAGTCAATAGTTGCTTGATCGCCCGTTCGAGATCAGCGCGGTAAATGCGGACGAAACGCAGCTTGCCCGAACGGTCGATTAGAAAATAGCTGGGATACGAGGAGATATGCCACGCGCCGCTGGTGGCGTTCTCCACGTCTGCTGCGATGGCCCAGGGAAGCTTTTGTCGGGCGACAAAGTCTGACATCGCGTCAGCTCCCGCAGTTGCGTGAATGCCGACGATCACGAGCCCCTTCGTCTGATATTTGTCGTGGAGTTGCTCAAGCTTCGAGATGATTCCGAGGCCTCCCTTGCGTTGCGTGCTCCAGAAGTCGATCAGGACGACCTTGCCCCGCAATTCTTCAAGCGTGAGACCGACATTTCCCGCGTTGATCCAGTCGCCAACGGTCAATTCCGGCGGCGGATTGTCCTCCAAGGCATCCAGCTTTTCGTCTTCGGCGAGTTGAACTGCGAGCCTGTTCCCGCGGCTGGCGTGATTTAGATTATGCCCGCGCCCGAAAGCTCTAACACACTCCTCGGTGTTAGCCTGGCCCTTTCGTATCCATTGAGTTCGATCGCATAGGCATACGCCAAATGGCTGAGCGTTAATTCGGATAGAGACGCGCGCTCTGCCGGCGACACTGGAAGCCCCAGACATAACCTATGCGCGATTTCTCGTTCTGCGTCCATGTTCTAACCCTTTCGGAAAATTGTTCATTTTTATTCTTGTCGAAGCAAAAAGCCGACGTTGCCCGCCCCAGATTGGGCGGTCACGCCAAGACGTTGCGAACAGTCTGCAACAAGGATTGCCGTTCAAGGGGCTTCTGCAAACAAGCGGACGCACCAAACACCGCTGCATGATAAAGGTAGTCACCGGGGACAATCTTGCTGCCTCCGCTCATGGCGATAACCTTTGCCATCGGGAATTCCTTTTGGAATTGGCGAATCGTTTCCAATCCTTCCTGTCGATCCATGAACAGATCGCAAAGTACAAGATCAGTCGGCGTTGCCCGGTAAGCTTTCGCACCCTTCGCCCCATTGTGGGCGCGTAGAACGTCGTGCCCTGCTGATTCCAAAACAAACCATAGGTAATTCAGGATCTGTTCGTCGTCATCAATAACGAGAATCGTGGACACGCTATACCCCCGCTGCGATCTGATTGAAGATAGCGCTAACATTGGTCCCTAGAAGTGTAACTGCCGCGAGACAAACCACGGCGATGAGTGCGACCATCAGACCGTATTCGACCATCGTGGCTCCCTCTTCGACGATGAAAAGCTTCCGAACCGACAAGTTAATTTTCCGCATGGTTCGACTCCAAGAGACATACGATAGTTCAGGTGTGAAATGAATCTTAACAGGGTCGAATCGTAGCCCATCGGGCCGGGCAGGATTCGAGTGTCGGACTGTCCCTTACCCGCGAATCACCAATCGACCCCGCAGACCTGGACGGGCAGGCAATCGAGCGAAAGAGACACTGCCCCCTACACCGGCACTTGTAGGGCCAGCAACAAGCGACGGGCCAGGCCATGTCGCAAGGCTCCGATTGCCGCGAGTAGCCGGAAACGTCAAATGACCCCACCACCCTTATTTGAGTCGGCTTGTTGGACAGGTTAGAAACCTGTCCTACGGGTTAGCGGCGGACGCCTTGAACGACTTCCTGAGGCTCGATCGGCCGTGGCATGAAGGGGGGGATCTGTTTAGGAACAAATTCTTCGACTGCGATTTCGCCGCGCGCGGCCCGAGCCTGCCAGGCTGCGAAAAACTCGGACCAGATCGGGGCGACGCCGTTGCGGTGGTAACTCACGATCGCCTCGATATCTGCCCGCGCGAAGGGGGTAAACGACGGAAGGGCGGCCGCATTGCCGGTGTCGATCAGCAACCAGGCAGCGTATCCCGACGCTTCCTCTTCGTACAAACGAAAGTCATCCAATGCCCGTTCCAGCGCCGGCGGGTCTTCCAGCTTGCGATCTTTGGCAGCGTAGAGATTCTTGTAGAGCTCCTGACAGTGCTCGGTTTCGAGGCTCCACTGTACGATATGCCCGAACGCATGGCCGATGTTGTGGCACTGCGTCTCGATGTCGCAGCCGGAATTGGTCGTGATGCTCCGGCCGTCGAATACACCCGTCGTCTCCGGCCCCAGCCGTTGGCATTTGACGCAGATGCCGCAGGCCTCGATCCGATCCTTCAGCCGTTGATGAACGACGCCCCAATCGGGTGACACCATATGCTCCTTGGATGAAATCGCCAGATTGCAACGGAAGTCCGAACGCATCAAGCGCTGCAAGCAGGGAGAAACGTACGCCTCTATCAGAGATCAACGCGGCGCTGGTGCGTGCGGATCAGCAGATTCCTGCCCCTTGAATGACCCGTCGCGCCATTCAGCCGCAGCCAAGGAAGAGAAAATTCCAGACAGTAGCAACGAATTACCCAGAGGAGCCTTCGACCGCAACCAATACGCGACAAACCACGAATCAGTCGAATGACTCGAATAGACGACGGACGGAAGAGGGAACACTAATCTACGAAAATCGAAACGAATTGTCGGCTGGCAGGCCGGACCGGCCGACGATTGGGAAGTTCGCAATTCGTTTCGATTAGTGGAGATTAGTGTTCCTTTCTCGTCATGTCGTTCGGGCATTCGGCTCATTCGTCGTTTTTTTTGTTGACATCACGCCAGCAGTGGCCGGACGACGTTGCCCTTGATGTCGGTCAGGCGAAAATCGCGACCCTGGAAGCGATACGTCAACTTCTCGTGGTCGATTCCCAACAAGTGCAGGATCGTCGCCTGAAAATCGTGCACGTGCACGCCATCTTCGACGAGGTTGTAGCCGAAGTCGTCGGTCTTGCCGTATGTGATGCCTCCCTTGATCCCCCCGCCGGCCATCCAGATCGAATAGCACCGGGGATGGTGGTCACGGCCGTAGCTGTCTTTTTTGAGGGGGCCCTGGTTGAACGTCGTGCGCCCGAATTCGCCCCCCCAGATGACGAGCGTGTCTTCGAGCATGCCGCGGTCTTTCAAATCCTGCACGAGCGCCGCCGAGGCCTGGTCGGTTTGCGGGCATTGGACGCGCATGCGGCCCGGCAAATCGACATGGTGGTCCCAATCGCGATGATAAAGTTGAATGAAGCGCACTCCGCGCTCGACCAGCCGCCGTGCCAAAAGACAGTTGCTGGCAAACGAAGCCTGGCCCGGTTGCGCGCCATATTTTTCCAGCACGGCTTTGGGCTCGGTCGAAATATCCATCAGCTCGGGAACACTCATCTGCATCCGATA
>Ga0207137_1211_pt1 | contig 11592 bp, 10 predicted proteins | sample Alteio_BWMinHeat_9_FD_153572 | JGI IMG/M metagenome (GOLD analysis project Ga0207137, IMG submission 153572) | Enriched cells from forest soil in Barre Woods Harvard Forest LTER site, Petersham, Massachusetts, United States -... | ecosystem: Environmental > Terrestrial > Soil > Temperate forest >...
CGAAGCAGACAAGAAGAAACGTCTGGGCGAAGAAGGCGCCAAGCCCAAACGCATCCGTTACAAACCCCTGACGACCTGATCTGTGGCGCTACCGGCATGTTGTCCCGATTTCATAGCAGCTTCATGAAGCCGTATGCATCAACTTGAGGGTATCGCCTGCGCCGAGCTGGAGGTCAAGAAAAGCCGTTTTATCGCCTCTCTGCATCCGGTCCAGGACCGTGCGCAGGCGCGCGCCGTATTGGGCGCCTTGCGCGCCCAGCACCCCGGCGCCGTCCACGTGTGCTGGGCCTTGATCTGCAGCGGAGATTCCGGCCTGGACGATGACGGAGAACCCTCGGGCACCGCGGCAAAACCCATGTACAACGTGCTGATGCACAAGGACGTCAACAACGTGCTGGCGGCGGTCGTGCGCTACTGGGGCGGCATCAAGCTGGGGGCCGGCGGTCTGACGAGGGCCTACGGGCAAGTGGTTTCGGAAGCCTTCAAGCATGCGGTACTGGTGCCGGTAGAAGCCATGTGCGAACGTCTTTTCCTCTGTCAATTTGCCGACGAATCCGCGCTGCGCAGGTTGGCCGAACAACAAGGAGTCCTGGTTCTGGACGTGCGCTATGCGGAACAGGTCAGCCTGCACCTGCGCATGAAAGCCGGTATTGCAGAAGAATTCGAACGTAAGGCTTATGATGTATTGCGGGGCGCGTTGATCGTAAGGGAATGTTCAAGTGCGTGAGAGCTTAAATGCCCTTTTCTATTGACCCGCGGCAGGAATAAAATTGCTCGTCATGCAAGCCGGCCACCGGATTTGCGCAAGAATCAAATCTGCACTAAGCTTGACAATAGGCGCCCTCCCGGGTCCGAGCTTGTCGAAAGGAGTTGCAGCATGTCCCTATCCCTACTGTCGCACGCGCTGGAAAAGGAATTCCCCGCATTAAACGGCAAGATCGCCGAACTGAAAAAAGAGAATCCGCGCTTTGTCAGTCTGCTGGCGGAACACGATACCGTCGACAGCCAAATCACACGCGACGAAGCCGGCGAACTCAGGCTGGAAGACGTTGCCTTGACAAATTTGAAAATGCGCCGCCTGCAGCTGAAAGACGAACTCTACAAAATAGCCTGTTCTTAACAAGCCAGAATCACCTAGCCTACAGAAGGCGGACGCACAGCGCCAGCCATCGGCGCGCTGCGCGTATGCTGCATGGGCTTACTTTGCCTACTTTGCATAGTTGGCGCTGAGCCCGCCACGGCTCCCGCTTAGGCCTGGCGCTTGACAAAGAACAGGGCCGCTCCCACCGTCATCAGGACGCCGCCGAAAAATCGGTTTTGCCTCTTGAGCATACGCGCATCCCTGAAGAAACTTTGCATGCTGGACGCGGTCAACGCGTACCCGTGCATGACCAGCAAATCCACCGTACACATAGTGACGGCCAGGATGGCCAATTGTGGCACCAATGCCGCTTCGCGGCTGATAAATTGCGGCAGTACCGCCACCATGAAGATGATGCCCTTGGGATTGGTAGCGTTGGTCAGGAAACCTTGCAATATACGCTTGCGCAGCGTGGGCACTGCCACCCGCTCCAGCGGCGCATCACGCTTGACTTCGGCTTTGGCGCACCATTGGCTCAGTCCCAAGTAAACCAGGTACAGTGCGCCGACCGTTTTGACGACAGTAAACACGGTCTCCGAGGCCAGCAATATCGAGCCAACTCCCGCACCGGCGATAAATAAAATGAGCAGCAATCCCAATTGCAAACCCATGATGGTGCCCGAGGCTTTTTTGATGCCAAACGACAAGCCGTGCGACATGGCAAGTACTGCGCCGGAACCGGGTGAAATCGCAATCAGCCAGCAGGCAAGGAAGAAGGTAATCCAAGTATGAAAGTTCATTATTTTCGCGCGAAGGACAAAGCTCAGGAAGCCACATTGTAAACCAGGCGCGAATATGCACGCCGAGCACGCTGAGCACGCTGGCCGCCCAGTTGGCGAAAGACGGAGGACCGGCGGCTTACTATGAAAAGCAAGGTCCGCATTTATCTGTCTTCGCTATGACAAATTGGTGTAACCTCTGAGTCTGGATAACCTGCCTCTCTCTTCTACCTAGTCATGAAATTCAAGTGTGCGGCCGCGATGGCCGCTTGTTTTCCGCGCCCGCGCCGCCAGATCGTGGCCCTGGCGCTGTTGTGTTCTGCCAATCTTGCGCAAGCCGCCGACTTCGGCAGCGTGATCAAAACCGTCAAATCCTCGGTGGTCGCAATAGGCACTCTGCAAAAGACGCGCAGCCCTGCCATACTCTTCACCGCCACCGGTTTTGTAACGGGTGACGGATTAACGGTCATTACCAATGCACACGTCATCAATCCGACTTTAAACCTGGCCGAACAAGAGACCCTGGGCGTCTTGATCAACAGGGGCGACACGCAAGAGTTCCGGGCTGCTGCAGTGACTGCGATCGATGAGGAACACGATCTGGCGCGCCTGAGAATCGGAGGCGCCCCCTTGCCCGCGCTCGTCCTGGGCGACGCCGGCACAGTCAGCGAGGGAGAAACCATCGCGTTTACCGGCTTTCCCTTGGCCGCAGTACTCGGCCATCAGCACGTAACGCACAAGGGTATCGTCGCCGCAATTACGCCCGTCGCCAGACCGGCGCTGGATTCGGGCCGCCTGGCCACCAACGTCGTGGCGCAATTGCGGCGCTCGCCGTATATGGTGTTCCAGCTTGACGCCACCGGCTATCCCGGCGATAGCGGGAGCCCGGTCTACGATCCGGACACCGGCACCGTGCTGGGGGTCATCAATTCCGTGTTTGTGAAGGGCTTGAAGGAAACTGCGATCACCCATCCCAGCGGCATCACCTACGCGATCCCGGTCAACTATGTACGCGAGATCCTGGAAATGAAAACGCGCTAGCGAAGTGCAAGACAGTCAGCAAGTAAATTCCTTACAGCAATACTCCTGCCATTCATCAGCGATTCATGAGCGATACATAGGCGATACCAAGGCGCGAGCATTGTGAGTTTGTAAGCTATCTGCTATATTCATCCGACAATATTGCTCAATTAGAAGCCTCTATGGATACAACCGTTGGCGTAGTTGGATTAGGGTATGTGGGACTCCCGTTGGCGGTGGAGTTTGGGAAAAAAGTCAGAACGATAGGCTTTGACCTTTCCGCACGTAAGATTGCAAGCTATCGAGAATTTATCGACCCGACGGGAGAATTGTCCGGCGAAGATTTGCGTTCCGCGCAGTTTCTGTCCGTAGGGAGCGATCCGGCTGCTTTGTCCGCGGCCGACTATATCGTGATCGCCGTCCCTACGCCGGTCGATATCGCACACAATCCAGACTTCGGCCCTCTGCGCAGCGCCAGCACCACGGTAGGGCAGCATATGAAGCGCGGCGCCATCGTGGTGTATGAATCTACCGTTTATCCCGGTGCGACCGAAGAAATCTGCGTTCCCATTCTGGAACAATATTCGGGCCTGAAATGGAAGCAGGATTTCCACGTGGGTTTTTCTCCTGAGCGCATCAACCCCGGCGACAAAGAACATACGCTGACCAATATTCTGAAGGTAGTCTCCGGTGACGATGCCGAGACCCTGGAAAAAGTTGCCCGCCTCTATGAGATGGTGGTCCACGCCGGCGTGTACCGCGCGTCCAGCGTCAAAGTAGCGGAAGCGGCCAAAGTGATAGAAAACACGCAGCGTGACTTGAACATCGCGCTGATGAATGAGTTGGCCATCATTTTCGACATGATAGGCATAGACACCTTGGAAGTCCTGCAGGCGGCCGGCACCAAATGGAATTTCTTGAATTTCCGCCCGGGCCTGGTCGGCGGCCATTGCATAGGAGTCGACCCCTATTACCTGACGCATAAGGCAGACATGCTGGGCTATCATCCGCAGGTGATACTGGCAGGGCGCCGCATCAACGACGGCATGGCCAAGTACATCGCGGAGAAAGTGGTCAAAGAAATCATCAAGGCCGACCACCATGTTAACGGCTGCGTGGTCAACGTGATGGGCCTGACCTTCAAGGAAAATTGTCCTGACCTGCGCAATTCCAAGGTCGCCGACATGATTTACGAGTTGCAGTCCTATGGCGTGGATGTGCACGTGCACGATCCCCTGGCCGATGCCGAGGAAGCCCAGCACGAATACGGCCTGCGCCTGGAAAGCTGGGAAGAACTGCCGCGCGCTACGGTCACTATAGCGGCCGTTTCGCACGCCGAACTATTGCAGCGCCCGTTGTCGGACTATCAGGCCAAATCGCTACCCAAGGCCTGCTTCGTCGACATCAAATCCAAATACGAGCGCACAGAATTGGCAGCGGCAGGCTTTACCACCTGGCGTCTGTGACCTGTCCCAATTTAGGCGATGACTATGACTACCTATCAAGAAGTAGAGCAAAGATTGAAACAGCGGCAAGCGTGCTGGCTGGTCACCGGTGTGGCAGGTTTCATCGGCTCCAATCTGCTGGAAGCGCTGCTCAAGCTGAATCAGAAAGTGGTGGGACTGGACAATTTTTCCACCGGCTATCAGCGCAATCTGGAGCAGGTGCGCGAGTTAGTGGGTGACGCCGCCTGGAGTAACTTTACCTTCATCGAGGGCGACATCCGCAATGTGGAAGACTGCCGGCGCGCTTGTGCCGATGTCGACTATGTCCTGCATCATGCTGCCCTGGGCTCGGTACCGCGCTCCATCGAAGATCCGCTGCTGACCAACGCAAACAATGTCACCGGGTATCTGAACATGCTGGTCGCATCGCACGAGCACAAGGTCAAGCGTTTTGTGTACGCGGCTTCCAGCTCCACCTATGGCGACCATCCCGACTTACCCAAGATAGAGGCGGTCATCGGCAAGCCCCTGTCGCCGTATGCGGTAACCAAGTATGTCAATGAACTGTATGCCGACGTATTTCAACGTTGCTATGGGATAGACACTGTGGGCTTACGCTACTTCAATGTGTTCGGCCCGCGACAGGACCCCAACGGCGCCTACGCCGCGGTCATACCGCAATGGATCGCTGCCCTGATCCAGAACCGGGATGTATATATTAACGGGGACGGCGAAACCACCCGGGATTTCTGCTTCGTGGACAACGTCGTACAGGCAAATATTTTGGCCGCACTGACTCAAAACCAGGCTGCAGTCAATCAAGTCTATAACGTTGCTCTGAACGATACCACCAGCCTGAACCAGCTCTATCACATGATGCGCGAAGCGCTGCTCGATGCTTTTCCGCATCTCCACAAACATCAACCTACCTATCGCCCCTTCCGTGCCGGCGACATACGCCACTCTCAGGCCGATATCTCCAAAGCCCGCGAGCTGCTGGGGTTCGCTCCCACGCACCGGGTGGCCCAGGGCCTGCGAGAAGCGATGGCGTGGTACCGGCAGGACCTGGCCAGCCGCTCCTGAGTCCGGCATTATGCCGAGGCCTCCACAGGTGCAGCGTGACTATCGCTTAGGGGCGGCATGAAACGGGTGCACATCTACTCCCGGTTTGAGGACCTGCCGCCTCAATACCATGCGTTATTTGATGCAAGCTGCCGGCGGGCGGGCTTCTTTCTGAGTTTGCCCTGGTTTCTCAATTTGTGCGAAACAGGCTTGGATAACAAGGCGCAATTACGCATCTATGGCTTGGAATCGACTGCGGAGCCCCGACTAGCCTATGCCGCCTTGCCCATGCGCTGCCAAACGGCTGGCAAGCGAGGTCTGCGACCCAGGACCTTGGAGGCGATTGCGAATTTCTATACTTCCTTGTTCGCCCCCATCCTGGCCGACACCGACGCCCAGCCGGCCTATTTACAAGCGCTGGCAGCGGGCATCGCAGGCGATACGCCGCGCTGGGATCTGGTCGACTTGCACCCTCTTGCCAGGGGCACAGCGCAATACGACGCCATCGTCCACGCATTTCGGCAAGCGGGATTGGCAGTGCAAAGTTATTTTTGCTTCGGCAATTGGTATCTGCAAGTGGGCCGCCGCAGCTTTCAGGAATACTTTGATTCCTTGCCGTCCCGGCTCAAAAATACCGTGCAACGCAAGTCGCGCCAATTGCAAAGCGCCGGGCGCCTGCGACTGGAAATAGTCACCGGTGGACAGGAACTGGAAGCTGCGATCACGGCCTATGAACAAATTTACAGGCTCAGCTGGAAGCCGTCCGAAACCTTTCCGGAGTTCATTCCCGGCTGGCTCAACACGAGTGCGGCGCAAGGCTGGCTGCGCCTGGGCCTGGCCTTCATCGACGACGTGCCGGCTGCCGCGCAAATCTGGCTGGTGCAGCAGGACAGGGCTTCTATTTACAAGCTGTCCTATGATGAGCAATTCTCCCAGCTATCCATAGGCTCAATCCTGACAGCGCACATGATGCGCCACGTGATCGACGTCGATCACGTCAGCGAGGTTGACTACCTGACCGGCGATGAACCGTATAAACAAGACTGGATGTCGGATCGCCGGGAGCGCTGGGGCATCGTCGCCTTCAATCTTTGGACTGTCGGCGGATTAATTGCCTACGGAAAACATATGGCGGGGCGTCTGGCCAAAGCGATAGTCGCTTTCGTAGCGATCTTCAAACAAGCTTCGTGAATTGTTTTTAGACGTAAATGTAGTGTAATCTTGTAAAGTACAATGTATGTGCTCCACACCGAGCGATGGATCAAGGAGTCGTTTCTAGCGCGCCAGAACACGCAAGCTGCATCTTTCCATAAACAAATATTTTTGACTACCGTCAAAAGGGATAGGGACATGTCACGCAATCCAAATCAACAAACCCGTGCTGCCGTGGCTTCAGCGGCGGTAGTCTTGATGCTCAGTCTCGGAGCATGCAGTAAATTCCAAAGCGCAGAAAAATTTGTCGCGGACGCCAAGAACTACGAACAAAAAGGCGATCACAAGGCTGCCATCATCCAGCTCAAGAACGCCTTGCAAAAAGATCCCAAGAATGTCGACGCCCGTTTCATGCTGGGCAGCATCTATGCCAACGGCGGAGACCCGCTGTCGGCGGAAAATGAATTACGTAAAGCGATCAACCTGGGGCTCAGCAAAGATAAGGCGTTGCCTGCTCTGGCTACGGCCCTGTTATTGCAAGGACAGTATCAGAAAGTTCTGGACGAAACCAAGCCCGATCCGGGGAAAAAACTCAGCGCCCCAATGTGGGTCTTGCGCGGAGATGCCTTCCTGGGACTGGAGAAAACGCCCGACGCCAAGCTGGCCTTTGAAGAAGCCCTCAAGCAGCAGCCCGACTACGCTGATGCCTTGATCGGGCTGTCCAAGCATGCCTATGCCGAACGAGATCTCGATGCGGCCAATAAATATGCCGATCTGGCCACCGGCAAGAACTCGAAAAGCACGGAAGCCTGGCTGTTCAAGGGCGATTTGCTGCGCGTGCAGGGCAAATCCGATGCCGCGCTGGCGGCCTACGGCGAAGCCTTGAAGCTGCAGCCGGACAATGCCAATGCCCTCATCGCCAGGGCAAATCTGGAAGTCGGTTTAAAGAAATTCAACGAGGCGCAGGCCGACATCAACAACGCGAAAAAGGCCCGCCCCGGCGGCATTGCCGCACTCTACGTTCAGGCCTTGCTCGATTACACCCAGGGTAAGAATAAGGAGGCATTGGACTCCTTGCAGCAACTGTTGCGTAGCTCGCCGCAATACATGCCGGCAGTCTTGCTCAACGGCGTGGTTCAATTTTCGCTCGGCGCTACACAACAGGCTGAGACGTATCTGGCGAAATATCTGGAAAGCAACCCCGGCAACGTGTATGCACAAAAAATGCTGGCCGCCAGCCTGATGAAAAACGGACAGCCGGACAAGGCGCTGAAAGTCCTGGATGCCGCATTGGAAGACGACAAGATAAAGGACAGCCAGCTATTTGCGCTGGCCGGGGACGCCGCCACGCGTACCAAGAATTTCAGCAAGGCCAACGAATATTTTGAAAAAGCGAGTGCCCTGGCGCCGCAGAACGCCGAATACCATACCGCCCTGGGCATGAGCAAATTAAGCCTGGGCGAAAGCGACAGAGCGGTCGCCGAACTAGAAAAAGCCAACGCCTTGGATGATAAGTCTGCCTCGCCTAAGGCCGGCGTGCTCTTGGTGATGACGCATTTGAGGCGCCAGGAATTCGACAAGGCAATGGCCACCGTCAAACAACTGGAAAAAGAACAGCCGGACAATCCCATGCTGCAAAACCTGGAAGGCGGCATCTATCTGGGCAAAAAGGACAGGACCAATGCGCGTGCCAGCTTTGAGAAGGCCGTGCAGCAGCAAGCCACGTACTTGCCCGCCGTGACCAATCTGGCGCGCCTGGACGTGCAGGACAATAAGATAGACGTCGCCATACAACGCTTTACCGCGCTGCTCGATAAGGACAAAAAGAATCTGCCCGCCGAACTGGCCCTGGCAAACCTGGCGCAAGTACAAGGCAAGCAAGATGAGACCCGGAAATGGCTGGAAAGAGCCTACGAAGAACATCCTGATGCCACGCAAGCTTCGCAGCCGCTGGTGTCCAACTATCTCCGTACCGGGGAAAAACAAAAAGCCCTGGTCCTCGCCAAGAAATTACAAGCGAGCAACCCAAAGAGCCCGGAATTACTGGACATGCTGGCACAGACGCAGGCTGCCGCCGACGACAAAAACGGGGCAATAGAAAGCTTTAGCAGGTTGGCTGCGCTGTTGCCGCAATCGCCCGCGGCGCAATTCCGCGTCGCATCAGCCTATATGGCGGCGGGCAAAGAAAACGAGGCTTACGATGCATTGAAAACGGCCGTCCGACTGGACCCGAATTTCCTCGATGCCCAGATTGCCATATCCGGCATAGAAGCCAAGCGCGGCAACTTCGAACACGCTCTGCAAATGGCCAAGGAAGTGCAAAAACAGAACGAAAAAGCAGCCGGCGGCTACATCATGGAAGGCGACATCCGGATGTACCAAAAGAAACCCGAGCTCGCAGTCAAATCCTTTGAGAAGGCGCTTAGCCTGGACAAACGCGGTCCGGTCATGGTCAAGCTGCATTTCGCCATGTTGCAAGATGGCAAAGCCAAGGACGCCGATGCAAAATTGGCGCAATGGCTGAAAGACAATCCAAGCGACAATAGCACCCGCATGTATCAGGCCCTCTATTTATTGAATTCGCCCAAGAGCAGGCAGCCCGCCATAGAGCAGTTCCTGACCATCTTGAAATACGACCCACTCAATGTCATCGCTCTCAATAACGTGGCATGGGCATATGATCAGGATAACAATCCGCACGCCATCGAATACGCCGAAAAAGCCTACCGGCTGGCGGCCGACAACCCTAGCGTACTCGACACTTACGGTTGGCTGTTGACGCTAAAAGGCGACGTGACGCGTGGCCTGCCCATGCTGCAGCGTGCAAACAACCTGATGCCGAATGCCAGCGAAGTGCGTTACCACATGGCCTACGCACTGGCGAAATCCGGAGAGAAAGACAAGGCACGCAAGGAACTGGAACAAATTACCGCCGGCAAGGATTTTCCCAAGATGGAAGAGGCCAAGAATCTGTTAAAACAAGTGTCGTCTTAGGACCATTTGTCCACTAGCGATAGCGAACTGCCGTCTACCGTCAGCCGGGTCTTCCTTGCAACGGCAGCAGCGCAAGCGCAATGGCCCAACGGGAACGAGCGTCGTATCAGAAACTGCGGCAGCACATACGCCCTGGTCCCGGTGTGCAGCAAGATCGCAACAGCCTCTTAGGTAATCCAGGAGATGCTGGCTGCATCTTAAATGCTTCCAGCCTGTGCGATGCCTGCATCGACTTCTACCCGCAAGTCGGCAATCTCCTCTGCTTGGGGCCGGGGTATATTCTAGGCTTGGTGTATCACGATGTCAGGAGGAGTGTGAAGCCGCGACGGCTTCACACTTATAAGGCGGATGGTGACGCGGTATGGGACGCTCAACTGCGCGCCAGCACGGTCAATAAACTGACCGCAACCGTCCTGCATGCACCGATACTCTGTACGGAATCAGAAAAAGCTTTGCGGTATGACCAGAACGTCACCCGGGCGTACCGGCACGTTGGCCGAAATATCGCCGTCCTTCAGTAAATCATTCAGGCGCACACCGAGCTTCTGTTGTTTGCCATCCACAGTGCGGATAAGATTGGCCTTGTTGCCGGCCGCAAAGTCGGTCATGCCGCCGACTGCGATCAGCACGTCCATCAACGACATGCCCTTGCGATAAGCCAGGGCTTGCGGTTTGGCGGCTTGGCCGATCACGCGTATCTGCTCTTCATACGGGCCGGCAAAGGCGGTGACTATCACCGTCACCACCGGTTGCTGGATAAACTTGGCCAGGGCCTTTTCTATGTCGCGCGCCAGGTCTGAAGGAGTCTTGCCATTGGCAACGATGTCTTCCACCAGCGGCGTCGTGATCTTGCCATCGGGCCGCACCGGCACCACCATGGACACCTCGGGGTTACGCCACACGATCACGTTAATCGTATCGCCGGCGCCGATAATGTAATCATTGTTGGGCACTGGCACGTCCGCACTGGGGGCTGGAGGATTCGCATTTGTCGCACATCCGCTCAGGCTGAGCATGCAAACGAATATCGACAAGCAGGAGAGCCACTTCAGGGTCTTGATACGTAGCGTATTCACTTGGATTCCCTATTTGCGGTGAGATTGGGCACTATAAGCACCACGGACGCCCAATGTAAGTTAACTTGGAAACATGATGTTACCACCAACTTTATCAAATACAACTAGCGGTCGTCTGTTTTCGTTTAACAAGTTGCTTGCGCCCATGCAAATTAAAATTTCCCAGAAAAAACATTCCCCAAAAGCATCAGGAAAATGTCCGCAAAGCCAAGCGGGGCGCGGGATGCGCTTGTTTTTTTTGCATCCGTGAAATATCATAACTCGCGTAATAAAACGTGTCCATACGTTGCATAAGCTGGTAACTTATGGCTTAGATGGAACGCCGATGACACTACAAATGGAGAGTTTGACGCAATGGAGGAACTTGTAACTCAGCTACAGTCCCTGATCAGGGGCGGATGGAAATACCGGTGGTACGCTGTAAGCATGGCTTGGCTGATTGCCGTCATCGGCTTTGTCGTGGTCTATAAGCTGCCCGACAATTTTCAATCGACTGCCAGGGTGTTCGTGGATACCCAGAGCATCTTGAAACCGCTGTTGTCGAACATGACCAGCGTCCCTAACGTGGAACAGCAGGTTTCCATTATGAGCCGCACGCTGCTAAGCCGCCCCAACATCGAGCGCGTGATGCGCATGGTGGACTTGGATATCACAGCCAACACCGGGAAAGACAAAGAAAAATTGATCGACTCCCTGATTGCGCAGATCAAAATCAGCGGCACCACGCAAAACGATATTTACACGATCACCTATAACGACGAAAGTCCCAAAATTGCCAAGGACGTGGTACAGGCGCTGCTGACCATCTTCGTAGAAGGTAGCCTGGGGGACAAAAAGCAGGATTCGGCAAAAGCCATCTTGTTTATCGACAACCAGATCAAGATCTACGAAGAAAAGTTAGCGACTGCCGAGAATGCCTTGAAGGAATTCAAGCTGAAGAACATCGGCCTACTGCCGCGTCAAGGCTCCGATTCCGGTAGCAA
>Ga0207137_1212_pt1 | contig 11570 bp, 9 predicted proteins | sample Alteio_BWMinHeat_9_FD_153572 | JGI IMG/M metagenome (GOLD analysis project Ga0207137, IMG submission 153572) | Enriched cells from forest soil in Barre Woods Harvard Forest LTER site, Petersham, Massachusetts, United States -... | ecosystem: Environmental > Terrestrial > Soil > Temperate forest >...
CTACACCATGCAGTTCGCGCATTACGCGGAAGTGCCGAAGTCGGTTGCCGAAGAGATCATCGAAAAAGTCAAAGGGGGCAAGAGCTAAAAAATAATGGCAACAGTAAAAAGGCAGAGGGCAAAATAAAGTTGCCGGATGCCGTGCGTTTCACTTTTACCATTTTACTTTTTTACTTTTGCCTTGAGACACACCCGCCGGGGTAGCTCAGTTGGTTAGAGCGTCGGAATCATAATCCGCAGGTCGGGGGTTCAACTCCCTCCCCCGGTACACAGTACCATCGCCGGAATCCCGCGTCCCACGCGGGTTCCGGCGATTTTCGTTAGAGGGGTCTCCAATACCAGCATGTACCAGTATTTGCCAATGTCGAGGGTGAAAAAGGACAGTTTCGGCACAGTTCCAGACACTCAAAATCTGGGCTAATCGCTTCTCACTGCACCAGACCCAAGACTACCCGTGCAGCCGTTACAGGGTCCTTATACTTATTCGCGGTGTAAATATTCTTCGCGAGTACATCCTCGATTGTTACGATTCGGTCGGCAGTCTGGAACTCAGCGCTTGCGATATAGAGTGCGTCGTTCAGGCAACCAAGCACGCGTCGCGAAGCAGTCTTTCCATACTGAAAGCGCCCCATCTCCACTCGTTCTGCTTCAACGGCGGCACTTGGAATTCCATGGCGCTGCAAGAGAAGTGCCACGCAATCGGCCATGACATCCGGCCGGCGTTTGAAGTAATCAAGCGGTATGAGTGTGCAGAGGAAAGTATGCTCGCTCATGCACAGCACAAGCGGACCGGGTCGGACATCGAGGAGGTTGCAATACCAATCTCCCAATTTCGTGGTCGGAGGTGCCGGAAGTTCAGGTACGGGCCGTATGCGATCGAGAAGTTTCTGAGTGCAGCGAAGGGTGAACATGTTGATTGTTTCAAATCGCAGACCCGAAGGATCCATCCAATAAATTTCTCTCCAGGTCTTTGACATCGAACTCGTGGTCCATACTTAAGATTCTAATGATAGCCCTGCGCAGATACGCTCGCGTTTCAACTTCAACGTCTGACAATGTTTTTTTACCCTGCTCCACTTTACGCAATTTTGTGTGGCTCCCATGAATGATTTTTGATCTCAAGGCATAAGACATCTTGCAGTTTTCGAAAACCTGTCGGCGGTCTTCACCAGAAACAGCTATCAAAATCGCCATGCGTAACGCCACTCTGAAACTTAACTCCGCATTCTCATCCTTCGTAAACAGCAAAGACTCAATCGCAATCCAATGATCTAGCATACGATCAACAGGATCGCTACGGGAATAGCTACCGCCCAGCCGTCTTATGGCAAGGTCTACCTTGTCATGGTTTGGAGATGCATGAAATGTGGTCCACAGTTGACTCAACTCCTTTGCCTTGATTGCATCAAGCGTGAAGTCACCACGGCCAAGGATATCTGATCCCGGAAGCATAGGTGCCTGTCGAACACCCGGTCCAGTCGTTGTGAAAACGATATTAACCGGATGATCTGCGTACAACCTCAGAATGTTCACAACTTCGTATGGTACATTGCTGGCCCGTTGAGATGTTGTGACTGTCTCGACTTGTTCCGATTCGGGAGATATATCGAGACGCGCACGAATGCGCAACAATGAATCGTTACCACTGAGAAATGGAGACGGCGTGGGAATGTGGCCAGCACTATTGAGAAGTGCTTCTCGCTCCTTTGTCGTCACAGGTGATAAATAAACGCCATCACCCAGATCGACGTCCCCACACATAAGAACAAGGTTCTGAAGATAGGTCCGAGACAGCACTGGCTTAGCCCCACGTCCCTGCTCAACAAGCCTCTCGGCACCGGCTCGACAAGACCCTTCTTCAAACAGAAGTGCATTCTTCGTGACAAAATAGTTCACCACAAAACGAAGAGCAGCCTCCTGATTAGGCGAAATCAGAAGACGCCGCCTTGCCATGTTGTTCGGATCTGTCTCCCAACGAGGCAATTCATGTCCTAGTGGTAGTTTGATCAATGCTGGGAGCCTGTCCACCCTTTCAACAAGCGTGAAGTACAGCATGTCCGCACCGATTCGGCGTTCGTCCGATATCTGTTGTTGCGTTTCGTTTTCTACGAGCCGCAAATAGGGATAGCGAAACAACTCAATGGAATCACCAATCACCGCGACTTGTCGTGTCAATTCGACGAGAGCATCGATAAGAAATTTGGCATTCTCCATTCCTTGGTTTTCCAAGAGGTCACTTCGCAGTTCATGAACAAGCCGTTTTCAGTTCAGTCAACGCCTTCCGAATTCTCTGTGTAGTGACCTCACGATCATCGTATAAAATCGCGTTGCACTCAAGCGCCACAAACTCAATCGGTCGGAGTACCGTCAGGCAATTTTTCTTGAAACCTTGTACTCCATACATGATACTCGACGGCACAAAATGCATGAAGTCGTTTCGCGCCGCAAGTACTAACCACTTGATCGCTGACCATTCCTCCTCAGTCAGCTGCAACGGCTGCGTGATCGTTAAGCGTCCCATTGCTCCTATCCCATCCTGAACTCGGGCAAGAGCCGTCCAGAAACCTATCAATTCCTGCTGCGAGCCATTCTCGCCAAAATCTCTTTGTTGAAGAACAATTGGTGGTTCCTCCTCCGTGGCTTCCCATTTGATTATGTACCCAGGTCCGTCACCGTGCAAAATGGTTCGCGATCTGAATCGCCCTTGCCCGTTCTGCAAGAACCAGCCCTCGTCCGCTCTTCTACCTTTCCGGTCCTTGCTCACGAGCGTATAGTGTTCACGATTTCCCTGCTCCAATGCCGCAACGCAAAATGAGTACAGAGCATGATGCAGCGCGATCGTAATCCATTTCCATTTCAACTTGTCCTTACGCACAACGAAGGAGGCGGCCGTCTCCAATGAATCAATTGCATTTTCGCGTGTGTCGATGATGAACGCATCATCGCTCTCACGGTTGAAATCTTGTGTAGAAGGAATCACCTTTGCCATGCACTCGGACCAAGATGAGGATTCAATGCTCGCATCTCAGACATCGCCACCAGCTCTGATTTGTGACTTCTCGCGGCTCTTGTAAAAGAAATCCATTCCAAAGACATTAATGCTCCTTGCCGCTTTCTGCACGCGCTTGTACACCAGCAGCATCAATTCTAAGAAAATCATTTAATCTTTGGGCAATTGCCGATCGCCGCGCCGCCAAGAACCTTTTATATGCTGACACGTCGTGCAATTCAGCCTCCAACGGAATACACTGCGATTCAAATGCAGATGCACCTGCTTGTTCGATCAGGGGTGGAAAATAATGGAGTGGTTCTTTATCGCTAATGACGCGATTTGTCTTTCCACCGATGAAGGCAAGATTTGCTATGTCGTCCGCTTCGCGAGAACCGTATGAGCCTCTCTTCAAAACGGCCTTAGGAAAAATGTGATGGAACTGTAGCTTATGCTGCGATCCCGAGTGGTCAATCGCGATCGAGAGGTTTGATCTCCAGTCCTTTGCTCCGGATGCACGGAAGGCAAGGAACATTGTCTTGAACAACGCGCTCCTCTGGTTGCGTCCTTCCAATTCCTCTGTTGCAATATCCAGCCTGCCGACTTGGGTTCGAAGTCGATCCATCAACTCCGCAGGACCACCACCCTGCCTGATCGTTGCCAAATCTTGGTCCAACAGCGTCTCACTGGAGCCACGAGAATATCGCCCCTTCGCATTCGCAAGCAGGACCCAATTCCTCAGCATATCTGATTCTGCAGGTGGAATTTGATAATCCCGCCTGTGGCCGAACATCGCAAGCGTGACAAGAATGAACGGTGACGACAACAACACTGGACTCTCAATGCCAACGTTGCTCTTCAAAAAATTAGTTGCGAACTCCATGCCCCGGCAACTCTCTTTCCAAGCAGACTGAAGTGTTTCAAGAGGCAATGTGGCGACCGTGAGAAATTTTGATTGTCCGGTGGCGAAAGCAACCATGTTTTTCAAGAGCAGCCCGAGATCGATATCAAATCCAGTATCAGCACACGTTTGCTGAAACTCAAGAAACACCCCAAGCGACTGCCGCCACTTCGCCGTAATCTGAGCGAGCGCCAGATCTGAACTTCTCAGCTTTGCGCCGAGTGAGTTCACTCGCACGAATATCTCGGTCACCTCATTATACTTCAGCGTGCGCTCCAACACATCCATACGGTATACATACTTTCGTATTCCCCTCAATCGCGCAAGTCTCTGACTGTACTTCTTGTACAGAGGATCGCTGATTTTCTCAACTCCCGCCCGCTCCAAAAATGGCGCGTCCTCATCTGTCTTGAACACGTCTGACACACTTACCCAGTGTGCTAACTGTCCGAGCTTCTTGGTGGAAACCACAAAAGTCATCTTGTCAAATCGCCGCTGCAATTCGTCGACCGATGAGTCCGCTTCGTCTTGAATGATGTCCTCATCTTCGTCGGCGTCAGCGCCGTCTTCTTCCACTTCCGTTACCACATAAAGCTCATCCGGATGTTCAAGGTTGAATAGCAGTTCGATCGGTTTCAATTTCTTTCCTCCGCGAACCTTCACCGGTTCGCCGCGGATTACCGCTGACAACGATGTCAAACGCTGCTGTCCGTCAAGAAGTAATCGCGTGCTTTGATACGGATTTTTATGTTGGCTCACGGCGAACTCTTGAAGCGGAACATCCTCATCTGTTTCCCAGAGAAGAATTGCTCCGGAGGGATACCCACGATACAACGAATCGAGCAGATCTCGTACGCGTGTCGACCGCCAAACGTAGCGGCGTTGCATTTCGGGAAGGCGCAGTTCACCACGCTCAATCATGCCGACTAATTCTTCAACGGTTGCTTCAGCTTTTGCCATAGAGAGTTAGATAAAACCGATTCAAGGTAGGTATTGACAATCTCAACTTCGGAAGCATTGTGAGTGCGGTCTAACCTGTTGCGCTAGGTTGTTGGACTCAATGTGGTATTGGAATTTTTCGGTGACTTGAATTGACAATCCACGCAAAATGTTGCTTTGAATGCCGCGATCAAGGAGTTCACGTCCGTCGATCCAATTAATGACTCGTGCCTAAGTTTCACACAATGCACAGCTTGATCTGGATCCCGTGCATAAAGTGTTTCGGGGCTGAGGGTGTGTCGCAAATCTTCAAGCAAAGAAAGTTGCTCGCACCATTCGAGGCGTGCGCGAGCGATTATGCGCCCCCCTTCCAATCCTTTGAGAATCACCGGAAAACGGTCACGAGGCAACCCGGTACGGTCAATAATAATTGCCGCCTTCGATCTCAAGTCATCGTCAGATTCATTCACTGATATAACGTCCTCGTCCTTCTTCTCCAACCTTTCACGCTGTGCCAATTCCCAATTGGTATTGTGGTCAACAAATTCCCTTGCTCGCCGGATTAAGTCGGCATATTCCATAATCTCAGCTTGGTGCAACACATCGACAGCAATGGTGCGTGCCTCTTCCTCCGAACCTACCAACATCAACGCATCCGCAAGCATTAGCTGTGCACGAAGTTTCCCTTCAAGCTGATCGACTTCTTCAAAAATTGAAATTGACTGATCAAGCTTTAATCGGAGTTTTGAAATAATTTCGTTCGAATCGTCCTCCAGTCCGATCTTCCCATTTGTCAGTTTCTCGAAGTACTGGGCGAACATCATCGTGATCTCCATTTTTGCCCATACAAGAAATGCTTCGGCTCTTACAATTGGATGTATACGAGATGAAGTATCGCCAACTATCCCTGCCACAGCGACACACCAATCCTTCCATCTCGTCTCGAATGCAATGTGAGTGGGGACGAAGGCGAGGCCCATCAATGCTTTCATATTGCCTTTCGAACGGGCCTTGGTGAAATCGAAGACCAACGCTTCCCCCTCAGCATTCAAGAGAGCCAGCTTCGCCAAAGCACGAAAGGACTCTGAACTATTTGAATCACCCTCGATTTTTCCCACAAGAGCTCTTAATTGATCAAGTAACTCCCCCTGCTTATGCTCGGGCAGCGCTTCCCGTAATTTTTGTCGAAGCAATTCAAGTTGAACGTCACTCTGCTGATCCGCCTTCAATGAACTGTATGAGTTCAGGCGCTCGTTGTACTCCTCATAATGGATGCGCCCTATCTGTAATTCGCATGTATCCCTAACGCGATACATGAAAATGCGATCGTCTTCTGACAATTCACTCTCCTTGAGCAAACACTGCTGAAACGTACCCAACGCTTCAAAATATTTTCCCGTGGAATATTGCGCGTATCCCTTAACCACCAGTATTCTAGGGTTTGCCAAATCGGCTTGGCTCAAGATTGACATTGCATTCAGCACGCTGATGGATGCGCCACTTGAGATGAGAGACAATCCGCCCTTCATCAGAGCATTGAAAACGAAGTCGCGGTTAATTACTTCGTGACTCTTTGCGTCAAGTTGAACGATCGTCTTCTCGTTCATAGTTGCTCGTCCAAGTGTGTCCCTAATTTCGCGATCTCGTCTGGCACTTGTGGCAACTCTTGCTTCGATTTCTTTAAACCCGTCCTCATCGAGCAACTTTACAAAATGCAACGTCACGGATTCTTGTTGCTGCCATGTTGGATTAGCGGCCTTTATCCTTGATTCTTCTTCACCAGCCCAAGTAAACCTCAATCCTTGCGAACTCGCATCATAACAGACGTAGATGCTTGGAGCACCATTGAGAAGATAATTCAAATTGGAAGTCTCAACTTCGAGTGACCAAGATCCATCGACGTTCTTACGAGGGTTGCTCTTGCCTTTTATCTGAACTTCGCACTTGAAGTTTGTAACTTGACCAGAGATGCATAGTTCCAGAGTCACATCGATGCCATAATCTTTGACGCGAGCATCATGCACGATAAACCGATCAAGAGACAATACATTTTGAAACGCAACAAAGCTCTTGTCTTCAAGAACATGCGCGCTTGGTCTATTGGGCAAAGGTCCTAATTCGTTTTCCATTTGAGTTCCACGAAACTTCGAACACACAGTTGTTTCTCCACCATCTAATCGTGTAGATTCTTTAGCTAGTCAGATTGCTAACAGTTTGATGCCCCGCCTTTCCCTCAAATATCTCCATCTGCTTCATTATCCCACTATGTTCTAACCCTTGTATTAGTTTTGCGAGCTCTGAGGCATCCACATTCGCCAGTTCCTTCGGCTCCAGTTTGTGAAGGCCACCACCATACACCCGTCCTTGCCGTACAAGTTGTTCAACGGAAATCTTGTTCAGCGCTTGCCAAACGCTGCGAATCAATCCTGGATTTTTCGCCAATGCAGCGGCCAAGAGTTGCTTGGGATACATCGCCAAATATGAGTTGGCAACCGTGGCACAGGATTCATTGAGAATAAAACGAAACGGATTACCACGCTTGGAATCTCCACGGCCTATGTACGTGCACACAATCAGCGGAGCCGGCCGCTTCTCCTGTGCATACCAAGGTGAGCGGTGTTTGCAGATGTAACGCTCTTCGAGACCTCTTTCTTTTCCTGTTTTTAGATATGCATGGAGTTTCGGAAATCTGTTCTTTATTTCGTTCGTGGAAATGCGTACGTCAAGCAGGAAGAGACGCCGCTCCAATAGTGGGTTACCCTTCGCATCAGAAGCGATCACATCTTCATACACGTAGCGCGGACTTGGAAGAATAGGGCGCAGTACTTCAGCTGGCAGGTCATGCGCTTTCACTTGATCTTCTGTAAGAATAAAGAAACTATTGTCACCAGTGGCCAGGCCGCGAGTGATGCGGAAGAAATCGGAGATCGTCGGACCAAAATCCGGAACCATGTCTTCACTAAGAGGAAAACGTGTCCATTTTGATTCGGTGGCAAGAATCGTTGTGGGAATTTCACGCGTTACGTTTGGCTTGACCTGTGTTCCTCCGAACGTGAACATGACGTTGTGTTCCGGAGGAGGAGGCGCATTACGAAACCAAACGATCGCAGACGACACAAGCGCATCGGCAAATTGTACGTCGTTCGGATCAAACCGATGAATATGTAAAAGCGTTACACGGTCCAGAAGATAGTGTTTCACCGCCCGACCATAATTGACATCCATGAATTCGCTTGGGATCAACCATCCTGCAACCGCCCCGGGCGCCATCCATGCGTGCGAGAGACCAAGAAAATATGTGTACAAACCGGCGAGCCCGCTGATATCCATGCCGCTGTTCTTCTGGGTTTGGCGATGCAGACGAATTTTTTCTTCTAGCGAAAGATGGTGATGTCTGACGTAAGGTGGATTACAGACGATCAGATCGAACTCTGGTGAAGCCGTCTCGCGAGTGAAATCGGCGAGTCGCAATGTCAATCCCGAATCTGCCCAAAGATGCTGCGATGGTGTACCGTAATGCTCATCGATCTCAATTCCAAGAGCCTCTACAATTCTTCGTTGAGGAAAAACACTTCGAAGTGCGGAGTAAAATGCGCCAGTGCCAATCGCTGGATCGAGAAATTTGATGTTCTTCTTTGTGGGAATCAACGTCGCGGCAAATTTCAGAATGTCCAATGCAAGCGCGGGCGGCGTCGCAAACTGACCAAGCCGGTTTCGTTCGGCCTGTGTTTTCTCTGCGTCGCGACTTGTTTGAATAACAAGACGTTCCTTTTCGAACGCGCTTATCTTTTTGGACATACTTAGATTCCAAATAACATCATATCGTCAATGCGATGCTCCCAAACCCAGTCGATTCCTTCAGCAGCTTCATAGCCAAGATAGCCGCTGTCGAAATAGCCACACAGAAAAAGATTGAATTGCAATTTCTTGCCGTGGGTATTCCGCAATTGCGCCATCTTCGTGGCTTCTTCTTTACGGCGCTTATTCGTGTTGGTGAAATCACCGGCAGACTTGGCTTCGAAGAAAAGAGGAAATTCTCCGGGCTTAGACTTCATTGGTTTCACAACAGCATCAATCGGAATATTCACATTCTTGTTTCCCGCCTCTTGCTTCACTGCAACGTTCATTCGAAAACTGAACGTACCCGCCGGCATTTTATCAAAGGTCTTGGCGTCCATGTGTTTGAGTTCATTGTAGCCGCGCTTTTCGAGCCACGCTTTGATCGCCGCAAGTTGTCGTCGCTCCTGTTCGTTACGAATTATTGGGTTAGCCTCTGCACCACAGAGACGATCCGCTACGATCGTTGCTGCTCTATGAATCTCAATCTTCGTTGGAACTTTGAGTTCTTCCAGCCAAGGAAAGATATCTCGGTCGGCCATTTTCTCAATGATATCGCAAATCTTCTCCAAATGTCCCACCAATTCATCGCTTGCCATTTGAGGTGGAATTGATTTCTTGTTTTCCATGCTCTTCACCAAACCACTCGATACGCCCGCCAATCCAATCAAGCGATCGACCGCTATCGGCGGACACGTAGACATTCTCAGCGTTGGAAGAATCTCAGGATGTTCGCGTAAAATATCGGGCCGAATGATTGCAATGTTATCCGTCAATTTCAATGCGATCTCAACAGCTTTCGTTGTCTCAATACGAGTCTTCCGGTATGTAGCAGGCGCAAAGTCCATGAACCATGCATTATACATGTCGACCGATTGGGCGATGTCGGCTTTCCAGCGATCTGGTTTGTCTTTGTTTACTGCCATTCGATACAATTACTACTTCGCTGATTTACAGTTTGTGGATCACTCTTGCGCTAACCCGCAATAAGCGATGTGAAGTTTGATAAAATTACCTGTCTCATGTCTTGTTCACTTGTTCTGTTGTTCACCGCCAATTCTGCAACGGTCGAAATTACATCAACCGGACGGATTGGTCCACCTTTCCGCATGATGAACGGGCCGTCAGTCTCCGTGAGTAAGCGATCAGTAGGTAACTGGGCAACCATGGCACGATGTCGCGGCGAACGAAGCATTTCTGAATTGATTGAAAAGTAGCATCCAAGTTCAACAGCCCGACTGGCCTCGATACTGGTTCCAGTGAACCAATGAAGCACAACCTTTCCGCGCTCACGCGGCAGATATTGCTCTATATGACTTAGAACCTTTGTCGCCGCACGTATACTATGGACTGACAGAATCTTTTCGCCTTGTTCGGCACACACGCGGAGCACGCGCTCGAACACTCGTTCTTGAGCTGAGAAGCTCCGGTAAAAACGCGGTCCTGCGTCGAGTCCAACTTCACCGATATATCTTGTTTCGAGTGCCAGCCGTTCAAATAATGAAATTTCATCTTCTCGTTCAGCAACTAACTGCGGATGCAAGCCCAATGCAACTAACACTTGACTGGAGGACGCGGCGAGCTCGCGATTACGCGGCCAAGCCTTAGGTGTGGTCGTGACTGCCAGTGTCGCAACTCTTTCGCGATCGCATTCGGCGATCAACTCCATATGATCGGGATACAGATCCAGATGGCAATGGAAGTCGACCAAGTGAGTGCTTGAATCAATCGACAACTCTGTCATTGGGGCTTTGTCTTCACGCCTTTAAGAAGTTCTCCTACTTCGCGCATTCCCTCGAGATAGACCCTTTCGTACGCTGCAAAATCGTTTGGAAAATCAATCAAAGGTCCGGGAAGATGTATATCCAAACGAGCGTGACTGGGTTTCGCTGCGAGTCGCTCAAGCGCATATTGGAAAGATCGCACGTGCTCTCCTTCAGCCTTGTTGCTATTGAGAATTCGGGCTCGCAAATCGTCAATCACGTATGTAGTATCGTCCTGCCCAAACCCTGCAAGTAACGCCGCACGGCGGATAAGACAAGGAACACAATGACCACAATGCATTGGAGGCTTGCCTGACCAACGTGCCTTGCTCGGTGAGGAACATGACATAGTATCCTTGGCCACACGTTGCAGAAAAATTTTGTCGGCACATGCACTGACCATCTGACCCTTTGTCTGATGCCGGTATCGGTTTTCGAGGCTCGCACTGATTCCAACCGCGCGCAAGAGTTCATTGAATCGGGCCATATAATAAGGGTGAGTTGTCCTCGTGCTGAGCGCACCAAGTCGCAATGGATCGAGCGGGACGTTGAGTGAGATGAGCCCGTTCTCAGGAACGTGTATTATTATGTCGCCACCGATTGCACTTGCTGCGAGAGCAGCTAGCGCGAAAAAAAGAAATGAACGGCCGCGAAGCGTATCTTCACCACCCGAACCCTCAATCAGATTACGTTCGAAGCCAACTCTCGCGCGGATGTGCCCTACCTGAGCACTCTTGAATCGCCGTCGGATGAGCTCAATACAATGTGTTTGGTGCTGACTAGTAATTCCGTCCCAGTAGTGGCTCACGAGAAGCGGTTGCTCTTTGGCTTTGAAAAGATCAATCGCACCGATGAAGCTGTCGAGACCGCCTGAGAACAAACATACGCTTGACGCATCTGTGTCTCGTGGCTTCTTAGGAATTTGCACCAACATCTTAAATCCTGACGGGCGGGGACGAAAGTAAACACTCCACCGATCACCGGTGAGAAAATTCAATATTCTTGCAATGTGTTCTGCAACTGGATTCCAAATGGCCGGCTCGGAGACAGGGAGATATAAATCAATCTCACGCGTCCAATTGTCTTGAGATTCCGTGTCGCGCGAGATACGAGTATCCGCTGCTGTCAAAGTTGCCGCAAG
>Ga0207137_1213_pt1 | contig 11360 bp, 14 predicted proteins | sample Alteio_BWMinHeat_9_FD_153572 | JGI IMG/M metagenome (GOLD analysis project Ga0207137, IMG submission 153572) | Enriched cells from forest soil in Barre Woods Harvard Forest LTER site, Petersham, Massachusetts, United States -... | ecosystem: Environmental > Terrestrial > Soil > Temperate forest >...
TAATATTCACTATGAACACATTACCTGGCTAAAAGAAGGGATTGAAATCCTGTTACCTTCATCCAAAACCGATCAAACGCATGCTGGACAATATTGTGCGATTCCGTATGGAAATGATGTGTTATGTCCTGTCAAGGCATTGGAAAATTGGTTAGTAAAATCCTGCATTAATGAAGGAGCGATTTTTCGGCGTGTTATAAAAAATAATACGATTGGCGATGCGCCACTGACTGCATTATCCATTAATCATATTGTTCGTCGTTCAGCTCTACTCGCTAATTTTCCTCATGCAAATGACATTACGCCACACAGTTTACGTCGCGGACTTGCAACCAGTGCGGCATCAGCAAATGCTTCCATCAAAACCATTATGCGTGCAGGTCGCTGGAAGCAAGTGAATACGGTGATGGAATACATTGAAGCAGGTGAGCGTTTTAGTGATAATGCCGCGAAGCAAATATTACAAATGGTTTCAAATCAAAAAGAGGAAAACAAATGACAATTTTCGATAAATTAATCCGACTTGAAAATGAAGCCGCAGATTTTGGTTTTAAATGGGAAACAGTCAATCAAATAAAAGATCAGATTATAAGTGAATTAACGGAAATTGACGTTCACCTTAATGATCCCATTAAAAATAAGCTTCAAGAAGAAGTGGGTGATTTATTACATGCTGCTTTTTCATTGTGTGTTTTCTTAAAGCTTGATCCAAAGGTCACGCTTGAAAAAAGTATCGATAAATTTGAACGTCGATTTAATGCAGTGAAACAAATAGCAAAACAAAAAAATCTCACTTCATTAAATGGGAAATCGTTTGATGAATTAATGCATTTTTGGAATCAAGCAAAAGAATATGATAAATGATGAATTATAACCCTGCTGGCAGTATTGATTAAAATATAATCAACATACCCTCTACTCAAATCTGTTGAGATGTCTTAGAATAACAATCCAATTTGATTGTCGAAGCACCACAAAAATGTCATCAGAACAAATTTTCGATATGGTAAGTATTCTATTTCCACATATGAATCGTGATGATAGAGATGTTTTTTTATCAGATATCAAAGATTGCGTACCAGATAAGTTTACACTTGCTTGGCCGAAAATTGATTCACTTGTTGAACATCTCATAGAGAAATAAAAATATGCATTCAGAAAATCAGATTCAATTAGTTGATGGTAGAACACTGGGATATGCAGAATACGGTTGTCAAAATGGATTTCCAGTATTGTTTTTCCATGGGTTTCCGGGTAGTCGCCTTGAAGCAGAAAAATTACATCATGCAGCTTTAAAAACTAACGTTCGATTAATTGGACTTGATAGACCAGGAATGGGGCTTTCTTCTATTCAAAATAATCGCAGTATTCTCGCATGGGCTAATGATGTATCCGAATTTACTACTGTGTTAAATATAAAAACTTTTTCTATTATAGGACACTCTGGTGGTGCGCCATATGTTGCAGCCTGTGCTTATCGTATGTCAGATAAGGTGCATAAAGCAGTTATCGTTTCTGGTATTGCACCATTGAACTACCAAGAAGCAAGAACAAGTTTACACTCATCTCAAAAATATATGTTATGGATGATTAAGTACTGCCCCATGGTATTAAAATGGATGATGAAATCATCGCTCAAAGCCTTACAAAATCCTAATCAATTAAAAAAAATGCTTAAACAATTACCTGAAGTAGATAAAAAAATATTTGAAAATCATCATAATCAAAACTCGATGGTTCTGTCATTAAAAGAAGCTTTTCGACAAAATGTAGTGGGAGTTATTGATGATTTCAGATTACTGGGAAAATTATGTGAATTTGATTTAGAAAAAATTAACTGTCCATTTATCGTTTGGCAAGGTGGAAAAGATCAACAGGCGCCAGTTAAACATGCTGAAATTTATGCTAACAAAGTACCGCAAGCAAACTATGTTTTTTTAGAAGAAGAAGGCCATATTTCAATTTTATATAATTACGGTGAAAAAATCATAGAAAGTGCGTTGTAAGTAATAATAATTTAAATTGTTGCGTCAGCCATAATATTCATGGGTGTATCGCTTACTCCTGACTTCCGCATTTTAAGCGCGCTATAAAATTTAATATTCTATTAATCATAAAGTTACCCTTGCTATCCGTAGTGCGGGGTGTATTCTTGCGCCTTTCGGAATAAAAGGCATGGTAGCAAAGGAATGTTTGTCAAAATAAGAAACAATAAGGACAGCAGAAGACGTTCAGTCCTTATCTGTCACAGCATCAGATCTGGTGCTAAAATTCGTCAACTTACTATATAATCAAGTTAAACAGATAGTTGAAAACTATCAACGCGCACATGAAAATATGCGTCCTGCAGTAGCTGAATGTAATGATGCCTTGGGTCATACTGAAGGTCGTCGTATATCTTTGGAAGACTTAATAAAGTTCTTCGAGAATAATGCAAACATTCTTTCTTATAATCAAGCATATAATAAATTTATTCAGGCATATAATTCCATCTATCAACCTGCAGAAAATGCATTTGATGCCTATGCAAGCCGGAAGGATATATACAGTCAATATGTTAGAGAATACTATGGAAAAGGCGGCTGGTTTGTCTTTCATAATTCATTTTCAGGTGAAACACACACGACATCGATGGTAGATATCGCTGCAATGTATTTACGATGCAAAATTATAATCTACCTCGTTAATGATAGAGAAAATAAAAAGATATATGAAACTACATCTGGGTTTAACGTTGTCGAAGTGAACTGGAATGGACATAATCATTTTGTACAACGACAAGCTCACTTGACGCAGTGTAAAAGTATGTAATTGATTTAAGGCTAAGCCAATTTTGCAATCAGCTCCATCTTATTTTTACAATGCAATTTTGATTTCAAATGATTAATATAGGTTTCAACTGTTCGTGGAGAAAGGTTCAATTCCCTAGCAATCTGTTTATTTGTCATGCCTGTCAATAAAAAATTAGCGCATGCTTTTTGTTGTCTAGGCAATACAATTTCTTTTGGATGTGATTGGTATTGATGCTCCGTCAGAAATCCCATTTTTGCCATTTGAAGTAAGGGTTGAGTTAATGCATCTTTCCCTACAAGAATACTCATACCAAATAAACCCATCACTTTTTTATCGTTATTATACCAAGGCAATTTAAGCGTAATTGCTTTTTTTACTTCACTATTATCTTGCAAAATATCTTCTTCAAATAATGTTGCTGCTTCTGATTGCATCACAATGTTATCATTATATCTAAGGAGAGAAACTGTTCTTTTTGGCAGCGTATCAAAATAATGCTTCCCTATTGCATTGGATACAGAATCAAATCCACAAAATGCTGCATTACGCTCGTTTAACATCCGAATGACACCATCTGCCGTTTCAAAATAAACACTGCACGGCATTTGTAGAAAATCAGAAACCACACCTAAAACTTTTCGTTTAACAGAAAAAATCTCATCGCCAGGTTTTACCAGCTGAATGCCTGAGTCAATTTTATGCAGCTCTAATTCATTGCTAATATTCATATTATTTCAAACAAACCTATTTTAATACCTGATTGATTACCGTGATTATACGGTATTTTCTGAAATCGTGAAGCTGCTATTATTTTAGCCTTTATCATACTTGGCTAATGAACAATGAATATAGATCACTCTACATTAATAACAACACCAAACCAGTCTGATTTAGGCAAAAAAACTGAATATGACCCTCAATATAACCCGGATAAACTTTTTGCTATCCCACGCAAACTGAATCGCGAGCAAATTAAAATACCGGATAAGTTGCCATTTTTTGGGTTTGATGTTTGGAATCATTATGAAGTTTCATGGTTAAATTCAAAAGGAAAACCCATAGCAGCCATAGCTGAAATGACATTTCCCTGCGATTCGCAGAATATTATTGAATCAAAATCAATGAAGTTATATTTCAATTCATTTAATAACACGATAATACAAGATATCAATACATTACGCTCGACTATGCAAAAAGATATTGAATCACGCATAAATGCCTGTATTTCTATTAAACTCACTCCACTTATGCAAGTCACCAATGAAATATATTATCGTGGTATGGATGGTTATTGTATTGATGACATTGACATAAGCTGCACTGATTATACAGTTAATCCATCTTATCTTTACACAGATGTTGAAACAGTAAACGAAGCATTATATTCAGATTTATTAAAATCAAATTGCTTAGTGACCAATCAACCAGATTGGGGTAGTGTTCAAATAATTTATCATGGGCAAAAGATTAATCGTGAAGGATTGTTACGTTATATTGTTTCATTTCGTAATTGCAATGATTTTAGTGAGCAATGCATAGAAAGAATTTTTATGGATATAATGCAATATTGCAACCCAAGTAAATTAACGGTATATGGTCGTTTTACGCGTCGTGGAGGTCTGGATATTAATCCGTTACGATCTACAGAAAAAATCATTCCTGATCACTTAAATAAACGTCTTTGTCGGCAATAGAATGTATGATTTGGCGATAATTTCACTTATGGTGACAACCATTGCTTTTTCCATTGCTCATCAATATATCGATATTCAAATACATCAGATAACTCATCTGTTCGATAAGCATAAAATATCATTCTGGATGGTTTTAAACGAAAGCCGCAATAAAACGGGCTGACTGGTAATGTCTTAGCATCGAATTCAATTTCGATTTGCTTTTTTTTATTTTCTAATACTTCTTTACTAACAATAGGCTGAGCAGAAGTTGGTGCATAACTATGAAATCTAACTTGTGCTTCACGTGGATACGTTTTCCAATATCGCTCATTATCCAGATTAGATAAAGTTATTGCTAAACCTTCGATAATGATTTGTCGTTGCTGTAATTCAAACCAAAAAGTCATTGTAGCAAATGAATTATTATGAAGTTCATTTACCTTTCTGGTTCCCCGTTGAGTAAAAAATAATAGTCCTTGTTCATCTATCTCACGAATAGCAACCACTCGTGCATGGGGCAACCCGTTACTGGTACAGGTAGATAATACTGCATGAGAAGGATTAGGTGCGCCAACTGATTTTTCTTTTAGAAGCCAATCATTTAAAAGATCAATGGGTAGCATATCAATATCGTGATATTTTTTAGTCATATTATTTATGTATCGCTCTAATTTGTTAAAGATATAAAATTGTATATCAAACTGTATGGAATGTAAGTGCAGTCAATGCGGGATGGGCGTAAAGGGTTTAACGTGCAGCAAATGTGAAGCAGAATTAATAAAGGACACCATCACCACAGACAATGGTAATAAGGTACAAGTGGCAAAATGTCCTAATGATTGCGGCATGATTAAATCACCGGTTTGCTGCGGACAGGATATGGTTTGCACAAATTAGCTAAAAGACGATGCAACCTTCAATAAGAATTATCGCAGGCGCAACAGGTCTGATTGGTAAGGCCACTTAAAATTGAATCGATCAGACGTATACCAAATAGCTGAAGCACAGCATGAAGAACACCACGTTTTTTTGATCGCATCATGACTAAAATCGATCAGGGATTGCTCCACTTCGGCAGCAGAAATTATGCCTGAGGTAGCAAGTTGCTTGACTTGCGTCTTAGTAAACCCAAATTGGGCATAAGGAGTGATATCAAAATTCCAAATCAGGTTACACGTACAGCCATGGAGGATGTGACCAACAGGAAACACCTTAAAAAAACCTCCCTTGAGTAACTAAAAAAGGATTGGGATGACGCGTGTCAAAAGTTATCCCCAGATTCTGTGTGTAAGGTTGTGGATTGCTATGTATAGAACTCTCACCATGCGGCAAACCTCATAGTTAGAGACCTAAACTTCTATCAATTTGGTTTGAAATCTTGACCATTTCTTTTAGGTTTTCTTTTTTCAATTTCTTGTTTGCACATTCAAAAGAATAGTTTCTTGTATCGGTAAACCATTCGACCCTATAGAGAAAGCCAGTCATTTTGTTTCCGGCAATTTCTTTGTCAGATATCTTGTTGTTGACGAGATACTGAATATTTTCTTTTGGAACAATGACTTTCACAATCGAGTAAGTGGAAAACGAACAAATTCCAAGATTTGGTATCCTAACAAATTCAATAACCCCATCCCATCCTTTTTCATGCGTATATCCGCCACCTGCTGCAAATCCAAGGACATTTTCCCTTGCAATTCCAGGGATACCAGAAAATTTGAATGACAGTCTAATCTTTGAAATTGATGATCTCAGATGTGTATCGAGTAGATTTGGATCATAATCATATTGCCTTGTTTCTTTGGCTGCAATATTTGGAATTTGCAAGAGAGAATTGACTGATTCATCTGTAGTATTTGTTTCGTTATATTCTTTGATATCTAGTGTTTTATAGGATTTTAATTTCATTTCCTTGTTCATGGAGGCATTTATTTTTTCAATTGACCATATATTTATTCCATTTTTTGCTCCAGGAAAAGGTGATGCGGTTGGTTCAGAACCAGCAAAGGTAATCACTGGGATTAGACACATTGTAGAAATCAATAATTTTCTCATTTTTAATACTCCGTTTTCGTTTACCTTTAATCCCACCATCCGTCGTAAATGGAACAATCACTAACCAATTCGTTTGTTATTTCCCGTGGATATCCCTGCTTGTTAAAATTCTTTAACGGTGCAAAAGATTGCATTTGGCTTCAACAAGGTCAAGTTAAATAAACGAGAGATTGTATGGATAGAAAAAATCTTACATTGGAAATGTCATTTAGGTGAATATTTTTACGTCGCGGCCTTGCAACCAGTGCGGCATCAGCAAATGCTTCCATCAAAACCATTATGCGTGCAGGTCGCTGGAAGCAAGTGAATACGGTGATGGAATATATAGAAGCGGGTGAGCGTTTTAGTGATAATGCAGCTGCCAATGTTTTACAGAAATTGGCGGGCAGAGTAGATGAATAAAAAAATTACTGAGTGTATATACTGTCTTGTGAAAATGACAACTACTACTTTATTTGAACCATCTATGACCTTACAGACAACCTATCAGGTCTAGTAAATCGGCAGTATACTCATCTCACAAAAAAATCTGCGCTAATCCTGAATTTTTTCTTTAATCCAGCAATTTGCTTTTTGGATAACGGACGTTCTCCATTAAGAAATTTGGAAACATTGGCCTGTCCACCAAAAATATCAGCCAGATCCACCTGATTCAAATCATGTGATTTCATAAGATATTTGACCATATTAATGTCACTGACATTATATCCAATAGGAGGATAATGCTCGCTATCATATTGTTCCAGATTCTCACCAATGATTTGCATGACAAGAGCTAGAGGATGTTTTTCATTGTCACGAACTTCGTCGATTAATTGATCAAGAATTTTTTCCAGCAGGGAATATACCTCGCATTACTGGGTTTTTTAAAAACAGAAACAGGAAAATGAAATTCATGTTTTGTTTTCTTGTCAACATAATCAATTGCCAAAGCTGTCATTGTCATAATTCACCTCTCTTTAATCTGGCCTGATTATACGGCTTGCTATATTCAGCATGAGTCCATATGGTTCTGATATAGCAATGTTGGGTGTTATAATGAATCGCCGTAATCAAACGATAATTATTTCCACCAATATTAAAAATAGTATATCCATGTACAGCATCAACACTATTAAACTGCGATCTCAGCATATTTATATTTTTCGCACCAGATGCCTGCATTATCATGTACCATTCTGTCATTGGCTGGAGATCTTTCGAGCAAAAAAAACGCTCTCAGGATGACGAGTTCAGGTTTATACCGATGAATGGTTAAACCATTTTTCTAACAGCTGGCAAATTATCATTTTGACAGTTAACGAGATAATAGATTAACGATGCAATTATTATTGCCGAGACAGCAAACAACCCAAGCTTGGTAATGCCAAACGAAGGATTATTTTTGGCAACAGTACTATGCTGTTTTGGTGAATTGATTTTTGCAATCGAGTAACCAGTGTATTCAGGTGAAAATAAAATGGAGTCCGGTCTAATTTGTTTGAAACGAGCAAGCAAAGCATCGTGTATGGATCTATGCTCGGACTCTTTGCTCTGTGCTTCGCTTAAAGATAATATATCAGTGCTTTTTACAAGCGAAGAATGTTCCAAATAATCTTTAGTTTTATTATGTACTTCTATGATTTTGTCTAAATAAAATGGATTATAGTATCTACTCTCAGAGCTGCTTACATGCTTGCGCAATATTTTTTGTGCATGCTCAGGAATACCTTTATCTAATTCCATCTCTGGATTGTTTCGCAGTTGAACGGCAATGTTTACAATCTTGAATGCAATGGCATGACTGTCATGTTCGCATTGTTTCTGTGCTTCGGAAACGGGAAGAAAGTTATTAGTATACTGATCACTCTGATCAATTTCAATTTTGTTGAGATCCTCATGATATAACTTGACACGTTCATATACTGTATTATGAATATTATTTTCATCAATTAACCAACCAGCATAACTTCGCAAGTATTCCTGTTTTACATAAAAATGTACCTGATTAAATACGGCGAAGAATAATTTTTCATCTAGTTCAGATTTCTGTAATTGATTCAGCAAGATATCTGCAAATTTTAGTAATTCTTCAACTTGTTTCAATACTAATGCTGCATTCATGCCAGCATCAGGACCAACGCCGCCAGTTGCGAGTGCTTTATACTTTTTAATCTGAACATCAACAATCTTGCATATAGTTTCAAATAATTGGAAGTACTTTTTCATGATATTCTCTTTATACGAAAATGCTAAGAATATCCCTATTTGCAAATAAAAACTATTAAAAAAACCAATACAAAAAATTATCACGTCCTAACCTGATTAAAAATGTTATAACTATTCAGCGGCAGCAGCAGGTCTAATCGTGAACGTTACCGTTTGCGAGCCCGCTTGCGTCTTTTCTTCTTAACTTTTATAAGAGTTTCTTGCCATTTTAGTCAGCATTGCAACAATGCGCATCAATAATTCTCTCGATTCTGTTTAGTGATTCTATTAATGGGATCTCATTGAAACTCACTGGCAAGACATGATGCAAGTTATATTATCCATTATCGCTGCTTCAGTAGTAACTTCAATGACAAATGAAAAAATCATATCTTCGACTAGGATGACAACCGGAGATCAATATTTTGTTTTCGCTATAAAAACTGAAGAATCAGAATATGTAATTAGAATAACTAATGTGGAGCATAAAAATAAATTCATTTCTGCGATTTACTGGCAAGAAAAGTTGATTCCATTAGGCATTCCGCTAGCTAAATTCATTCAAACTGATCTCGATTGCAAACATTCCAAATTTCCAGCGTTGCTCATGATGAGTTTACCAGGCAACGATTTATGTAACATATACTCGAGTCTAACATCTGCTGATAAAAAGAATTTAGCAAATGAAATGGTAAAAATTCAATCTGCCACCAACACGCTTCCTGATGGACTAAGTTATGGTATTGTCGCCAGTTATGAACAACCATCAGATGATAAATCATGGTATGACTTTTTGATGAATCGATTGCAGTTCTTTATGAAGATCATTAAAGAAAATGCAATTTTTGATGAAAATCTAGTAGCAGAAGTAATTTCTATCGCAAAGATCATGGAAGAAGAGTTGCGTGCAATCCCTGCCAGACCTTTCCTGTGGGACGCCAGTGAAAGAAATGTTATTATCCACAAGGGTGAAATTTCAGGAATTGTCGACGTGGATGACATGTGTTTTGGCGATCCGCTATTTGTGCTGGCACTGACTTATACGGCTCTCGCAAATGAGGGACATGATACTTTATATACTGATTATTGGGCTGAAGCCTTACGGCTGGACAAGAATGCTCAACGCCGTCTTGCGTTTTACCGTCTTTTTTACGCAGTTACATTTATGCGTAAACATTCCATGACAACTACAAACCACCAGAAGGTTATTTTTGATGTTGGCAGGCTGAACAACATTTTCCAACAAGCGCTAATGCGTGTAAAAACATTGGTATGGAGAGAATGATTTATGCACCTTTCAAAAACTAGTCGTTGGTCTATGCTGCCACTTTTTATGGTTATCTTTCTCGATGTAGCAGGAATTATATTGGTGATGCCTGTATTAACGCCGCTCATCCTACAAACAGATAGTGGAATAGTTCCTGCTGGCACACCATTAATATGGCGAGATTTTTTGTATGGACTATCACTTGGAATCTTCCCGCTATTCATGTTTTTTAGTACACCGATTTTAGGTGATTTGTCTGATAAATTCGGTCGTAAAAAAATACTGCTTATTTGTTTAATTGGCAGTGCAATTAGTTATGTGATTGCTGCAATAGGTGTTATGTACGGGAGCTTGTTTACTCTGCTAGGGAGTCGAGCACTCGCAGGTTTGGCAGCAGGCACGCAACCAATAGCAACTGCCGCCATCATTGACATGAGCACACCACAAACTAAAACAAAAAATTTGGCCTGGGTTGTATTTACCAGTTCAATCGGCCTTATCCTTGGACCTGCAGTGGGTGGAATAACAGCTGAAAAAAGCCTAGTCAGTTGGTTCGGATATGAAACACCTTTCTTTTTTGCAGCTGGCGTTTCATTTCTTAATGCCATACTGCTGCATTTTTCTTTAAAAGAAGCGCCATCCACCAATTTGTCTCACACTGTTCATTTAACAAAAGGTTTCAAGTTATTCATTGCCGCGTTTACAGAGAAAAAATTTCGGTTACTCTCAGCATTATTTTTTTGTTTTGTATTAGCCTGGAGCCTATATTATCAAACCATAAACTGGTTTTTTATGGAAGAATATCACTATAGTGTAGGAAAGTTAGGACTTTTTGTTTCATTTATTGGCATTATCTTTGCTATCACTACCAGCATGGTCGCACGTTTAATTTTAAGATTATTTGCGCATGAGACTAACGCATTTGCATTCTTCATTTTCACAATGGCAATTGCAAACATCGGTGCAGCTCTCAGTCAGGGTGAGCTAGCACAATGGCTGTGGGTTATTTTAAATGCAGCAAGCGATGTCATATGCTTCACCGTGGCTTTAAGTATATTTTCCAATTTAGCCAATCATGAATCACAAGGATGGATTATGGGTGTTACGGGTTCCATTGGCGCTATCACCTGGACAGTTGGCGGATTAATTGCCGGACCATTAGGTTATATCGATATACATGTTCCACTATGGACTGCAGGAGTGTTATGTTTCATGAGTTTTTTAATGATGTTAATTTATAGACGATCTCATGTAGGCGGATAACATGATTGAAATTTCAATCATGGTGCTACTAATATCTGTGCTAATAACTGATGCACCGCGCTTTGCCATTTCTCTTGCGTAAATACCTGCGCCACAACCGGCATCAAGCACTATCTTGCCGG
>Ga0207137_1214_pt1 | contig 11336 bp, 12 predicted proteins | sample Alteio_BWMinHeat_9_FD_153572 | JGI IMG/M metagenome (GOLD analysis project Ga0207137, IMG submission 153572) | Enriched cells from forest soil in Barre Woods Harvard Forest LTER site, Petersham, Massachusetts, United States -... | ecosystem: Environmental > Terrestrial > Soil > Temperate forest >...
CGCCAAGAATGAGCAGTGCGCCGCCGCCGAGTTCGGCAGTCATTGTCAGGTATCCGACAAAACCAGGCAGGCCAAGTGAACGGAAGTAAGCGGCTGTGCCTGCTGGCTTATGCACCAACAACTTAAGCAGGCCGTGCGCAAGGAACAGCGAGCCCAGTCCGGCGCGCAATAGCAGCGCGCCATATGGGATGAGATCGGAACGCGACATCAGACCCTCCTCGATCAATATATCCGCGTTGAGCGGTCTTAATTGTCTGCCGACATCTCGACGCCCGCAATGGGTCAAACTGCGACATAGCGGCATGCCCGCGTTATGTCGGCTAAGTGACAACAAGAGACATTGGTTACGTATTTTTGGTCTCCGTTGTAGCGATCCATATGCCGGCAAATACAGCGATCAACCCAATGATCAGATTGAGAGTAATTGGCTCGCCGACCAGCTGGGTGGCGAGCAATCCTGCCGCGATTGGGTTGACCGTCATCGTATTGGCCACTCGGGTTGGCGTTGCTCTCTCGAGAGCCAATACCCACAGGATGAACGCGAGTGCGCCGCCGCCAACTCCGAGATAGACACCGGCAAGCCATTGCGGGGCGCCAAAGCTGCTCAGGACGACGACGCGGCGCGTCAGCAGTCCGACCGCCACAAGCGCGACCGCTCCGGCGCCCATGCCGACCGTGAGAAAGCCGAGAGCGCTTGATCTCTGAATGAACGGACGAGACCAAACATTGTAGAACGCCATGCACAGCGCCGCGCCGGTCATGATGAGTTCGCCTCGCCAAGCTCCGGAGGGAGCCACAGAGAGACCAGATGCGAGTGCCGCAAAGACACCCAAGATCGCGACGCCGACGCCCGCCGTTTTTCGTCTGGTCAGCGGCTCTATGCCAAGTAGCGCGCCGACGATCATGGTCTGGAGAGGTAGCGTTGACAGGGCAAGGCTTGCGCGAGCCGCCGTCGTGTAACTCACCGCGATGTTATAGAGGACGAAAAACAGCCCGAAGAAGCAAAGCCCCAAGACGGCAACAGCTAGCCAGTCGCCGCGCTGCGGCCATCGTACCCGCAGGAAAAGCGCGGTCGGCAGCACGCACAGGAAACCAATTCCCCACCGCAGAATGGCAAGCGTGATCGGGTCAGCGCTGCCGACTAGATAGCGGGTAACCGCAGCGGCGGTGCCACCAAGCAAACTTGAGACAATCGCTATCAGTACCCCAAACCATTCGCCCAAGCGCATCTCCAGTGTGCATGGCCGAAAAGCCATTTTGTCCGGACGCATCATTATTTGCAAAAGAGAAGCGACGGCGGCTTTGGCTCATTAGCGGACATCCCGCGATGTCCGCGTCACGTCCGGTCTGCCCCCGAAAGCAGACATTGATGGATAGCACGTTGATGTCCGCTTTGAGCCAGAAGCAGCCATTTGCGAAATAACCTGAGCGCAAAAAGAAAGACCGCCTCGCGGCGATCTCTCCTAAATCCTATCAGGTGTTGCGATTAGGCGGCTGCGATAGCAGCAGCGTTCTTCTGCTTCCTAAGCCAGCCAAACACCGCTTTGTGGCAAGAGCAGTCACTCGTCTCGCCGCCCTGCCAATGAAGCGCAAGCCGTCAGTTGATTTCAGCGGTATTGGCAGCGGCATAAGATAGTAGCAGCCTGAGAAAATATGAGACTTTTATGCGACTTAGCAATTATAATTTCGCGTCATGATGGGTTTCTGGGGACAGGTAGGATGGTTTGTTGCCGTAGCCGTAATCGGATTCGCAATCTGGTATTTTAGAGTCCACCGGAGGCCACCTCATTCGAACTGAGGCACTACCGGGATTTGCTAGCTTTTTATTCTATGGATCTCGATCTGTTTATGAAGAGAGGATGAACTATGAATTTCACAGGCGGAATTATTTTGCTCGCGATTGGAGTCGTCATGATCTTTTTCGGGAAGGCGAGAGGCGGCGAGCCACTGCCTATCTTCCGCGTTTTCGTCGTTGGGCAACTCTATGCAATGACCGCGATGACACTTGGAGTCTTTGGCATTGCGGCGATTATCGTGAATTGGCCATTCTAATCCCAAGAGCGAGTGCGCGAGCGTCCATTGAGCATCGCGGCTCGTGCCAGATTTCACGACCGAGCCATCCTTGCAAAGGTGCCGTAGAACCATAACCACCGATGAAGCTGAAGTCTCATTTTCCGGACCAGAAGAGCTCAATTGTTCTTCCAATCGTCACCGTTGCGATAACCATTGGAATTTTTGCGTTAGATACGGCCACCGATTCAGAGGTCGCTGCGGCGGTCTTATACGTTGCTGTCGTGTTGATGTCGGTCCGCTTTTGTGAGAGGCGCGGCGTCATACTCGTATCTTCAGGATGTATGGTACTAACCGTTTTGAGTTATTTCCTCACGGATACTGGGGTCAAGCAGATCGGGTTGATCAACACCGCGATCAGTCTCTTGGCCGTAGGACTGACCACTTATCTTGCGTTAAAAATTGAATCAATAAGGTATGTGGCTCAGTCACTCGCCGAAGCCGACAAGCTTCGTGATGCATTGGTCGGTTCTGTCTCGCACGAACTGCGAACGCCGCTTGCCTCTATTTTAGGTGGAGTGTCGATACTCGCCGAAACCCCTGCTGTCGTAAAAGACCAGCGTCTTGCGTTGGTAGCCAATGGTATTCGTGATGAGGCCATGCGGCTTAATAACGACATTCAGAATTTACTTGATGCTGCGCGGATCACGAGCCAAGGTTTGCAATCCCGTCGTGATTGGACTGACGCGACCGACATTATAGATGCAGCGGTCGAGCGTATTAGCCGCCGATATCCCAATCATAGAATTGATTTGGACGTCGGCAGAAATCTGCCCCTCGTCCATGTTGACCCTGTGCTAGTGGAGCAGGCTCTTGGCCAGATTATTGCCAATGCAGCAAGGTATTCGCCCCCCGCTTCAACAATTAAAATCACCGCGAGCGTGGAAAACCAACAACTAATAATATCGGTACGTGATGAAGGCGTCGGGCTTACCGTCGATGAAAAAGGCAAGCTTGCGGAACGCTTCTTTCGTGGCCAGCGTCATATTGGAAAAATCTCAGGATCGGGATTGGGAATGTGGATCGCAAACACATTCATTATGAGCAGCGGAGGCAAACTGGAAGCTCTAAGCCCAGGCGAGGGTCAGGGGACGACAATACGATTTGTATTTCCGATATCCCTTCACATCGATGACGACGAAACGGTAACCCAAGAGGGTTGAACATCATCAGAGGCGGGCCCCAGTGAGATCAGAACTACCGCGCAAATAAGACCCGTGTCCCCACGCTCACACGGTCGTAGAGATCCATGATGTCGCTGTTGTGCATGCGAATGCAGCCCCACGAGACAAATCCCCCCACTGACGCTGGGTTGTTTGTCCCATGGATCGCCAACTCATTGTCCGCGAGCACAAGCGCGGCAGCTCCCATTGGATTTTGAGGCGAATTGGAGGGAATGACCCACACTGGCCTGCCGCGCCTGATTTCCGCCGGCGGGGTCCAGGCAGGACGAAGGGCCTTGCTCGCAATACGAGTCGGCCCAAACCATTGTTTGCCAGTGCGACCGACTCCCACTGGGTATCGAATGGCCCGGCCTTTTCCGACGACAAAATAAAGTTTTCGCTCGTTGGTTCGTACAATGACCGTGCCCGGGTCAGCCTTCCCGGAAAACGCTACAACCTCTCGCGCTAGGACGCGCGTCGAGACCACGACCGTCGACAGCGTGCTTATTGAAGCGACGAGCACGACCCAGCGCAAAGCCCGAAGCATGATTAGATCACCCTACACAAAAGGCTTTATCCCGATGATAGGAATTACATGCATCGATTCCCGTATCGCGCGCCAGCCGATGCGGCCTAGCTCCACAATTTAAGGGGTTTGCCGGTGTCGACGCGTCGAGTTCGATCAGCCCCTGGTCTGAACGACAGGAGTCTTGCCTTTGCCAATCGGCGCTTTGCCCTTGCCCGCACAACCAGCGACGCTCAAAGCAGCGATAATCATGATGACTTGAAGCAGGTATTTACGCATTGACGGCCCTCCTCTGGGTTAGTGGCCGAATGTATGTGAGCGCGGCCCCCACAGATTTGGTACAGCGGTCTCGTTTAATAAACTATTAACTGTGAACATGCAGTCGACCCCAGCTTCGAGATCATATGTCCACGCGCCACGCCGCTTGCCTTCGCCGGCTGGCTGAGCTGATCATGGCGACCGGGGCGGCTTTACGGCGTTCTCGACGCCGTGTTGACTGAGCGTCCGTGAAAACGCGCCGAGGGAGGGGGATATGGCCATTACCACGCAGCGCGCCGGCTCGGGCACGAGCGAACTGACCGCAATCGAGCGCAGCGCGCTGAAGAAAGCGGCGTGGCGGCTGCTGCCGCTGCTTACTATCGCCTATCTCTTCAATTACTTCGACCGCACCGTCGTCGGCTTTGCGGCGCTGACCATGAACCGAGACATTGGGCTGACCTCGAGCCAATTCGGCTTTGGCGCCGGCCTCCTGTTCATCACCTATTGCCTGTTCGAAATTCCGAGCAACCTAGTGCTCTACCACGTCGGCCCGCGGCGGTGGCTCGCGCGCATCATGATTACCTGGGGTATCATCTCGGCCTTGACCGCCTTCGTCGTCGGACCCTACAGCTTCTATGTCGCGCGCCTATTGCTTGGCACCGCCGAGGCCGGCTACTTCGTCGGCGTCACCTATTATCTCTCCGCCTGGTTTCCGGTGCAGGTCCGCACCCGCATGCTCGCCTGGTTCCTTATCGGCATTCCGCTATCGACGGTGTTCGGCGGCCCACTTGCGGGGTTGCTGCTGGAGCTCAATGGCGTTTGGGGATTTGCCGGGTGGCAATGGCTGTTCTTCGGCGTGAGCCTGCCCTGCGTCGTCTTCGGGCTGATCGTTTACGCCACGCTGAGCGACCGGCCGCAGGACGCTAAGTGGCTCGTCCCCGCAGAGCGCGATGCGCTCGTCGGCATGCTCACGGTCGAAGCGCGCGAGCGGCAGAGGTCGGAATTCTGGCCGGCGGTGCGCGATCCGCGCGTCCTCATCCTCGCTGGTGTACAGTTCTGCTTTACGCTCGGCTCCTATGGCATCGGCATCTGGCTGCCGCAGATCGTCAAGGGTTACCAGTTCTCGAACCTCGAAGTCAGCCTGATCGTCGCGGTGCCTTACGTCTTCGCCTCGGCGGCCATGATCATATGGGCTTGGCACATCGACCGCACGGGCAAGAAGGTGGCCAACCTTGCCATTGCCTGCTTTCTCGGCGCCGTCGGCTTGGTGGCATCGGTACTGCTCACCGGTTCGCTGCTGGTCGCGCTCGCGGGCTTGACTATCGCGCTGGTCGGCGTGACGTCAGCGCGCGCCATCTTCTGGAACGTCCCGACGCGGTTCTTGACCGGCATCGGTGCCGCGGGCGGATTGGCCTTCATCAACACCATCGGCGTATTCGGCGGCTTCGTGGGCCCCAGCATGATGGGCTGGCTCAAGGATTGGACCGGCTCGTTCACTGCCGGCCTGATTGCGATGGCTGCAATCATGCTGGCGGCAACGCTGCTCGCCGTCTCGCTCAAGCTCCTCGTCAAGCAGGAGTGAGATCTTCAGGCTGAAGAGGCTCTCCGTGCCGATCCATGTTGCCTCGGGGCCGAAGCCGCGCACTGCATCAACACGAAGTCCGATGTCTTAGTAGGGTCAATCGCTACTGAGTCATTCAGCGTCATTGCCGCCGATGTCCGCTTAGTGCCAATAGCGACCGAAGTGCTGCAATGCGGCGAATGACGCGAAGTGCCAATAGCAGACCTCAAATTGAAATCCCTCAAAAGACTAAAGGGCGGGACGCTTTCGGCGCCCCGCCCCTGTTCCTTCAAGTGATGGAGACTCAGCCGTCGTATTCGGCGGAGACATCTTTGCCGGTGTAGTCCGGCATCAGCGCCGTCGCGATCAGCGTGATCACGGAGCATAACGCAAGGTAGATCGCGATGGCGTAGCCGGTGTGGTAGGCGGCGAACAGCGCGGTCGCGATCAATGGCGCCGGGCCGCCGGCGATGATCGAGGCGAACTGATAGCCTAGCGACGAGCCGCTGTATCTGAGCCGGGGCGTGAAGGCTTCGGCGATCAATGCCGCCTGTGGGCCATACATCATATCGTGTGGAATGAGCGACAGCACGATGGCGATGAACACCGCCGACGGAATAGCGGTATCAAGCATGCCGAAATAGAGGAACCCGAACAGTCCGCAAACCGCGGTGCCGATCAGGTACATCTTCCTCCGGCCAATGCGATCGGAGAGGTGGCCGAAGAGCGGAATCGAGAAGAACGACACGGTCGAGGCAACCAGCACCGCGGTGAGGATGAAATCCCGCGACATTTTCAGCGTGCCGACGCCATAGGCGAAGACGAAGGCGGTGAAGATGTAGAACTGCGACTGCTGGCCGAGGCGCACCAGCGCGGAGAGCAAGATCTCCTTCGGTTGCTTCTTGAAGACCTCGACAATGGGTGCCCGCTCGATCTTCTTGTCGTTGAGGAGCTTTTGGAATACCGGCGTCTCCAGGATGCCGAGACGGATCCACAGCCCGATCCCAACGAGGACGATGCTCAGGATGAACGGAATGCGCCAGCCCCAGTTGAGGAATTGGTCGCCCGACCAGGCGGTGGCGGCAAGCATGACGATGGTCGACAGGAACAAGCCAGCCGGCACGCCCCATTGCGGCCAGGAGGCAAGGAAGCCGCGGTTATGCTGGCCGCTGCGCGACCATTCCATCGACAACAACACCGAGCCGCCCCATTCGCCGCCGACGCCGATGCCCTGGATCGCGCGCAGCACGGTCAGAATGATGCCGCCCCAGATGCCGATCGACTCATAGGCGGGCACGAAGGCGATCAGAAAGGTCGCGATCCCCATGAGCATGAGGGTCACGATCAGCGTCGCCTTGCGACCGATGCGGTCGCCGTAGTGACCGAAGATGGCAGCACCAAGCGGACGCGAGGCGAAGCCGACAAAGTAGGTGCTGAAGGCGAGGAGTGTGGCGGTCGTCGGATCCGAGTTCGGGAAATAAAGCTTGCCGAAGACCAATCCTGCGGCGGTTCCGTAGAGGAAGAAGTCGTACCATTCGATGGTAGTGCCGACCGTGGCGGCGATCACCGCCTTGCGCAGTTCCCGGCTGTGGTCGGCCGCGGAAAGCGAGTCGTAAGTGGCTATCGAAGCCATGTGCGTTTCCCCCGTGATTATGTCCCCGGTTCGGCGGGTGCTTGTTGGGCAGAGGATAAATCGTTCCCTCGCTAACGCAAGCCTTTAGCGGATGACTTGAAGCGTCATTCCCCGATCACGGGGAACCCGCGCGAAGGCTAGGAGAAATCCAGATTGGAACGGCGCCTCTGGTCGAGGTCCACTTTGGTTCATTCAGTGCGTAGCCAGCCAGCCCTAAAGCGGTGCGCTGCAAATGTCGCCATGGGTCATTCACTGCGCAGCCGACCAAGGCTGTTGGCGCGATCTGTTGGCTGTTAGTCCAATAGCGACCATTCAAGCCAGGCGTCGCGGACGACGCTACGACATCGCGGCTGCGATCCCAAAAGCGGAAGAGGCCGCCAACTAAGGCGGCCTCGATGGTGATTATGTTGCAGAATGAGTTTGTTGGAATCCCTGATCCGATCAGGCCGGGGACGCGAGCGGCTTACCCTTCTCCACGACATAAGTGCTCGCGATCTTGACCGACTTGTCGCTGGCTTTGCCGCCGGCATGCGGCGTTCCGGCTGCGATTTGATAGGTGTCGCCCGCCTTGTACGAACGGGTCTCCTGGCCCTGGATCGGAAGCTCGATGCTGCCCTCAAGCACATAGCTCGTTTCGATGCCCGGGTGCGTATGCCGTCCCACGACAATCCCGGGCTCTATTGTCGCTTCCGCGAGGATAGTGACATAGCCCGGCGTCGGACCCTCCATCTGCGACAGAACTTTTCTCGTGACTCCTGGCGTTCCAGCCGGCGGCGCGCCTTGTGCCGACGCGTCCACCGCAATAAATCCCGCTGCCGCGCAAATCGCGCAACCCACAAAACCCGTAAAGCCCCTTCGTGTCAGCATGACAACCTCCCTCCCATGTCCGGATCGCTAGCGTTCGGACTTCTGGGAAATAAATAATAAGCTGCCCGCAATGGGGCGGACAAGGTAGCTTGCGACGATTGTTCCGTTTGGATGTCAATGTCCGCGCTGCCCCAAAAAGCATTGCCAATCAGTACGATGTCCGCTTTACCTCCCGAAAGCGAACATTCGTTGGGACCGCCTCGCGGCGGTCTCTCCGAAATCCAATCAGGTGAATTGTTCAGACGGCTGATAGTGCGGCACCGTTCTTCTTCGTGCCGCGATGCGCAAAGAAACCGCGACCGATAAAGCCGCTGAGTATAATCAACCACTGCTTGATGCCGGCGGAAGCCCACGTGAAAAGTCACGCCTGACAAGTGTTATTATTTTTTATCGCTTTCTTCCGCCAATGCTTTCAGCCGCGCGCGTGCTTTGTCCTGCGCCCATTGCGCGATGCGGTTGATGGTTGGCACGGCTATTGCCGAATTGTATTCCGTATGCGCCTTGTCGATGTCGTGCTTCTTCTCGTAGATCAATCCGCGACTGTAATAGGCCGCCGCATAGGCCGGATTTATGCGCGTTGCGTGGTTGTAATCCTCGAGCGCACGATCAAGATCGCCTTGCTGCTGATAGACGTCCGCGCGGAAGTCGTAACTTTCGACGTTATTCGGTTCTATGTTGATCGAAATATTGTAATCGGCGAGCGCGGCATCCAATTCACCTTTTTTCTGCTGCCAATTCCCACGGGCGCGATATATCGCGGCAAGCGCTTTTTCCTTAAAAACCCCCGAGTTGATCATCCGACTACAGGCCTGCAAGTCGGGATCGAGTTCGTTCTGGTCTTTATAATTATAGTCCTCGTTGCCGAGCGAAAAACAGAGAGGGCGATCTTTTTCTTCTGCACTGGTGGCATTAGACATTGCCAGCACCAGGCCTAACGCAAAAAGTAATCTCCCACGCATGGTCGCCTCCAAGTTGGCATTAAGTTATCTTTCGACCGTGAACAGCTTGAGTTTCGGCTTGGCGCGATAGACAGCAAGCCAGCGGCAGCCACAATCTGAAACAACCCGGATACTTGAGCGCGATAGGTGCCTGCCGATTCTTGAGCGGTGACTTCGGAACGTCGCCGTTTTGTTGGCCGCGCTTAGGGGGAAATGGTCCCGCCTATCGTTAGGCTGATTTCACTGAGCGCCCTATTCGTCCGTATCGCAACAGTAGTGTTTCTCGCACCAGTACCGCGTCTGTTCAAAATTGCTCACAAATGAAAATAAATGCGTTGGACGACGGCAGGCGGCCTTCCACACAAATCAGAATTGTCTCGACTACCTGCTGCGATGCACAGCAAATGTCGCTCATGGGTCATTCACGGCCTAGCAAGTCAAGACTGACGCCCTAGTTTGTCGACTGTGCACCCAATAGCGAACCAACTTTTGCAGCACCGCGAATGACGCGATGTGCCATTAGCGACCAACCCACCGCAGCTAACCACATCCCTATAGGATCAAGTCGTTGGCGAGACGCACCAAAAAGAAAGACCGCCAGTGTGGCGGGTCCTTCTGAGATCGGAACAAGTGTTTTAGTCAGACGGTGACGATGGCGGTCCAGTGATAGGCGCGATAGTTATTCAACGCTCTTCACGCTGCGGATTTCGAAGATGCAGAAAGCGATCAAGGGCGAAGTGGCCGGTCCCTTGCGAGAAGATCAGCAGGAACCCGCCAATGATCGCGATGTTTTTCGAAAAATTGCTTAACTGGGCCTGACGCACGGCTGCGTCCGAATATTCCCAATAGCGATGCGAAATGAGTGTGGCAACCACGGTGAAAGCGATCATAAACAACGCGGCATAGCGACCCGCGATGCCAAGCACGATTGCGAGGCCACCGAAGAATTCGACCGGCGCGCCCAATGATGCCGCCAGCCACGGTAGCAGTACGCCTTTCAGCGCAAGGCTCGCTTCGAAGCCACCGAGATGCGTGAGCTTGCCAAAGCCACTGACGACAAAAATACTACCCAGCGCGATACGTCCCAACAGCAGCCAGACATCACTGGTGTTACGACCGACGCTATCGAGCGATAGCTGCGAAGCCGGCGAGATTTCGAATGTTGACATGCTCTGCAGCGCGTCCTCTTTTGGGCTGGAAATTCCAACGAGAGAACGCCCCCGCATCGTGTCTTGATTGTGGTGGCACCATCACATTTATGCGGTTGCGGTATGCAATAACTGGGGGCCGTTCACATTTCGAATTATTAATTTTTAGACATCTTCGCAAAAGCCTACTGGCAGTAATTACCAAACTGCGCGCCGTTATTCGGCTCTGCGATGTCGCTGTTGGGTTCACTAGCGGACATTCCCCTCCATGCGCACACCTCCTCATCTCGCAAGATTAGAAGGTGTTGCAATGACCGATTGAACCCGCCTGCATAAGTGGACTCCTGCACCGCAAAAAGAAAGACCACCTCGCGGCAGTCCGTAGCGGCGGCCTCCCAATTCCTGTGCCAGCCGAGCAGATCTAATGCGCCGAGATCCGGGAACAGCGCGTGCGACATGACACGCACATTCACGGTCGGGGCGCTGCTGGGCAAAACGGCTACATTTGCCCTGCGGTGACCGGCCGGAATTTAATCACGGCGATAAACCCGATCAGAATAAAGATCACCAACATGGTGGCCTGCGTGATCGCGAACGGCGGTTCAGACTGCGTCGGCGCCAACGTATTCAGGGCCGAAACCTTCACGAAGCTCTGCACGACTAGAACGAAAACGTTGAAATAGAGTGATGCGATCGCGGTGATCACGTAGATCCAGCGCCATGCGCCTGCCAGGTGCTCTTTGTATAAAGCAAACAGCGCGACCGCCAGAATCACGCAAGCCAAGATCCCGACACCCAAAGCTGGCGTGAAGCCGTGGACGGGAAAAAGGAATCCCGTCACGCTGGTGAGCGCCGTGGTGAAAAGAAACAGTGCGGTCGTGCCAGGCAGATTATGCGAAGCGAACATCCCGCCCACAACAATCAATCCACTCCCGATCGCGACGAGAGTAATAATGACATGCAAATGAGTGAAAGGTTCGACCGACATCCCCAAGATCATGGAACACCCCGTTGTTGGTCCACACAGATAGAAACGTATGATACAGCCGCCCTTTTATGGCGGCTATCGGCTGGCAAATGGACGCGTTGGGTCACGTGTGGACGGCACCATGGCAAGAGCTTTCTTGACGTTGCAGTAGCATTGGTCGGTGCAGCCATCTGTTCGGCCTGTT
>Ga0207137_1215_pt1 | contig 11332 bp, 12 predicted proteins | sample Alteio_BWMinHeat_9_FD_153572 | JGI IMG/M metagenome (GOLD analysis project Ga0207137, IMG submission 153572) | Enriched cells from forest soil in Barre Woods Harvard Forest LTER site, Petersham, Massachusetts, United States -... | ecosystem: Environmental > Terrestrial > Soil > Temperate forest >...
GGTTTACTAGGGTCATAAAATAAAACATGGATATTAAGACATGACAGTGCTTCCCTGGCATATTCGTCAAGACCTTGATTTTCCGTCTTGTGAAGAATTAATTTAGTATTCAAAATATTATTGTAATTTTTTCTTAACTCATTCAAATAGCATGCTAATTGGAATGCCCCTTTTGCTGCTTGAGCCAATATATTATTTATATTTGTGCTTTTGATCTCGAAGACATTCAGTTTATTTCCAGTGCTATACATCAAGTCAATTGAGCTGCTCTCATATGGCGTTACCCCATGATCAATTAAAAACATTGAAATATCCTTCAACATTTCTTGATGAATTTTTTCTGCATGCTCAGTTTTATTAAGAGCATCTTCTAAATAGTTGAATTTCGAGTCAATAAACAAAAACTTTCTAGCATAGATATTTTGCGGCTCAATTAAAGTAAATTCGATGTCAATACGTGGAAGTTTTCTTGTGTTGGCAAGATCGTCGTGTGCTTGAAGTTTTCGTTTATTTAAAAGAATGGATACCGGATCAAGGTTTCTTAATTCTTCAAGTAAATCGGGAGCCTGTTTGATATTTATTTTACTCGAAATAAGAGCAAAAGCAAAATTAGAGAACGCTCCTAACTTTTCTCCAGTACCATTCGCCCAAATTTGATCTAGCGTTAAACGTGAGATAACGGCTCTTAAAGCATTACTAACTAATTGGTGACTATTATTTGGTAATAGCGTCAAATTTATTTGACGAAGAAGCTGCTCCGTTGGTGATATTAATTTAATTTGCATCATTTCCTTGACGAGCATATGTAACGAGAGCGATGTTTGCAGATCAAGTTCAGATACTCCTAAATTCAATGCTCTCGTGTTTGGCACTTTACACTTTGCTGCCATCGAATAGCTGGACACCAATTTAAATGATTCAGCAAGCTCTGTGGATACTAAAAAATCCCCCGCATGATATCCATCTATTATTTGCTCTACTTTTTTGATTTTAATCAATTTCAAAAGTCTATCTTCTGGTCCTCGCAATACAACCCACAATCTATTGCCAGCCAGCATTTGCAATTCTACTTTCATATCATTCTTAGGTATTATGTAGCTTGCGAAAATCCCTTTATTGCCGAAAGAGGCACTTTTCTCACTACTCAAAATCCAAACTAGATCAAACATGGGATCCCAGCTCTCCTAATGCATCATCTAGCGATGTTGGCCAGACGATGTGATCGCCTAAAAGATCATGTTGACGAATCTCTTTTCCTCGTAACCTAATTATTTCAGTTTCTTCAATCGTATTTCTGCAAATCAACAAATAATAATTAACTTTGTCAGAAATCTGGCCACGCCGATGAATTCGATCAAGTGATTGAAGATAATGTGCCGCTTGGTTTGAGTATGAGAGGTATATGGCGTCATAAGCAGCATGTAACGTTATACCAGCTCCGGCCGCAGCAGGGTTTCCAATAAACAACATTTTTGAAGAGTCTTCTTGAAAAGAACGCACCGCTTCTTTTCTAATAGATGAAGGTATAGAGCCGTCCACTCTTACTGGATTATATTTCGAGTATCTACTATAAACTTCGTCCAGGCTTTTCCTGTAGAAAGACCACAAGATTACCTTTCTGCCTTGTGAAATTAATTCATGCAAGAGTTTATCAAGCACGAGGTATTTAACCGCGGTCTCTGATATAGTTGGGTCAATAGCACTAGGACAAGAACATATTTGCAATAAGGCCGCCCTTTTTTGGAAATATGTAACTAAACGTTTTTTGAAGGTCTCATTATTAAGACTTCTCAATTCAAGCTCGAGCTGGGATCTAGCTGTCTCATACATTAGAGCTTGTTTACCAGTTAATTCGACACGAATCACGTGAAAATTTTTTTCTGGTACATGCTGTAGTATTTCAGATTTTAACCTTCTGATAAACACGCCTCTAGTCTCTATCAAAGAAGCAATTTTGTCCCAATCCAACGCTGGATCTTTAGATTTTCTAAAGCCACCAAATGTATAGCCAAGGTCAGCTAAATTAAATTGGTTAACTAAATCATGCGATGAATTAGGCGCAGGGGTTCCACATAAAACATAACACTTCTTGCACTTATCTCTGAGTTTCGAAACGGTTTCAGACCGAAAAGAGGCACTGTTTTTTAAATAAAATGATTCATCAACAACAAGAAGATAACGATGAGCAGATGCGCTCGCGGTTAAAGAAACTAACATTGCCTCTACACCTTCGTAATTAGTAATTAACACATCGAAATCGCGCATCGCTGCTTCATATTTTTGCCGTCTATCCCCCTCTGCTATTTCAACTTTACATTCAGAACCCAGAAATTTAGCTATATCTTTTGGCCATTCACTCACCATGCTCTTGGGACAAACAACAATCATTGCATCAATCTCATTCCTTCGTTTAAGTATGTCGAAAGCCGCAATAGTCATTACTGTTTTTCCACTACCTTGCTCATCAAACAAACACAATCCTAGTAAGTTTACGACTGTCATCGATTCAACCGCTGTCGCTTGCGCGGGATCAAGAATGTTGCTCCAATCACCTGGTAAGGAGGGTTCATGTGGATTATCCATAATTTCTAAAGTCTTGACTCTAGCTGATTCATGCAAACCAGTCAGTGCTAAGGAATCCTGAATAAGTTGATCAGCATTATTATGATCAATAAGATCTGCTACGAGTGAAAGCGCAGATATCGGAAAAGCTATAAAATCTTTTCCGAAAGATAATATTGGGCCAAGACGTTGAGTAAATTTAGACTTGAGTTTCAAAAGTTCAAGACCTGTACTCTCTATGCGAACACTGCCATTTTCAATTTTTAATTTCATTATTTCACTCAGAGGCTGCTTTGCTCATTTTAATAACCATTTCAAGTGCGGCTTCAAGATTATTCCGCGATGCTTCTGGAATTAGTTTTATTTCAGTTGCGGTCAGTTCCCTTAGGAATTGAACGAAAGTTTCAATCCTGCCGGTTGCTTCATCTGTACTGCGTACAATCCGAGTATTGTAATCAAGAATAGCTTTAGCAGATTTTGCTGCAGATGGATCCGGTTGCAATAATACAGCTCTAGCTTCGGGATGTTTCCATGCGGAATATGCAACCCGAACTTCCGGGAAACTTGAAAACTTTCCTTGAGATATCCACTTAAAAAATTGAATTTTAAAGTCAAAATCTGTTTTCAACGCGTCGAAATACGACTTTTGTGCTTCATTAAAATATTGGTATGATTTAGCAGCAATTGTCTCAGCTTCTTGCTCAGATAATCCGAGCCCTCCACCATACTCGTCATTCTGGTCTTGTCCATTAGTAGCATAGATAATAAATTCTGTTATTATTTCGTGAATTTTAAGAGTTTCCTTTATCTTTGATTTTGCCCAACTAAATTTCTTCGATATATCTTCGGGTGACATGCCATCCTCAGATGCGCCTACTACTTTTAGTGCTTTAACATAATCAGGCCATTCAATTTTAAGTGAAGCAGAGAAATTCTCCTCAACCAGAACATTTTGCTCATCTTCTTCCGTTGCGTCTTCAGATAAAACATATGCTTCGACCGATTCTAAGTCCTGACGATTCGGATCAGTCACGGGCATATTTTCTAAAGCGTATTTAACTGCAAAAAATCTACGATTACCGTCAAGGAGTTTTCCAGAAAAAGATAATGCAAGTGGCTCACGTAAGCCATTTTTGATTATATCGTCGCGCAAATCTTTAAGCTTTACTTCTTGGTCATTCTTCATCAAATCAAAAATTTCCTCTTGTGTAAGCTGTCTTTCGCCTACACGAGAAATCAATTTCTTTTTGGCAAGCTCAATCCTGGGATTGTCAACCCAACCCTGAATAGAAGTAACTTTTACTTTACCTTCCCATACAATAATTCTTCTGCCATTATATAGCCTGTTTTTAATTTGCGGTTTAGGTTTTTCTAATAAAAATGATGGTTGAGTTGTCATGATCTGCTCCAAGTTTGTTAATACTCTATTTTGTTTTCATCTAAAATTTTCTCCAAGCTGAGAATACGATCAATCAGCTCAGATTTTTTCATTTGCTCATATCTAGTTAAGGATGTTAAATCACCTTTATTTAAACTGGCAAATGATGCATACTGACTAACAAATGGCTCTTCAATGTGACGCGCCATGATTTTTTCCTTATCAATTTTAGATATCCAATAGTCAGCCATTTCTTTCGTGAATCGTTTTCTAATCTGCTCGCTAATATCTGAAAATATTTCGATAGCTTTATCATCAAATCCGCAGTCCCTACAAACAAATATTGCCAAATCCAATGTAGGAGTTGGGTCCTTTATTTCAGAAAGCAAAACAGGGAAATTCGATGACCAATCTTCGTGATATTTAATACCCCACTTCTTATCTGTTGCGGTAGGTCCCATTTTAAGAAGTGGTGCCGAAGGTCTACGAGGATAATAATATGGCTCTTTTTGACCGGATGCTTTTTTCAACGGCACAGTAAAGAAATTTGATGAAATCCTTTTCTCAGGATTAGTGCCACCAATGTCAATTTTACCTAGTTCAATTACCTGCTTGAGGGAGTCTTGAGACTTTTCTACTAAAACTAGCTTAGTAAACTCAAGCTCTACTTGCTTACGATTATTTTTCCCTTCAAGACTATTCGGATTAAGATCTAAACTATTTACATTAAAGTGTTTACAAGTGGCATCAATAGCTAAAAAGTACATCAGTGCAGAGGTTCGTTCCAAATGCGTCTTCCCCGTTCGTTTTCGGGAAGAAAGTCTTTTGAATGATCGAGAAACAAACTCAGGATTAAGATATTTTGTCATCGTTTTATACCGGAATTTTCTTATTTTTTTGCAGGGTTTTTTCTTCCGAGAAAATAACGCCACGATCACTGACCTTTAATGGTTTTCCTGCACCGGCAAATTGATCAAAAGTAAGAAACTCTAATCCACTTCTTAGGTTTTTACCTTCCAAAACCGCTTTAATTTGTAGGGCAATTTCATATGCCAATCTTGGAGGCACAGCATTGCCAATCTGTTGGTATTTTGATTTGATAGTGCGCCCCTCAAAACAAAACCAATCTGGAAACGTTTGTATACGTGCAATTTCTCTAACAGAAAATATTCGCTTTTCAATAGGGTGCCAAACACCCGCATTTTCAGGTTTAAATGCAGCTGTAATTGTACCGGCGATCTCGTCACGATGAAATCTTCTATAAAATTTTGGCCATCTGTAACGCTCGATATTATCTGATATTCTCTTCAATCTATCCGGAAGTTTTTTATAAGGTATGTCTTTCCAAGAACCGCCTTCTGGAACCATTGACCCAATATGCAGAGCCTGTGGATTTAATTGCATTAACTCGTTTTGGTTTAGAACACTTTCATTCAAATCAAGAATCGTATGCCTTAGACTCAAATCATTTCTTTCTATTGGTTGAGGAAAAGAAAATTGTCCAATAGCATTGGATTTTTCAATGCCTACTATAAAAACGCGCAATCTTTTTTGGGGTACATTATGTTGAGACGCATCAATTAAACTGAAAATAACGTGATATCCCAATTTATCCAACTTCTCACATATCTCTTGGATAAGAAGTTTTTCTCCGATTTTAAATGAGAGTAAACCCCGAACATTTTCAAAAACAACACATCTTGGTTTTAAGTTGCGAACAAAGTTTAAAGCTGTTTGATACAAGGTTCCACGATCATCTTTAGTACCTTTCCTCGATCCAGCATTTGAAAATGGCTGGCAAGGAAATCCGGCAGTTAAAATGTCTGGACGTTGGCTAAACTTCGGAATTTTAATAGTCCTAATATCTTCATCAAAGATGTCGCCAATATTCTTGCGATATGTCAAACAGGCATCGGGGTCGATATCATTTGCAAATATCGTTTTAAAACCCGCATGATGAAACCCTAAGTCAAAACCACCACAACCAGAGAACAAACTTACATGTGTCAGCAATTTAGTCTTGCTGATTCGAGGGGAAGACACAAATACATCCCATGGTCGATCAAGTTTTTTACTATCCTTATCAGTAGTAGATGATTGTGTAATTGTCTTCAAGGTAGAGGATAGAAGGTTCTGCAAAGTTGTTTGCTTCTCACTCGCAATTTTCTTGATCTTATTGTGCGTTTTTTCATCAACTTCTACTGTAATAGTCTTGATCTCAAGCCGCTTTCTTCTTGCAGCCTGTGACAATCTAACCATTTCAGTGCGACTACGTCCATTTTTTGACCTACTTTTTCCCAGAATTCTCATCTAACTTCCCCATTATTAGTAAGAAAGACTACCGTCTTTTTGTTTACATGTAAACAAGCCTCTAACCAGCCCTGGACGATTAAGGGGTCATAGGCCCAAAGCCGATATAACTCACCACTCGTAAATTCATTCCATGATTGAAAACATCTTTTCTCCCCTGCCACGCATTTAGTACGAATCTGCAATTTTAAATCAATTTATTGATCAGTAATTGCGCCAGTATTAATCTCATGCAAAAGCGTCCCAAACTTGTGCTGCTTTTGAATCAAAAAATATAATTTCCAAATCGTTATTCTTTCCTTTTCTTTTCAGGGGTAAGCTCTTTGCCTTTTGAATTAATAGTTTATTTTTTGATTCTTCTGTATCTCCATAAATGCCAATAAATAGTCTATGAATTTTACTTTTAGGAATAAGATTTAAGATATGGTCATCGTTGTCAGCTAATGAGTGTCCGTAAACAAATAAATTACCACCTATTTTTGATAAACTTTTCATGGATGATTGTAGGTAGATATGACTGTGTCGAATTTTTTTGAGCTTATCAACATCACTACCTTCTGATATAAATAATGGAAATTGATTTTTTGACAGAGCTTTTTGCACCTGCGAGATTAATGGAATCCCACCGGATCTTTCCCAACAAAATTTTCTTAGATCATAACCATCATCAAATAAATGCAATCCGCCATGCAAATAACGAATATTCTGGCTATCACTATACCCATTCCAGACAACATAATCTGCATCAAAATTATCTTCTGCCGCCCTAAATCCATCGTCTGCATTTAAAATAATTTTATTATGAGTTTCATCATTATCGTGCATTACAACCCAATATAATAAAAGATCATAACTAACCGTGTATACGATGCCTTGTGACTTTTTTGGTAATGCGCCAGAAATAAAATTTGAAAGAAATTTACGACAAGATGAAAATTGCTCTTGTGTTATTTTACTTGGATTTTCTGGATGATTACCAGCGATCACCTGGACCAGCAGTTCTTTAATTGCTTCCGACTGTTCATGCATCTTTTGGGATAACTGATGATGATCAGCCATGAAGGCTGGTAATACTTTTGTTGAAATCTTTAATGCATGGATAATTTCTTCGAAATCAGTTGTATCGAAAACATTAAATAAACTGCGGGACTCTGGTATCATCGAGAAATCTGCGGTATCAAGTAATCTTTTGTAAGTAAATATGTCAGGGAATAAAGCAATGCTAAACCCATTACCAAGTAGTAAATGGCGTTTTTCATCTTTTATGAGATCTAAAGCTTGCTCGAAAGAAATTATATTTTGATTGATCACTTTTATTCTCTTTACAATTAATTTTCACCCACCAGTCAGCTCATCCAACCTTAAATTTTTGATACCAACCGCAGCTGCACACTGCAAAAAAAATGCGAATTGAAATGAACCTCGACTCATTTTATTTAAAATGCTTGCATGAGTTTCATGTACACCTAATTTTTTTAATAAAGTTACTAACTGCTCATAGCCAATATCGCGACGTTTTAATTCAGCTTTAATGATGCTTGATGCAAGTTTGTTCCAATCAGCTTCTTTCATGAGCAATCCTGAATATCATAAATAAAATTATACTATCAAATATAAGATAATAATGTCAAAAATAGCTTGTATATAATATCATTTATGATATTATTATATTGTATTTGATATTAATTGGAGATTAAGCATGATTGAAAGAGAAAATAGTTTTTTTTACCAACCAATCTACGTTTATTCACGCACTCAAGCACTAGAAGATTGTGTGCTGATAGATGTGACAAAAATCGCAAAAGAAGCTGGTTTTAAAATCCCTGTTGCTATTACTAATGCTGTTTGGCATGAGTATATCGAATGGGAAAACGTAAAAAATAAAAAAGCGATTCAGGACACCGAGGGCAGATTGTGGGATGTTTTAAGTATGCTTCGTTTTTCTTACAAGCGTTTTAAAAATGAATCTAAAGTTATGTATCGTCTATATGTTGTATCTCACGATAGACAAGCCGTTAAACCTAGCTTTGTTACATTAAAAGCAGTTATCGGCGGTGGTGACAACGGCGAAGCCGTCATCACCATCATGTTGCCCAACGAAGACTAACACAGTACGCCTAGCTAAGCGGGTTCTAGTAAAACCCGCTAAAGCTGACCAAATTAACAACCTATCCATAGGGGATTAAAATGATCAAACGAATAATACGCATAACCTATCTACCGATTCAATCCATTTTTTATGGTATTCGTCAAAAGCAAAACCGACGAAAAATGATGGCCTATGCCCTCAAGATTAATCCTAAAAATAATCATTGTGCATTGATTAAGGGGTAAGCGATGAAAGCCACTCAAGAAAATAAAAAGATTAAAGCTGATGATTATATCAACGCAGATAAATTGATATCAAAGGCGCTGCGTTGTTTAGAAAGTCGCATGAAATACGCAACCAGCAAGACATTAAACAGCTCCCGCGATGTATGTGATTATCTACGCTTGCAACTAGCAGGTGAAAAAAATGAAGTGTTTTCAGTCTTATTTTTGGATAGTCACCATCGCTTGCTAGCTTTCGAAAAAATGTTTTATGGCACTGTTAATGAAGCCGTTGTCTACCCAAGGGCAATCATACAGAAAGCACTCGAACATAATGCTGCTGCAATGATAGCTTCCCACAATCACCCCAGTGGCAATACTGAGCCAAGTCAGACAGACAGGAAGATCACTAGGGAACTCCAGATCATTCTTAAAGCGCTTGATATTAATTAGGTAGACCACGTGGTCGTTTCACATCAGGACACCTACTCTTTCGCTGAACATGGATTGCTATAAATTCAATTTATCAGGCCAGGTAAACACTACTGGCCAATTCATTAAATGGGGCATAAACAATGAAAATAATACTCGCTGAAGATGTTAGAAATTTTATACAAGAAGTGGAACGGATTTTTTATACACTCGAAATTGATGATTCCACTTGGAGTGAGTTTGATTCCATTACCGACCAGTACCTTGGATGCGATTTCATGGATACATCGCAAGATGAAATAACGGAAGAAATTACAATCGTCTGGCAGCTTGAAGATGTCCAGTGCATCAGGCCTTATTTAACCAATGAGCAATCCAGTGAGGTACTTGTACATCTCAAAAAAAATCATGATGCGACTGTCGGTATCAATTGGGGCACCATCGAAACGGTAGCAGATATTTTATTCCCTTCTACCTTGCCTCAGATAACATGCAAGGAGTATTCCGCATGAATAAATACGAGATAACATTATAGTTGTAGCCAATGACCGCCAGTTTATTCTTTACTGGCGGTTATATTTTTAGCCATTACTGGTTAACTTTTCCGCCTTCTCTTTCCAATCTCTGTAATCCTTATCCTTAGCCAGAATATGCAATGCTGCCTCCTCCAGAAACTCATCTGGTTTTTTAAATTTCGCATACTCGCAATATCGTTCAATCTCAGCGATGACTTGCGTATCAATGCTGATTCTTAATTGTGTACGTTCAACAGTTGGTTTTGGTTTAATGATCGCCATAAAAATATCTCCTTAATATAATTTATAAAAATGCCTAAAATCTCAGACAACTCTTGCCTAAAAATTTAGACAAATAAATTAAAAATAAATATGTTTCATTTCTGTATTTCATAGAGATTACGATTTGTTTTGTTAGTATTAGTTGTTGTTGAATTTTCCAGAAGCTCACACATCTCGCAGCATTGGCTACAAAACTTAAAAGCGATAATTTTCATTACGTTAGAATAAAAAATGAAAAACAAGAATATTAAATCGGTTGAGAAAAGTCCGACATTTGTCTGGCCGTCCGACCCATGCAAAAAACTGTGATTTTTGACTATTCCGATATCATCTGAAAATGATATGACAAATATAACATCACTGCGTCCGACTTTTGTCGGACGCAGGTCAGACACTTGTCCGACAAAATCCAATGCCAATTTCAGTATGATCATCATCATTAATGACTACCAGCAGACGATTTAATTGTCTTTTGCATAAATTCATTAACGTGTTCAATTGCTTTATCCTTTGCTTTTTTCATCAGATCGCTAGTTTTACTAGCATCAGAATCCATATTGTTATCAACTAAAAACCTCACTAAAAGTCGTGTTTCCAGTGACCAGATAAGACTATTTTTTAGTATTTCCAGTAACATGGGATCAATACCGTGTTCAGCTTTTTCACCTTCCTGCAAAGATGCAGCTTCTTCTATTTTAAGCCCTAGATCGATTAATTCACGCGCACATTGTGAAATGGACTTGCAATCTGTTTTTTCCATTCTGGTATTCATTTTTTTAAATAATTCATCATTAATCTTGATAGTAATTTTCTCCATTTCACTCTCCGATTAGTAGTTAAATTTCACGTTCAATGTCTCTCATTCTTGTCATTGTTTTTTCTGTTATTAACTGCTGGTTATTGTTTTCCATTGATTTATACGCATTCATTTGTAGCTTATTCTGAGAGCTTATTTGTTTTGTTATTTCCTTCGAAAGCTGAGCCATTTTTTCCGGAGTAATACTTGATGATCCATCTACATTTTTATAGAAATCCTGATATGAAATAGCATGCTGAAAATCTTTCTGAATCGCCTCACTGCCCTTTTGTTTCAGGATGTCATTGTAGTCCTGTTTTTTTAGATCAAGACCCGTTGGCACCATGAAGCTCACTTCTTTTTTGTTTTCAGCTAATCTATCAACTGCACCTTTAATCAACTTGTCATCTTTTAAATTCTTGCCGTCATTATCGAGACAAAAAATAATCTTTTTTGATAGCATGCCAGGGTCAATACTTACGAACATTTGCTTGCCTAATGTGATCCTTACATTCACATTGGGAAGTGATTTTGCAAGACTTAAACCAGTCACTACTCCTTCTGCAATCAAAGTTGGAGTATCCGGATTATTGGTTTGATTGATAATGACTGCGGCACCTTTTTTTGAACCAATCGTTTGTTTTGGCAACGCTACACTCGCCTTGCCTGCTGTCTCTGGATCCAGATAAATGGCTTCCACCGACTGTATTTTTCCCTCCCTGTTACGGGCAATCGCAATCAGTGCAG
>Ga0207137_1217_pt1 | contig 11251 bp, 7 predicted proteins | sample Alteio_BWMinHeat_9_FD_153572 | JGI IMG/M metagenome (GOLD analysis project Ga0207137, IMG submission 153572) | Enriched cells from forest soil in Barre Woods Harvard Forest LTER site, Petersham, Massachusetts, United States -... | ecosystem: Environmental > Terrestrial > Soil > Temperate forest >...
GTCGCCGTCGGATTAACTCGCGCGGCGGCGAGGCTTCCCGCCGCGCTCCACGAGTTGAACGTCGGATCGTACACTTCCGCGCTATTCAAATCGCCGAATGTGCTATTGTATCCCCCTGCGACCAGCACCTTGCCGCTGGGCAGCAGCGCCGCCGCGTGATCGTTGCGACCGGTGCTGAGGCTTCCCGCCGCGCTCCACGCGTTGAACGTCGGATCGTACACTTCCGTGCTGCTCAAATAGCCGGATGTGCCATTGTATCCTCCCGCGACGAGTACTTTGCCGTTGGACAGCAGCGTCGCCGTATGAGTATAGCGCGCGGTACTGAGGCTTCCCGTCGGGATCCATGTGTTGCTCGCCGGATCGTACAATTCCGCGCTGCTCAAATAGCCGCCATTGGTTCCCCCCGCGACGAGCACTTTGCCGTTGGGCAACAACGTCGCCGTATGATTTGCGCGGGCGGTGTTAAGGTTTGCGACGGCGCTCCATGTGTTGGTTGCCGGGTCGAAGACCTCCGCGGTGTTCGTAAATGAACCGTTACTTCCTCCCCCCGCTACAAGCACCTTCCCATTGGGCAGTAGCGTCGCAGTGTGTTCCGCGCGCACCGTGTTCATCGGCGCCGCTGGCGTAAACGTCCCACTCGCCCCCATGGCCTGAAAAGAAATTGCAAGCAATATGCAATTCGACAAGGCCACCGCCCACGACTTGCGCTCGATCATAACTCGACTTCCCCGAAGATGATTCGACGCTGGCTGCCACTATAGTCACCGCAATATCTAACGCAACGCGAAAGAATTTGGATGCACAAATTCGCGAATCTCTTCAGCGCCCATCGCTCATCGCTCGTTATCACGCTTCAGGTAAGCAAGCGATCGACGGGGATTAATTCACGCGCTTGCAATCCGGTGTATAAACCCTTGTTCCGTGAACCCTCAATCTGGAACCTGGAACCTGGAACCTGAACCTGAACCCGAAACCTGGAACCGAATTTATGCGCCGCCGCACCTTCTTCAAATCCGCCGCTCTCGCCTCGCTCGCCGCCGCAACCACCGTCCGTGCCGACGACAAAACCGTCGCCCGCGAATTCTACGAACTCCGCACCTACACGCTCAAAGACGAGACCCAGCGCAAACTCGTGGACGAGTACCTCGACAAAGCCTACATTCCTGCCATGAACCGCCTCGGCGCCAACCCCGTCGGCGTCTTCGCCGATCCGAGTCCCAACGCCCCGTTATATGTCCTCACCGCGTTCCCTTCGTTGGAAGGCTGGATCAAAGCCGCCGACGGCCTGATGTCGGACGCCGAACACGCCAAAGCCGGCGCCGCGCTCCTCAATGCCGACAAAGCCAAACCGCCGTATGAGCGCATCGAAAGCTCCCTGCTGCAAGCCTTCGAAGGCTGGCCCAAACTTATCCCGCCGCCGCAGACAAAGGAAAAGAAACCGCGCATCTTCCAACTGCGCACGTACGAAAGCCCCAGCGAAGGCACGGGCAAAAAGAAGATCGAAATGTTTCACAAAGGCGAGATGGACGCGTTCAAGCGCGCCGGCTGCAACCCAGTCTTTTTCAGCGAATGTCTGATCGGCGCGAAGCGCCCGAATCTGACTTACATGCTGGCCTTCGACGACGAACCGGCGCAGAAAAAGGCGTGGGGGACGTTCGTCAAAGACCCCGACTTCCGCAAAATGATTTCGATGCCGGAATACTCCGACAAAGCCATCATCCGCGCGATCAACAATGCGATCCTGACGCCAACCGCGTACTCGCAACTATAAAATCTGAACGATGCGAAATACCGTCCGTTCCAGTTCCGGCTTATTCCGAAATCACCCACGTGCTGTCCGGATCGTAGTTCGGTTCATGCCCCGTATTTCCCGCCCCACGGTCGTTCTGGTATATTGCGCCCTCCGCGCTCAAAAGAAAGGCATTTCTGCCTGTCCCGTCGTACTGATCTGGAACCGCACTGACTGCGTAGCCTAGCGTCATGTGCCCATTCGCATCCACGTAACTGTACGCGCCGCCTGTCGCAGTGGCGCCCTGACCCGTCAGGACCTTGAATACATACCCGGCCTTCGCAGTGGCCGTCGTCTGCGGATCCCCTTCAGCGTTGGCCAAGCCGCGATCGACCAGCACAATGTCTTCCAGGCCGGCCGTGGTCTCGAACAAGCTGTTGTCGCCCTTGATGTGCTGGGCGTATTCCAGCACGCCGTCATGGTTGTAGTCGGTCCGGCGATATATATTCTGCGCCGTCGCGATGGCGTGACACGAAGCTATCGCCGCAGTCTCATTCGCCGCCTCGCGCGACCGAATCTGGTTCGGCAGCGCAATCGCCGTGATGACCGCGACGATCACCAGCACAATCATCAACTCGATGAGTGTAAAGCCCTTCCAGAACATAGTATCTCTCCCCATAACGATTCATTAGTGCGAGTAACGTCCGAGCGGTCAGCATCTCTAAACTTCCCAACGTTGACAATTCACGTCACGCATGATGGCGCGGACTAAGCCATTTGCAAATTGCACTCCATTTCCCTGAAAATGTCGCCTGTAGCACGAAGCGAAAGCTTGGTCGATTCAGAAGTTCGCATTTCACGCTATAATTCCGATAACACCCGCGCAAGTTGTTCGGGCTGGTTGCGCGAGCCGACCAGTTTCATGATCGCGCGAATCGTCATCGTGTCCTCCCAACCGTTTTCCATGCAGCTTTGAATCTCAGCAAGCATATCCGCTTGCCGCTGCGTGAATACAGCGCCCCGCGTTGGAGCGGCGGCACTTCTGCCGCCGTTTTTCAGCAGCGCGGCTTCAATCGCCGCTTCCAACTGCTCCAGCCCCAAGCCGTTCCGCGCGCTAAGCGTGACCGGTTTTACCCCCGCCAAAAACTCCAGCCCCTCCGCCGATTCGTCCAATCCCAGATCGATTTTGTTCAAAAGCAGCAGCGATGGCCCCAGCCGTTTGCACTCCGCAATCAATTCCACATCCCCATCCGCCGGCGCTTTCGATCCATCCAGCACGACGATCCGCAGCGACGCGCCCTCCAGCGCCCCTCGCGCGCGGCGCTGGCCTTCGCGTTCAATTTCGCCGATTTTTCGCTCGTCGCCGCTCAATCCCGCCGTGTCGGAAATCGTCACATCTAGGCCTAAGATAGCCAAACGCGTATCCAATCGATCGCGTGTTGTACCAGGCGTGTCACTGACGATGTGTTTATCGGACCGTGCCAGCAGATTGGCGAGCGTCGATTTGCCCGCGTTCACCGGCCCGGCCAGCACCGCGTGATGCGAACTCAACACCGCCCGCGCCACCGGCCAGCCGGCCAGCGCCGCACGCGCGGCGTCCAGCGTCGCCGCGCGCCACGCACCGTCGCGCTTGCGCAGACCCATCGCCGCATCGAACCCCAGTTTCTCCCAGCGCGCCTGGAATTCCTTGTATCCCAGCAGCAACGCCGCCTGCCGCGCCGTCACCGCGCCGCCCAGTCGAAGCTGCGCCTCCATCCCGACCAGCGACAGCTTGTGATTATCGTGTGCGCGCGCGGCCAAATCGGCGCTCGTCCCGCGCTGGAAGCCGGCTTTCGTCAGCGCTTCTTCCACGGCAGCCGCCGCACCAAGCCCCCCATGGCACGACAGCTCAATCTGCTCCATCCCCGTCGCGGTGTAATGCGATTCCAGAACCGCAACCACCACTTCGTCGATGACTTGCCCGCTGGCGTCGCTGATGCGCGCATACCGAAGCGCGCCGTGTTCAGCCAGTCGCAGCGGTTCTTTCAAAAGCAAAATCGGCTGAAGCTTCGACGCCAGTCCCCATCCGTCCAGCACAAACGTCGCAATCCCCCCCGTCCCCGGCGCCGTCATGCGCACAAACAGCGCCGGCGGCGCCGCGGATGCGGCAGGTTTGTGAGGGTGGCGGCTCGGCATGCCAGAGTTATAAATCCTTGACCGCTGAACGCGAATTCAAGATTGCAATCCCGTAGCGCAGGCGTCCCGCCTGCACCGTACCGCAGGCGTCCCGCCCGGCCCGTTGCGCAAAGCGCCACCCCGCCTTTGACCAAAGCCTCTAAAAAATATCCGACGCGGAAATGAATCCCTGAATTAATGAACTCTTCCATCGTCAGTTTCAAGCCGTTCGTGTGCCACTGGCTGTACTCAGCCAGTGCGGCAACAGTTCGATCATTGAAAAAAATCGCCGATACAAATCCTGTTCGCGCCAGCGAGTCGTCTCTAACCCCTGACTCCTGACTCCTGAATCCTGACTCCTGACCCCTGACTCCTGACCCCCGACTCCCTGGTCTTACCGCTTCGCATTCCCTCTCTTCGCGCCCGTGCGCTTCTGCTTAAGAACATGCACCCGCGGCTGTGTCGGCGCATCCTTTTCCAGCGGCCGCGGCGGCGGCGGCGCAGTTGGCGGCGTCTGCGCCCTCGGCGGCTCTTTCAACTCCACCACGACCGGCTTCGCCGCCGCCGCCGCAAGCTGCTCCACCGTCCGTTCCAATCGCGCCACCCATTCACCATCCACGCTCGCGCTGCTGCTGCTCGCAGGCGCCTCGACCCGCCGCGACGCCGCCGCGTTAAGCTCCGCGATCGCGCGGTCCAGCAACGCCGCTTGCTCAGGCGTTGCCGCGGCCGGCACAGCCGCGCCCGCTTCTTTCTGTTTCGCCGAAATCGTCGCCAGTTCCGCGATGGCCCGCTCCAGCCGCGCAAACTGCTGCGTCTGGTCCGGCGCGGCGAATTCGATCTTTGGCGCTTCCACGACGACCGGCCGCTGCGCCATCGCCGTGAGTTGATCGACGGCTTTCTCAAGCCGCTCAAGCTGCGCGTCCCGCGCAGCGGATTTTTCGGCGTGCGCGTCTTCAGCACTGACGCTTTCGACCGCCGCCGGCGCTTCCGGCGCGATAATCGGATAGTCGCGGTCCGCCACCATCCGCAGCGCGCACATCGCCGCGCCGAAGCCGTTGTCGATGTTCACCACCGTCACGCCCGCCGAGCACGTGTTCAACATCCCCAGCAGCGCCGCCACGCCGTTGAAGCTCGCGCCGTACCCGATGCTGCTGGGCACCGCGATCACCGGGCACGCCACCAGCCCGCCGATAACGCTGGGCAGCGCCCCTTCCATCCCCGCCACGCAAATGATCGCCGCCGCCTGCCGCAACTGCGGCAGCGCCGCCAGCACGCGATGCAGCCCCGCCACGCCCACGTCGTAATTGTGAAACGCATCGCAGCCAAACGCGCGCAGCGTCTCCAGCGCTTCTTCCGCCACGGGAATATCGCTGGTCCCCGCCGTCACGACCACCACCGACCCGCGCGCCTTCATCCGCAGCGGCCCGCCCACGCGCACGATCCCGCCTCGCGCGTTGACGTACGCGTTCGGGTAGCGCTCGCGCACCGCGTCAATGTGCCGCTTCTCAGCGCGCGTGCACAGCATCAGCGGCCCGAGGCGCATGCCTTCTTCGACGATGCGCATGACGTCCCGCGGTTCCTTGCCGCGGCACAGCACCACCTCCGCAAACCCGCAGCGCAGCGGACGGTGGTTGTCGATCTTCGCGTCGCCGATGTCAGTAAAGGGAAGTTCAGCCAGTTGAGTGAAAGCTTCGTCCACCCCGCGCGATCCGGCCTTGACGGCCTCCAGCAATTCTCGAATCTGTTCAGGTTGCATGATGAGCCTGTTTTAACGGCTCATCCGACTTTTGCCATTTGCGATTTATGCCCCGCGCTGCAAGGCTTGTACCGCCGGCGTCCCGCCGGCCAGTTTCCGCGAGAAAAGCGACCATCATCCCCGGCCCGTGGTGCAGGCGTCCCGCCTGCACGCATCTCGCGAAGCGAAACGCCGCCGTTAGCCACAAAGAGATTGTAAATAGCGCCGCTTGCCCGAAGAGGCCGCGAAAAATATCCGACGCGGATATGGGTGTGTGGATTCAATGACGCGCATCCGCCGTCAGTTTCAAGCCGTTCGTGTGCCACTGGCTGTACTCAGCCAGTGCGGCTCCCGTTCGAGCGTTGGTAAAAAGCCGCCGCATCGCCTACAGCCTGCGCGCCAACGTCCTGCGAAGCGCGATGTCGCCGTTTATTCACTCTTGCGCCGCCTTGCACGCCGCAAACAACCCGCGATGCACCAGCGTCGGCTGATACACAATGTCGAACGCCGTCCCGCCGCTGCGCCGCAGCGCTTCGATCAAAAATCCCGCGCCCCCGCCGGTGAACGCCACGCGCGCATGCGCGCCGAGCATCGAACGCTGCCCCTCGATCATCGCCAGCAATCCCGCCGCTTGCAGCGCCAGCACCCCGAAGAGCATCGCCTGCTCCGTGCTCCGCCCAATGAAATCGAACCCGCTCTTTTCGAACGCGCCGCTTTTTAAATCCGGCAATTGCGCCGTGCCCTGGTTGAGCGACTTCAAACTCAGCGCCGCCCCCGGAAAAATCAGCCCGCCTTCAAATCGCGGCAGCCGCTCGCCGCGGCCCGGCGTCACTGCGTTGCACGTCACCGCCGTGCCCGCATCGACCACGATCCACGGAATTTCATTGTCAAAATCCAGCGCCCCCAGCGCCGCCGCGAGCCGGTCGTCGCCCACGCGCTCCGCCGGCAGCGGCACGATTTCAATCCGCGGCGGCAAATCCGTGCGGAAGCACAGCGCTTTGCGCCCCATCACGGTCAGGTCATTAAGCAGTTTGCTGGTGCACTGCTTCACCACGCTGCCGATCACGATTTCCGACGCCGCCGTCGCGTGCCTCGCCACAAGCTGCATCGATTTGAAATCGCTCTGCCACTCCACGGTTTCGCCCGGCTCGCCGTCAAACGTCCACCCCGTCGCGGAGGTGTGCGTGTTGCCGATGTTGATCGTGATCAAATCGGGCGGAGGCGCGGGAGTTGCTGGAGACTGACTGGTCATAATCCGAAACCTGGAATCTGGAACCTGGAACCTGGAACCGTCGTTCCCGAAAGATAAATCCGATGCCACACTTCCGTCGCCAGCAGCGCGTACAGCCGCTCGCCGTGCTGCGCCGTGCCGCTCTGGTGCTCGTTCCACAGACGTTCCCAATAGCGCGGCCTGAATAGTTTATCGGCGACACAGCGCGAAGATTCAAAGAGATTCAGCGCTTCTCGTTGTAGCGGCCCGCGGAACCAATCGTCCAGCGGCACGCCAAACCCGCGCTTGCGCGCGTGGACAACTTGCGCCGGCAGTGTGCGCTCCGCCGCCGCGCGCAGCAGCGGCTTGGTCCGCCGCCCGGGCAATCGCACCCCATCCGGCAGCGACAGCGACCAGTTGAGCAGATCGACGTCCAGAAACGGCGAGCGCACTTCCACCCCGTGCGCCATCGACATGCGATCGACTTTATGCAGCACGTCGCCCGGCAGATACGTGTGTAAATCCGCGTGCTGCAGCGCGCCGGGCTTCGTGCTGAAACTACCCGGAACGTGCTCGACGCCCGGATACATCGCCTCGCGCGCACGCAGCAGCGCGCCTTCCAATTCCTCACGCGCGTCGCAGCCCTCCGTGGCCTCGAGCATCGCTTCGCCATACAAATCGGCGCGCTGTACCGCGCTGAAAAGCTCCATCGCCGCCACATACGGATGATGCTTCGACGCCTCCATCGCCCGGCATTTCTCCAGCCAGCGCAACATCCGGTCCCACCCGCTGCGCGACGCCGCCGGATATCGCCACTTCGCGTACCACAGCGCCAGCCTGCGAAACACGCGCGGCGTTCGCGTGTAGCGATTGAGCAACTGCATGCCCACGTACCGGTCGTATCCCGCAAACGCCTCGTCGCCGCCGTCACCGCTGAGCGCCACGGTCGCGTGCGGCTTTGTTTTTTCGGCGAGCACATAAACCGGCAAGCAGGAACTGTCGAAGAACGGCTCGTCCGCGTGCCAGACCACTTGCGGCAAGAGTTTGAACACATCGGCGGGAATTTCGAACGATTCCAGCGGCGATTTTAAATGCGCCGCTGTCGCGCGCGCCAATTCGCGCTCGTCATACTCCGTCTGCGAAAATCCCGCACAAAACGAGGGGTGCGCGCCACTCGCTTGCGACAAGACCAGCGCGGAATCGATCCCGCCCGAAAGCCAGAATCCCAGCGGCACGTCCGACATCAGGCGCCGCTGTGTTGCGGCCTTGAGCCGCTCCAGCGTCTGCGCCTCAGCCTCTTGTGGTGCAGGCGGCCCGCCTGCAACCTCGCGCGACAAGTTCCACCAGCGCTTGTAAGAAAGCTCGCCCTCCTTCGCCCACGCGCAATGCCCCGGCGGAAGCTTCTCCACGTCCTTGAATCCACTGCGCGGCTCGGGGACGTAGCGGTACGTCAGCGCTTGATCCAATGCGACGTAATCGAGTTCGCGTTCGACTCCCAGCGCGAAGAGCGCTTTTGCCTCGCTGGCAAACGCAATGCATCCGCCGCGCTCGGCAAAATACAGCGGCTTGACCCCGATTGGATCGCGCGCCAGAAACAGCACCCGCGCGCGCGCATCCCAAATCGCAAACGCAAACATCCCGCGCAAGCGCGCCAGCATGGCCTCACCGCATTCTTCAAACAGATGCAGCAGCACTTCCGTGTCCGACTGCGATTTGAAAACATGCCCGCGCGCGGAACTTTTGGCGCGCGCAGTTCGCGATGGTTGTAAATCTCGCCGTTGAAAACCACGCGCAGCGAGCCGTCTTCGTTGGCCATCGGCTGCTCGCCCGCCGGCGACAAGTCGATGATCTTCAAGCGCCGGAAGCCCAGCGCAATCTGCTTGTCGCTCCAAAATCCCGACGAATCCGGCCCGCGATGCGCCAGCATGCCCGCCGCGCGCGCGACATTCGGCGCATCCGTTTCGTTCAATCCATCCCAGCGAAGCAACCCCGCGAATCCGCACATGATGCGGACAGTATCGAATTTTGCCCCTCAAATTCGAATGAAAATCTTGCGCCGGTACATCCACCACAACACCAGCCACATGAAAATCAGCTGCGCCCCGCGCTGGAAGGTCTGTTCGAAGATTGCCGGATCCACATGAAAAATATCTTTGCGCAGTTGGAAAATATTCTGACCAAAATGGATTTTCAAATTCGTGCGGACAAAATCGCCCACCACCATCTGCCACATGCAATACAGCGTAATCGGGTTGAGCCCCGCCACGACCAGCGGAAAAGCCCAGCGTTTCCAGCCGCGCCATTCCATGATCGCGACAAACGCCGCCAGAAACAGTGCCACCCACCCCGCGCTGTAAATCGCGAACGACGGCGTCCAGATCGGCTTGATCATCGGACAGATGCCGGTTGCGTGCAACCCGTATCCCGCCAGGAGCGCGGCAACTCCAGCAATGCTCAAGCGCGCGATTTTGTCTTTCAATTCGAGCGGCCCGCGCAGCATCTCGCCGGCAATCAATCCGAACACCATCGTGCTCAGCGACGGAATGAAATTCAGCGTCTGGTAGCCGCCCTTGCTGAAATAAAAGCGCGGGTCCGCAATCGGCTGCACGGCCGGATCAATCGATCCGCGCGGAAACAGATTGAGGAACCAGCGGTCGAACGCCCCGGCGAAATTGAGGTGCTTGTCCCAATGCGCGGCGAAACCAGGGAGATGTTCCCAATCGGCATCCATCTTAAGTTCATTGTACGTCAGCCCCGCGGGCGGCGTGTAAAGCGCAAACGCAAGCCAGACCGCGGCCAGAATTCCAAATGCGATAATCCATTGCACGCGCGGCTTCGTGAAGCTGATCAGAAACAAAAACGGATAGGCCAGCCCGATTTGAGCGAGCACGTTTGGAAAGGTCCAATCTGTGTGCGCCTGAATCCCGCGCGGCGGTTTGCTGTTGTACGATTGAATAAACACAGAGAGCAGGACCAGCGCCAGCGCGCGCCACAGCGCGTGCAGCATCATCGACGATTTGCTCTGCCCGCGCGCGAGGCGATTGGCCAGCGACCACGGCAGCGCCACGCCGACCATGAACATGAACGACGGCTGAATCAAATCCCAAAACGTGCAGCCGAGCCAATCCGAATGCCCAGTCTGCGGTCCAATGATTCCTAGAAACCAGTTATTCGGAAATGCTTCACCCACGCTTTTCAAATTCAATCCGCCCGACGCCATCAAGAGCATGATGATCCCGCGAAACGCATCGAGCGATTCCAATCGGCCCGGCGCTGGCACCGCAGCCGAAGCAGCGGCGGCGAGATTGCGAGTGACTTCGGGTGATGGCGTGGCCGTCATGGGTAAAACACCTTGCGCGGCGCACACGTCCTGTGACGCGCGCATTCAAAAACGTGTAACCTGTAACGTTTAACGTATAACGTCATTTCCCCACGCAATACAAATTCTGATACGTCCGAATGAAAATCTGACCGTTCGAAAACGCCGGCGACGCGCGCGTCATTTCTTTAAACGCATTCTTTCCAAGCTCGGCGAACTCCTGCGCTGCTTTCAACACCACGCACGTGCCCTGCATGTCCACGACGTACAGTTTGTCTCCGCACAGCGCCATCGAACCCCATGAGTTGCTCGCGACTTTATTTTTCCACACCGTCTTGCCGGTCTTCGTTTCGATGCATTCCGCCGTGCCCGGTTCGTTGAGAATATAAAGGTAATCGCCGCTGATCACGCCCGATCCGACGCGCTGCGGGTTGCCTTTGTCGATGCGCCAAAGCCGGTGCGTCGCGGTCACATCCCCTTCGCCGCCGTCGCGCACGCCAATCGCCGGTCCGCCGTAGCCGGACATGTAGACGATGTTCTCGCCCCCGTAGAGCACGTTCGTGTAGCTCAGCGGCCCGGTGCCCTCGCAGCTCCAGATCGGTTTTTGCGTGTCGAGGTTGTACGCCACGAGTTTATTCGGCAGCGCCGCGAGCAGCTCGATTTTGCCGTTGTACAAGCGGATCACCGGCGACATCCACGCGCCGAAAAAATCGCCCGGTTTCTTCGCCTGCGCTTCAGGCAGCGGGATGCGCCAGAGTTCGTCGCCGCTTTTCTTATTGAGCGCCACGATGAAACAATTCAGCCCCGGCCCGCAGTACGCGATGACTTTGTCGCCATAAATCAGCGGGCTCGACGCGTTTCCCCAAATGTGATCGAACGCGCCAAGATCTTTCCGCCAAAGTTCCTTACCCGAAAAATCATACGCCACCATCCCCGCCGACCCGTGCCACGCCACGACGATCTCGCCGTCGGTCGCCGGCGACGCCGAGCAGTACGGATTGTCCGCGTGCGTCGTCTCCGTGCCGGTGAACGCGATCTCTTTTTGCCAAAGCACGCTCCCATCTTTGCGGTCGAAACACATCACCGCGCGCCGCGCGCCTTTGT
>Ga0207137_1219_pt1 | contig 11205 bp, 6 predicted proteins | sample Alteio_BWMinHeat_9_FD_153572 | JGI IMG/M metagenome (GOLD analysis project Ga0207137, IMG submission 153572) | Enriched cells from forest soil in Barre Woods Harvard Forest LTER site, Petersham, Massachusetts, United States -... | ecosystem: Environmental > Terrestrial > Soil > Temperate forest >...
AGGGGATATTCTGTGTACGGGCATATTCAATTGCTTCAATTTTTCCTTCTACACCGCGCTCACCGAAACCGCCTGGTACGAGTATTCCATCGACCTGCTTCAGTAAATCCTTATTCTTCCCTTTTTCGATTTCTTCCGCATCGATATATATCATGTTCACTCGAACATCATTGGCCACACCCCCGTGGATCAATGCTTCCGAGAGAGATTTATAAGTATCCCTCCAGTCAGTGTATTTTCCGACGATGCCGATTGTCACCTCTCCCTTGGGATTTCGAATCTTCTCAACCATACTTTCCCATCGAGAAAGATCAGGCCTTCCAGACCAAATTCCAAGTTTCTCAGCAATTTTTTCATCGAGTCCTTCTTCATGAAAGTAAAGGGGGACTTCATAAATACTAGACACATCGATTGCACTGAAAACCTGCTCTCCAGGGACATTGCAAAAAAGACCGATCTTATCTTTGACGTCTTTCGGCAGTTTACGATCTGATCGACACAGGAGAATATCCGGTTGAATCCCAATTTCTCGCAACTCCTTGACGCTGTGTTGAGTCGGCTTCGTTTTGAGCTCTCCGGCAGTCGTAATATAAGGCACCAGCGTTAAATGAACGAAGAGAACATTTGCTGCCCCTTCTTCGACCTTCATCTGTCGAATTGCTTCTAAAAATGGCAAGCTTTCAATGTCACCCACCGTTCCGCCCACTTCAACGATGGCAAGATCTGAATCGAGAGACGCATCTTGAATATGACGCTTGATCTCATCCGTAATATGCGGAATGACTTGAACCGTTTTCCCCAGATAACCACCCGCTCGCTCCCTACGAATCACCGCATCGTAAATGCGTCCCGTCGTAAAGCTATTCTTGCGAGTGAATTGAGCTCTATGCACAAATCGAGAGTAATGTCCCAAATCTAAATCAGTCTCGGCGCCATCATTGAGAACAAACACTTCACCGTGCTGAAATGGGCTCATAGTGCCGGGATCCACATTCAAGTAGGGATCCATTTTAAGCATTGTGACTTTAATTCCACGCTGTTCCATCAGCATTCCGATGGAAGCCGCACTGATCCCTTTACCAATGCTTGAAAGCACACCGCCTGTTACAAATATATATTTTCTCTGTTTTGCCATTTAAGACCTTATCTGGTGAGTGTTTTAAAGTTTATACTAAAAGTTGACGTACTTTTTCAAGAACTTCATTTTTTGTATTTTAAAAAAGAGATGAAAGTAAACCGGACAGGTATAGTTCCCCTGCTTTTAAGCCAAAACCTCTACCTCAGGCTTCCAGGAGCCTTGCCACTGTTTCAACCTGACCTTCGGACGGCTCAAAACGGGTGTTTCAATCGGATATTCGATGAAGGCATAGGTAAGCCGGATCTGCCTCCCATAGTCATCCAACTCTAAATTCGTCATTTCGTTCCAAGTCCCTTCGTTAAAGTACTCTTTTCCTTCGCGCCACTGCCTATATCTGAGAATATGCGTATGACCGAAAATGACCGTATTTACAGTGTCATACGCTTCTAGGATCTTGAACGCAATCTTGTCATAATTGGGGTAAAGTGAGATCTCCTTGATAAGCCCCAGCGTAGCTCGTACCCCTTGATGAATCTGATATCTGCTTCTGAACAAAATCGTATCAAAGACGAACCGCGCGATCTCAATACATGTCTTCAAGCCCCAGAACAAATCATGAATCAGCACCCACCTGAAAAAAGTAGAGGGGGGTCGTACTTTGTCTACGTGAGGTCTGCTTTGTTTAATCTTAGGCAGTAGAACTGCAACAAAGAGCGAGCCCCAGGGCAAGTTGAGAACAGGCTCAGGCAGTCCTCTTGTGATAAACGGGCGCTCCATGTCGATCTGGGCAAAACGTTCGTATTGTTGGCCATGCTCCACATAAATTCCATCAAACTGATAAAATACATCGTGAAATTGAACGGGGCCACCCACTGCTTCTGAAAACACTTTCCGAGGACCAGGCCACAACATTCCTACGTCATGATTTCCCACAATATACGAAATTGTATGATGGGGAGTCGCCGCAAATCGCTTCAAGGCCTGAAAAAACTCGGGATGTCCCGCAACGATTTTATGAACAGCTCGAATGACACTCCGCTCGGTAATCATATGGGTATGCACACCCCAAGTGTCGATTTGAAGTAAGTTTAAAATATCTCCGTTCAGAATTAATTCCACTTCAGCGTCGGCGAAACTGCCCGAGCGGTAGTAATTCAGAAATTCGGCGAATTCCCGATCATAGATAAAATCTTCGAGAATATTCTGCGTGCCATCTACAAAATATCTCCCCTTGCCGAGATGAAAGTCGCTCACCACTACTTTATATTTAGGCTGTTGTGAATTAGAAGCCTCCACTCGAAGCCTCCTTTTTGGAAAAACTCAAAGTTAAAGTTGGACCTGCTACCGAGACTTTATTTCTAAGACCTTTTTTTGCCGCATACATCGCGCGATCTGCAACTTCGACGATCTCTGCCTTTGTTGTCCCATGGTCTGGAAACAGTGCCACACCAATTGAAACGGTAAATTGGGCATTTAATCCTTCTTTTTTCAGAAATATTTTATTCTCAACCGACTTACGAATTCTTTCGGCAACCGCCTTTGCCATAGATAGACCGCAAGGAGTCACTAGAGCTACGAATTCATCGCCCCCATACCGAAAAACAGCGTCTTTTTCACGTACGAATGTCTTTAAATGCCTACCCAGTTCATTCAATAATTTCGTCCCAATCAAATGCCCATACATATCATTAATTGATTTAAATCGATCCAGATCAATAAAAAGCAAAGCAAAAGAATAATGACTCATTTGAGATTGGACAATTTCGCGCTCCAAAACAAAGTTGAGGTACCGAGTATTGTAGAGGCCGGTTGCATCATCGATATACATGAGCTGTTGAACTCCCATGTTTTCTCCAAATATTATTTTCCGATCTAACCCTCGCTTTACTGCTCTTCGGAAAACCTCATGATCAAGCGGCTTACGCAGATAATCTTCTGCACCCATTCGCATTGCAACAACTGCCTTTTCAACCGACGCCATACTCGACACAAGGATAACACTCGTAGTAGAACTCATCCTCTTGATCTGCTCGAGTAACAGCAATCCTGACGGATATTCTGATAGGACTATGAGCTGGTATCTCGACCAATGCATCCTTTCCAGAACGCCGCTGGCACAGCTCATGATATCCACTTTGCAATGTGCCATTTCCTGAATAAGACTCGAGTAAAGCTCTCTATCTTGAAGATCACTCTCCATCAATAAGACCCGAGACTCTGCACTCAATTGATTATTTTTTTTTAAAAAATCCATGAAACTCTATTAAGAAGCTTTTTCTTCTTTTCCTTCAGGGCCACTTGTTTTTGTTTCCAATAACCCACCTGCCACTCTTACCACTTGGGCGGCTTTTGCCAAGCGATCCTTTAATACCACCGTAGCTTCCTTTTCCCGAGTGTATTGATCTTGCAGTAAGTCCATATTGAACTCCAGCAAATCCAACTTTCGTTTCAATTCGATAATCTTTTTCTCGCGAGCACTTAAAAGGGCCTCTGAGTCTTTTTTCATAATTTCGAGCCGATTTTCCAGTTCCTTTTCACGAACTCGGATCTTTCTAATGTCTGACCGAACTCTTTCTTTCAGATGCTCTGTTTCTTCAGCTGCTTCCTGTGCTCGAATTTCCAACAGACGGGCTTTGTCGGTTTTCGCCTTGATCTCAAATCGCAGCTCACCCATTTCAGACTCGTGCCTTTCCAAAGCGACGAGCCTCTCCGTTTCAAAGTCCGCTAGTTTTTCCCTTTGCTCACTTACAATATGCGTTAATTCAGCACACCTAGCTTTTTCCTCATGGAAACGCTGCTCACTCGTCGAAATTTGTTCTTTCGCTGCCTTAAGCTGATTAGAAAGAACGCCCACGTCTTGTTCACGAAGTAATAAATATTTCTTAAGCGTCTCTAAATCAGGGGACTGTGATGCACCGCCTGGCACTACTGCGTCTCCTAAAGGCTCCGCAAATAGGAAGGCTGGGGGGACTGGTGTCGCCAATAGTCCTTTCTCCGCCCCGGTTTTCTTGAAAAGATAGGGCATTTCTTCGGCTGCTTGAATGTCTTTCTCTTCCTCGCTCTGTTGTTCTTGCTGAGGTGGCGCAAATATCGGCGGCCCAGGAGGAGGACTGAGTGCTTCAGCCAAATCAGACGTCAAATTTGAAAGGGGTGAGTTTGGAGGAGTCACTGATGGATCTGACGGCAAAAGTGAAGCTTCCATGACTGGTGCTTCCATCGCTGGTGCTTCCATCACTGGCGCTTCCATGACCGGCGCTTCCATGACCGGCGCTTCCATGACCGGCGCTTCCATCACTGGCGCTCCCATGACTGGCGCTCCCATGACTGGCGCTTCCATGACTGGCGCTTCCATGACCGGCGCTTCCATCACTGGGAGCCCCTGGGGCAATTCCATCGCTGAGTCGGATTGATTGTCTGGCAACGCGAGGGATATATCGCCCCCAGGAGTCGCCGCGTTTTCCGAGAGACTGAGCTCCGCAACAGGGGCATCCGATGAAACAGGATCCAGGCTTAACGCCGACGCAAGAGATGATTCACTTGTATCCGGGATATTCCCAGGTGAAGACGTAGTTAGACTCAAATCTGATTGATCCAATGATGAGAGCGCTACTGATTCTCCTTCATTGGATGAAGGACCTGCATTCTCGCTCCCACTCTCGCTTGACATGAGCGCAATTGGCTCATTTCCCGTCGGTGACTCTGATAGATGAATCGATCCCTCCGGCGAAGCTCCATCGACAGGAGTTGAGGTCACATTTTCAAACCCGGCTAAACTCAACTCAGGTTCTCTCTGAGCACTCTCCGAGCTTTCAGCACTCGAGGCTAAATTTGTCTGCGGGGCACTTGAAGTCGACAAAGGAGCTGAAGCCTCAGTGAGTCCTAGAAAATCCGGAGCCTCCAAAACAATACTTTCTTCGGGCAAAGTAGATAGGTCTGTATCTTTAGTTAGATAGACGGAAGAAGCGTCTTCGAGAACGACTCCTTCTCGCGAAAGATCGAGTGATTTCGAGGGTGACTCCTGCCGACTTTTCGGGGGTAAGGCCTCGTTGGTCGAAGTGAGTTTTTTGTTCACACCTGGATCACTCTTCGTCTGGGCACCCGCCTCAGCGAGCCCGTCTAGCGGTTGACCCAGTACTGCCTCAATGAGCTGAAAAATCTGCGCCTCGGAAAAAGGAGCTCGTAAATAAGCATTCACACCTAACGGACTTTCCTGATGAGTTGCGCACTGCTCTTCCGACCAACCGTCTGAGGTTAGAATTAAAGGCAAATCCTTCAGACTCGGATCAGACTTCACTTGTTCAATAAATTCCAGCCCCTGTAATTCTGGCGCCTGACTCGTCTGCCCTCTCCCCTCCAAATGAATAATGCCCAAATCAATACTAGTTCCATGGAGTTGGAGCATCTGTAAAGACTCCTCCAAGTTGGACGGGAGTAAAAGTCCAATGCCTTTCCTCTGGAGCGCCATTGCGATCTTATGCTGCGCGTCTATTGTTGGATTTAAAAAGAGAATCTTCATCCATTGTCATATCGGATTAATTCTATGAAAAATTAAAAAATCCTGTCTTTCCAGCAGTCTTTCCTTATTCACTGCGTCATTTTTGTTGATCTCTCTTGAGCTCTGAGGATATAGCCAACTCCAGCTAATCATTTGGTCTTAAAGTGTGAGGATTTCTTATGATGCGACGATTTTTTATTTGTGCTCTTCTTTTGTTTGCAAACTCGGCGTTTGCGGGTTTCGATGAAATCGTTTCGAAGTTAGGCGATGCTCGTGAGGACTATACGATTGTAAAACGATTGAAACAGCAATTCGACGAGACAAATAAATGGGATATACTAGGCGATCAAGCTATTGCGTATCTTGCAAATTCCTCAGTAAAACCTGAACGAACGAAATGTATACTTCTCAATAATTATCTACAAGGTTTCTCGAGAAATATAGTCTCGCTATTGAAGTCCAATTCAGAAGGCGCAACTCATCCCACTATCAAGACGGAGCTCGATAAAATCTCGAACCAGTTTCATTCCAAATTCATGCAAAGTTGGGTGGAGCGTTCTGATGACGAATTGCCCAGCCTTAGATTAGCATATCTGAAGCAAGCAGACGAGGGCATGCTTTGGGCGAGACAAGAGTTGAGCAAAGTACAAAAAATAGCGGAAGAGCTCCGCACAGAAGCCTACAAAAATCTATCTGAATTTTTGGCCGCAGCTATCGCTGACGACCCCAGCTTCCTGACCCATGACCTGCAAATCAAAATTGATGAAATGAAAGGCGAGTTGGCGTTGAAGAAAAAGGAGCTACAGGAAATTCAGCTTCTGGCAGCTTCAGCGGGTAACGATCTCGGCTCAACCTTGAGTGCGTTTCAGTCAAAAATGGCGGAAGTTCAAAGCTCTTTAAAAGCCCAACACTCAAACCTGGGGGCTTTCGTCATGATTGCTCGCGAAAATCCCAGCTTGGTCTCATCGGATTTGGATAAAGAATTGACTGAACTCAAAGCACATATCGCAATCAACAAGAAGATTATGGCTGAAATTGAAATTCAGATCAAAAATGATCGGTTAGAAAACTCACGGCTTCAAAAGGCTCGAGATGAACTTTTGCTGGAGAAAACCGAACTCGAATCATCGATCTCGGTCTGCAAGCTTGAGAAAACAAAAGTTGAAACCGATCTTTCCAAAAGCAAAAATGAACTGTCCACCCATCGAAGGCTTTTCGAGACCGAATGCGCTGAGATGAAGCAGAAACTTGAGGCCAAAACAAAGGAGTATCAAGATCTCCTCCATCACCAACAAAGAGAATTCGAAAGGAAATTTGCTGACCAAAGTAAAACTTGGGAAACTCAGTTCGCACAAGCTAAAATCGAATGGGAAATGAAGAAAAAAGCAGCTCTTGAAACTCTCATCGAAGGGGAAACTAAAATTGTCATTACGCCAAACCTGGCCTTAGATAACGAAAAATCCGAACTTCTTAGAATCTGCCAGCATACCTTTCCCTTACGCTTGGGAGATGAAGTCGAGGCCATTAAGAAGCAAATAGACGCGTCGCTCAATATCAGTCCTAACATCAAGGTCACTCTTGCTGTGATTTCCCTCGAAAATACAGGGAACTATTTTTCACCTCTGTACTTACTCACATTTAAACCTCTACTTTCGATCAGCAAAAACGCTTTTGAGAAATCGATAGTGCGGAGAGGGCTGAATGTCATGCATCTCTATACCGATGGTAAGGGCAATATTTTAGTTGGGAAGCACGGAACTAAAGAATACAACGAATTCACTCGGTGGATGCGAGACCAGATCACAAGCGTGATTGGTGAGGAATCTCAGGAAGGGGTTCCGTATCTACCGAACTCAAATTCAATGGCTCCTTCTCTCCCCGCAAATAACCCAGCCTATAATCCTAGCTCGGGTTATTTAGGTACGCAACCATAGCGTGACCTATCCCATCCTTCTGCACCAGGAAAGGTGGAAGGTTTACTGCCCTAACCTGTGGCTAGAGGCTTAGATGAGCGGGATTCAACTGACTAAAAAATATTTCTTAGTCCTGTTTATCCCCTCAATTAAAAGATTGCGCTTACTTAAATAGAAGAGTACCAGTTCGGCTGTTCGCTCTAATTTTTAGTATGTTAAAAAGGGGAAAATTTATGAATTTGAAGTCTATTTTGGGTGCATGTACAAGCGTAGCTTTGTGCACGAGTCAGCTAGCTTATGCAACCCTTCCCGCAAGTTATGAATATTTGAGAGCTGTTGATAAACAGTACTATCTCTGGGAAGAAATCAAAAATTCGGATTATATGAAGAAGTCTGATTTTACTCACCTCCCCTCCACCGATCCCGGCATCATATCAGGTATCTTGAGGTTATTTTCTTCCAGTTTCTTATGGACAACTTTTACACATGTTTCAGATGAAATGCCTGAAGGACGACTGAAGTTGATTCATACCTATGGAAGCGTCGCGGAGGTAGAGTTCAAAATGAATTCTGATTCTCGATATTCTGGATTATTCAAAACGGGTGGAGTGGGTTTAGCTCGGCTTTCTTTAGCTAAACAATCAGGTGGCTTCACCCCTGGAATGGGTCTGAAACTCCTCATTGATGAACAACATCCATCAGTCAATTTTCAAGTGATGTATTCCCTCGATGGACAGGGAAACAACCGCAATATTTTTGAAAATGAATTCAAAAATGTCATTGATCCGCCTTCGAGCTTCATTCTCAAAGGCTTAGGTCAAGCTTTTGAACTTGCCATTCGATGCCTTCCAGGAAGGACCGAGTCGGGCAAACCTTTGAATGCAACCACACTTCCACTTCTCGAAGCTGCCCAGATCAATGCGGATGGAACACAGGTGGCAAGTGAGTCCGTGAATGAACCCTTTATTGTAATTTTCACTCCTACAGATGAAGTGAAAAAACTATTCAGCTCGAAAGTAGACAAAGACTTTCGTTTAGGTTTAGCGGAAATCCCTCCAGGCATGACTCTCTACACGGTCAGTGTTAAAAAAGACCGGGAAAGCGCAGCAGAAGTCATTGGGAGCCTCACTACGACCAGCACATTCATCGCTTCTGAGTATGGTGACCAGAAGCTCTTCTTTCAACACATGAGTCATCGAAATATTAAATAGCGTTTAATGGAGGTGCACCTGGCTCGCAGGTGCACCTCACGCTTAGAGCTATTTACCCTTCAGTCCTATTTAGGCTTGTGTTTCAATCATTACATCCACTCGTCGATTTTGGGACCGGCCTGCTTTTGTACGGTTCGAAGCAATGGGCTGAGAAAATCCCTTTCCTTTTACAGTCGCCTTGTCTTCCGAAACCGATTGATTCGCTACTAGATAGTCTTTTACAGCTTCCGCTCTTTTCTCAGAAAGTTTGAGATTAGCCGAGCGAGACCCTTTTGAGTCAGTATGACCTTCGATAGCCACCTGACTGCCTGGAAACTCTTTCAGAGTATCCGACAGTTTGTTGAGTGTAGCAAAATCACGCGAGGGAATATTTGTACCTGACACAGGAAAATGAAGCCCCTTAAGCCGAATCACGATCTCATGTTCGGTTCTAAAAACATCCGCTTCTTGAGGAGAGAATTTAGATCGAATCTCTTTAAATTGTGCAGTGAGATTGGACTCTCCTTGAAGCGTTGCCATTTGTTGGTTTTTACGTTCCAATGCTTCTTGCTGACTCGCGCCTTCAGTCTTAAGTTTGGCTACCTGGTTTTTCTGTTCTTCCATTCTAAGAGCAACATCTTCTGGATTTCTGGCATTCACAAGCTTGGCCTGTCGAGTTACTCCCAACAATTGATCTGCCTGCTGTTTCAGCTGATTTGCCGCCAAATTAATATTCTCTTTGGCCTTGGGATTGCCATAAATCAAACTCTTCAACTGAGAAGCCTGCCTCTCAGTTCGAGCCAAGACGTGAGGTGCCCACTCCTCTGCTCCTTCGCGTTTTGCTTCTTGAACCGTTCTCAGGGAGTCACCCATACTGGCTTGTTCGACTCCTCTGAGTTCAAGACCCTTATAGAGTTTGATCAGATCTCCTCTGTCCTGCGGCTGCAGCTGGATACGATTTTTTTCCATAGCCGTCGTGATTTCTATCAACTTCTTGTCAGCAGAGCGGAAATCATCCTTTAAGTACTTCGGTGCTTGTGCCGCAACTGCATCACTACGAGCCGTAATGATTTCCGCCAAGGCGGGTTCGGAGGCGGCAGCAAGTTCAGTCGCTCTATTAAGATAGGCGTCACCTTCTGCGACTTTATTCAAAACGTCACTATTGGACTGATTTTCAGCGCGAAGTTCTTTTGCTTCACTGAATGCTTTTTTACTTTTCAAAAAATGCTGCGGTGCCAAAATGTCCATTTGTTTTTGGCTCGCCTCTTCCAGGTTTGTTTGAAGCCGCGTGATCTCGGCGGCGGGATCTGAGCTTTCTGGAATTTTTGAGACTTGGGGCTTTTCCCCCGCGCAACCTAAAAAAGTCACTAAGAACGCAAAATACCCAATACGAAAAACACCGGATCGAGAGGCCGTCCACATATTCATTACCTCCGAGGAAAATTAGGTGGCTGATCTCACTTACTGAAAGCAAATTCTGAACCGTTAATCACCACCTGAATAACGGGTGCACTTAACGCATGAAATCATTTAGAAGCCGAATTCCTAACGATTTGACACTTGGCAGCCAAAAAGTTAACGTTTTGTATAATGAAAAAGGGATCTGCTGAAATCACTGACAAGGTCACTGTCCTGGTCTTCAAAGACAACTACGTTTCCCGGACTTTTCAGGTTCCTCTGCGATGGATAACAAGATTTGGAGCTTTGGCAGGAATATTGGCTTTTTCCGCTCTCTTCAGTACTCTATTCGCTATCAAGTATTACCGAATTTCTGTCAAAACAGATCCCTCCTATGTCCAAGATCTGGAGCAAGAGTTGGTAGAACTCAAAGCGAGTCTGAAAGGACAAGACGCTAAGTTAATCCCAACGGATCCCCACACTCCCCCTTCTCAGGGCGGCGCTCTTGATGCCGAAAGTTCGATATTGTTTACTGCTTTTCCAAAACTGGCTTCTACCCAGATTCCGAATCCAAACCAGCTTCCGTTCACGATCAACGTTCCCACGCTGACTTGGAAAGGGAACACCTTGAACCTGCAATTCGCTCTCCATTACACACACGAAGATCAAGGAGCGCAGCAAGGCAAAATTCTCATTTTAGCGTCAGTTGCAGAAGTGCAGGCTACGAGTCGTGCGGATATCGTCGATTTTCATAAAAAATATTTCACTCCTAAAAATAGTCTGCTCTTGATCGTTGGACGGGCCGATCGCAAGAAGTTAACAGAAAAGATACTCTCGTGTTTTGGAAATTGGCAAGGCGAGGAGCCTATTAGGGTCTGGCAAAATTATTCAGATAAACGGCTTGTACCTGGCAAAGCAAAGATCGTCATTGTGGATCGCCCAGGTTTGAATCAGGCACAAATCAAAATAGGGTTTAGAGCCCCTTCTGTTCACGCTCCTGAGCATTATGCCTTGTCGGTTACAAATGCACTTTTAGGTGAATATTTTAATAGCCGATTGAACTCTCTGATTCGAGATCATCTCGGCTTGACCTATTCCATTAGCTCGGGTTTTTCTTATAGCAAAGACTTT
>Ga0207137_1221_pt1 | contig 11155 bp, 5 predicted proteins | sample Alteio_BWMinHeat_9_FD_153572 | JGI IMG/M metagenome (GOLD analysis project Ga0207137, IMG submission 153572) | Enriched cells from forest soil in Barre Woods Harvard Forest LTER site, Petersham, Massachusetts, United States -... | ecosystem: Environmental > Terrestrial > Soil > Temperate forest >...
AGATTCGCCAGGCGGCGGTGCAAGCGGCTCAAGTGACGAAGGCGCGACAGGACGCCGTGGAAGCGGCCAACAAAAGCATCACGGACAACGACGCGCTGCTGGCGGCGACTCCGCCGTCCGCGCTGATCCGCGCGTCGCTTCATATGGCGCGCGTGGAGGCATTTGGGACGCTGCAGCGTTTCGACGAGGCGTTGAAAGCCGCGCAGGATGCGTACGAGGCCGGCGGCAAGGATTGCCGGCTCGCGCCGGCTGCGCTGCGCGCGCAGGTTGAATTGCAGCAGCGGAAATTGGACAACGCCAAAGTCGAAGCGCTGTGCAAAAAAATCGTCGCGGATTATGCGGACACGTTTGAAGCGCGATTCGCGTATGGCGTGCTGGCCGATTCCGACTTGTACGTCGAAGGCAAACGCTGGGATGAGGCGGTTGAGGCGGTGAAGAATTTCATCACGGTCTGCCCGCTTGAGGAGGAAGCGCAGGACGCCGCGGATAAACTGCTCGAACAGCTCTTCAACAAAAACCGCGACTTTCCGCGCACGTATGGATTTGCCGGATGGCTCAAAGGCAGGCTGCCGGTCAGCCGCTTGAAACCGGACATGCTTCTGGCGCTCGCGTGTTGCAGCGAATACGCGACGAAGGATTACGCGAAAGCGGAAGCCGCGTACAAACTGCTTGGCGCGCAGTTCGCCGACACCGACGAGGTGAAAGCGGTGAAGATCGACGCGATGATCGCACGGGTGAAAGCGCGCGCGGAAAGGAAACTGCCCAAAGAACCGGCGAGCACCGACGAAGGCGCCGCCGGCGCGCTCGCGCAATTTTTGGCGGCCGTGCGCGCCAAAGACGCCAAAGCGCTGGCGACCGTGCTGCCGGAAGCCGATGCGGCGAAAGCGGAGGAGCTGCTTAACGAGGAGGAGAGCGAATTGGTTGCGAACGTCAGCTTCGCCGATTACACGATCAAGAATCTGAAGGCGGAGGAGGACAAAGCGGATTTGACGCTGGATTATTACGACAGAGCCGGCAACGCGCCGCAGACGATCGCGCAGCGCGCGGTGAAAGAGAAGGGCGCGTGGAAGATTCAGTGGGACGATCCTGAAGCGCAAGTTCATCCGGCGCCGAAGAAGCCGAAGGTTAAGGCTGCGCCTTAGAGACTGGAGACTGGGAGACTAGAGACTGGAGCGAAAACAGCGGCGGCTCCAGTCTCCAGTCTTCCGTCTCGCGTGCCGATAATCTCCGCAGCGAATTAAGCGGAGAGTTGTGTAAATGGGCGCGTGGTTATTAAAACTCTGGGACCGCCTGGTCCAGGATTATTTCGGGAACTTCGACGTCCGCGAATGGGCGCGCTTCTCGCATCACGTGATTAATTCCGCGCTCGCTTTTTTCCTCGCCTGGCTGCTGATTCGCTGCGCGAAATTCGTGATCGTGCGGCTGGAACACCGCGTGGATCGCATTCACGGTTCGGCGTATCGGCGGCGGATTGAGACGATCACGTCGCTGATGTTCAGCGTGGTGAAATACGCGCTGTATTTTTCGTGCATCGTGTGGATTCTGGGCGAATGGGGCGTGAATACCGAATCGCTGGTCGTCGGGACGGCGGTGGTCGGCGCGGCGCTGGGTTTCGGCTGCCAGGGGATCGTACAGGACATCATCACGGGCTTGTCGATGCTGGCGGAGGAACAGCTTTCGGTGGGCGATTTCGTCGAAATCTCGGGGAAGTCCGGCGCGGTCGAGGAAGTCGGGTTGCGCGTGGTGAAAATCCGCGACGCGCTGGGCGTGCAGCACGTGATCTTCAACCGCACGATCACGATGGTGAGCAATTTCACGTCCGGCATCGTTGAGGCGCAGGTGGACGTGGCGGTGGAGAACGCGGAGGCGGGCGAGAGGGCGGCGATTGTCGCCGAGCGCGTGTGTCACGATATCGCGGGCGAACTGCCGTTCTTTCCGGCGGCGCCGATCGTGGAAGGGGTGAAGAGCAGTTCGACGGGCGACGTGTTCGTGCGCATCGCGGCGGTGGTGCTGCCCAAGCAGGAACTGGTGCTGCGGACGCATTTTGCCGAGCGGCTGCGCAGTGCGTTCGCGGCGGCGGGGATCAAGGTTCCCAACGACCGCGTGCGGATTTCTTTTGTGAGCAATTTATTTAAGGAAGCGGTGGACCGGGGCAAGCGGAGCGGGGTTTTTGCGGCGCCGGCGATGGCGAAGAAAGTCGAGCGAGTAAAATAGCGCTTTGCCCGAATCATCCTTTGCGGAGCTCACCGTTTTATGACAAGGATGCAACCTTCGTAACAATAGTTCTAAAAGCACTCAGCCTTGAACGCACGACTCCCATTCGGAGAATTCGAATGAACAAGCAACGTGCCGGCGCGATCGCGTGGACCGCGTGCCTTCTTTTCCTGGCGCAGGCGGCGCAGGGCGCCACGGCCAACTTGCAGGCGGTTCGCGACACGTCGATGTATTCGGAAAATCCGACCAACAGCAACGCGACAGGGAGTCTTTTTTCGGGGGCGGCGGGAACGAAGGGGCTGCGACGCGCGCTGATCGGGTTCGATCTGTCGTCGCTGCCGGCGAATGCGGTGATTCAATCCGCGCAGCTTCAGCTTAATGTCATCAGAATTTCCAACCAAAACCCAGGGCCGCAGGATTTTTCGCTGTTCGCCGTGACGGCTCCGTGGGCGGAGGGAACGACATTTGGAGGTGGATTTGGCGCGGCCGCAATGCCGGGGGACGTGACGTGGACGTTTAGTTCATTCGCGACGACGATGTGGACGAATCCGGGGGGTGATTTTGTCGCTACCGCGTCGGCGACGACGAGCATGAATATGACGGGCGCTTACACATGGACGTCGAATCAGATGGCCACGGATGTGCAGGGCTGGGTCGCCAATCCGGCGAGCAACAATGGCTGGATTTTGCTGGGCGGCGAGGCGGTGCCATTTTCGGCGAAGGAGATGGCCAGCCGTGAGAGCGGGGCGAACGGGCCGACGTTGACGATCACGTATACAACGGGAGCGGTGGTGCTGGGCAATTTCTGGATTGGCAACGATTCAACGCGCGGGGGCGATGGCGCGTGGAGCGCCACGGGAGGCACCGCGTGGTCGGCCACCGATGCGGACGGGCAGACCGGTGTCGGGTGGGATCAGACCAAGACCGCGACGTTTGGCGGGACGGCCGCGGCGAGCGCGGTGAGCGTGAGCGGAACAATCAACGCCGGCAACGGGATGCTTTTTACACAGAATGGGTACACGCTCAGCGGCGGCACGCTCAATCTTGGCGGCGCGACGCAGGCGATCAACACGATCACAACGAACAGCGGCACGGCAATCTTCACTGCGGCGCTCAGCGGCAGCAATGGAATGACGAAGGCCGGCAGCGGCACGCTGGCGATCAACAGCGTCAGTTCGTATTCGGGCGGCACGCAGATTTCCGCGGGGAATTTCCGCGGCACCGGGACGCTGCAAAACACGACGGTGACGACTTCGGCGTCTGGAAGTTTATGGCCGGGCACAGCGACATTGGGCAGCCAGGTGAGCGCGATCGGCGAATCGCTTTCGGTTGCGGGTTTGAACATGAGCGCGGGCGGCGCGTTGAAAATCGCGCTCAACACGAGCAGCGCCAACAGCACGCAATCGCTCATTGTCACGGGTTCGACCTGCCAGCTTGGCGGCACACTGTCGTTGGGAGTGCCGGCGGGGGCCAGCAGCGCCAACGCGTACACGGTATTGAGCAGCGCCGCCGGCACCGTCTCCGGCACGTTTTCGACGGTGATGTTGAATGGCGTTGTGGTGACGGGCACGACGCCGGTCAAAGTTCAATATTCGGCGAGTGCGGTGACGGTGACGCTCACGGGCGGAGTGACGCCGGTAAAGATTGGTTCGTTTGAGGCGAAGCCCGATGGCGCGGGAGCGGTCGTTGAATGGGAATGCGTGTCGGAATTTCAGAATGTCGGGTTCAATCTTTATCGGCGCATTTACAGTCCCGCCTTCAGGCGGCACAGCGCCGAATCGCGGAGCGCCATTCCGCCTGAAGGCGGTACTACAAACGAATGGGTGTGCGCGAATGCAGCGTTGATTGCTGGACGCATCACGAATCCGGATGCGAAGACGTATCGCTTTTGCGATTGGCCGGCGCCGGGCGTGTACGAATACAAATTGGAGAGCGTGGATATTCGCGGGGAGACGGAGGATTTTGCGCGGCCGGCGGGGCCGGTGGTGGTGGATGAGATGGGGGTGGCTGGGGTTGTGGAAGTGAATGCCGCGTCAATTGCTGGCGCGGGTCTTTTGAGGCCAATGGGTATAGGGCTTATTGGGCCTATGAGAGGGCCGCGAAATGCGAGCGCGAGTTCGGATGCGTGTGTGACGATGGACGGGCTCGGAGGCCCATCTTACGAGGGCGCGGCGGCACTGCGGTGGTTTGGCGGAGGGGCGAGCGGTGCATCGAGCTTCATGGCGGCGAAGGTTGTGTACAGCGCGCCGGGCGTGATGTTGATTCCCCAGGCGATGCTGCCGGTGGGTTTCTCTGCGGGGCATGTGAGCATCTTGCGCGAAGGCCGCGCGCTTTCGGCGCTGGCGCTTACCGGCGATGGGCTGGTGGTCTACGCGCCGGGCTATCAGGACGATTACACGGACAAAGACGCGCTCTTTCTGCGCGCGACTAACGCGCCGACAGCGGCGGGCGTTCTGGCGCACGCACAAGGATTGTTCGATGGCACCCGACAAGCGGTCACGCAATCGCCGGCGACGGCCGTCGCGGAGTATCACGACGTTTACTTCGATTATAATTTGCGGCCGTACACGTTTGCGCCGTGGTTTTCGAGCCAGTATTTGAGCGATGGGACGGCGCAGAGCTTTACGATTGAAACGCCCGACGCGAGCAGTGCCGCAGGCTCGCTGACGGTGAATCTGTGGAGTTTGACGGGGACAGGCGGGGTTGCGCCCGATCATGCGCTGAACGTGCTCGTCAACGGGCAGCCCGCGGGGCAGGCGGTTTGGACCGGCGGGAATCAGGCGGTGCAATTCAGTTTTCAGATTGCGGCGGGCGTGCTCATTAATGGAGCGAATCAAATTGAAATGACGACTCCGCCGCTGGATGGGGTGAGCAGCCAGATCGCGTTTCTGCATTCGATGAGCGTGAGTTACACGCGCGAGTTGGACGGTTCGAAACCGCTGGATGTGTACAACCTCGGCGCGCAGGCGGCGCTGTTCGAAATCGGCGACATGCCGAGCGCCGAGGCGTGGGTGGTGGATGCGCGGTTGCCGGATCGCGCGGCGCTGATCGCGTACGAAGCGCAAGCGCAAGACGACGGCACGTTCGCGCTGCGCTTCGTTGCGCCGGCGGGCGGCGCGGGGCATTTCGTGGTTGTTCCTGCGGGGCAGGAGAACGCGCCGCTAACGGTAAGCAGGCGACAAGTCAGGCCGCTGAAGGCGATGAGTTATGTGGCGGTCGGGCCGGCGCAATTCAGCGCGGCGGTGCAGCCGCTGTTGGCTCAGCGCGCCAAGGAAGGCTTGCGCGGAACGTTCGTCGACCAAGAGCAGCTTTTCGATTACTACAATTTCGGGCGTTACGGGCCGGCGGGAATTCAGAAAGCGTTGCGCGCCGTGCGGCCGAGCTATCTGCTACTGCTGGGGCGCACGACTTATGACTACCGCAATTACAGCGGGTTGAACGTCGATCCGCTCTGCCCGACGATTCTGGTTTCGACGAGCGCGTGGGCGCAGGCGACCAGCGATTCGCTTTTCGGCGATCTTGGGCTTGGGTTTCCGGAAGTGGCGGTGGGGCGTTTGCCGGTGAATGATGCGAGCGAACTGCGCAACGCGGTGGCTCATGTGCTGGCGAACAGTGGGCTTTCGTCCGGGTTTCGCGTGCACGCCGTGGCGGACACATTCGATGCGGCGGCCGGCGATTTTGCGGGCGAAGCGGACGCGATCATGCAGGCTCATCCGGATTTGACGTGGCAGCGCAATTATCTGGGGATCACGCATCAGACCTCGCCGGAAGTCACGGCGGCGATGACAGACGCGGCGAACGGCGGCGCGGATGTGCTGCTGTACGTCGGGCACGGCAACGCGCTGCGCTTGGGCAACGAAACGCCGCGGATATTGGATACCGATTCGGTGACGGCGTGGACGGGGCACTGCGTGTTCTTACAATCCACGTGCACGGCGAATTGGATGGCGAAAGACGAGGCGGGGTATCGGAGCATCGCGATTCAAGCGCTTACGCAGCCGCAGGGCGGGATCAGCGCGAGCATTGGGACATCGACGTACATGAATTCGCGATATGCGACGGAGTTCATGAGCCGTTTGTTGGCGAATGCGGGTTCTTCGGCGCGGTGGGGGGATGCGCTGCTGAAGACGCAGCAGTGGGCGAGCGCGCAGGGCGCGGGGTACTACGCGGATTTGATGCGGACGGAGATGATGTTTGGGGATCCGGCGATGCCGGGTGGGAGGTAGGAGTCAGGGGTCAGGGGTCAGGAGTCAGGTCGCTTTTTGAGAGCTAGCTAATGGGGTTGTCGTGCTTCGCGCGACGCTACACGCAAGCTGCATGCGATACGGCGAATTTTTTTCAACGATCGGACTGGCGCCACACTGGCTGGGTACAGCCAGTGGCACACGAACGGCTTGAAACTGACGGCGCAGGAGTGTCATTTAATTCACGTACTCTTGTCCGCATCGGACGGTTTTTTCTCAGGCTGGTTGGGGCTAACGGCGGGGTCGCGCTTCGCGCGACTGTGCAGGCGGGACGCCTGCGCTACGGGTTTAGAAGCCGACTTGGAAGGCGATGACGAAGCTGTCGTTTTTGACGTGGTGGAAGTTGCGCTGGCCGCCGGCGGCGTGGTCTTCGGGGTTGCTCACGAAGTTGTAGTTGGCTTGAATCTTGGCGTTGTGTTCTTGAATGTAGTAATTTATCCCGGCTGTGTAGACGGCGGTGTAGAAGCGGTCGGTTTTGGTGGGGTCGATCAGGTCGGCGGTGAGGACGTTTTGGAAGGTCTGGTAGCGGAACGCGACTTCCACCGGCTCGAGGCGCTTGGGCACGCCGTTCCAGACACCTTTGGTGAAGCGGTAGCCGGCTGCGGCGTACCAGCCTTGGACGGAGATGGTGCGCGCGTTGCTTTGCGCAAGGCCGCTGCCTGAGAAGGTGTTGGCGAAATCGGTGCCGCCGTTGCCGGTGAAATCGACGACCGTGCCGGGGGCGTTGCGGTCGCGGAACCAAGCCCATTCGCCGCGCGCCCAGAGGCCTTTGAAGCAGCCGCCGGGGGCGTAGTAGCCCCACGCGTCGTTGCGGATTGCCCATGTTTTGCGGCGCTCGAGGCCGTTGATCGGGTTGGCGATGGGGTCGATCACGCCGGTTTCGCCGTGGTAGCCGAATTCGCTGGAGACGCCGATTTCCATGTCGCCCCAGCATTCGTCGGCGAGGGGGCGGACGAGCATGCGCAGGGCGATGTCTTTATAATCGTTGGTGTCGGAGCGGTTGCCGCCGTCGCCGTTGGAGGCGAAATAATCCTGCGCGCCGTTGAAAGCGCCGGCCCAATATTGGAAGCGGTCGTTCCACCAGAAGCCGTGAATCTGCGCGCCGAGGTCGCGGTTGTTGGTGGCGTAACCGATGAAGGAGCGTTCGACAAAATCCAACTGCGCGTTGCTGCGCAGGCCTTCTTCGCCGAAGGGAGGCAGGAACAAGCCGACTTGGAAATCGTGGTGCCAGTCGAAATCGCCGGGGCAGCCGGGGTCGTTGTGGAAATTGATGTAGGCGTCCTGCAGCATGCGGTTGGGCGTACCCAAACCGCCCTGAATGTTCTGAATGGTGAGGAAATTGCCGAGGCCGGCGACGCCGCCGACGGCGTTGACGTCAACTTGCGGCGCGACGTTGTTGTTGCGTTTGAAGATCGAACCGCCGATGGCCTGGTTGTCCGTGACCAGCGGGAAGGTGTTGTTCTCGGCGGCGGGGTCGAGCATCATGTAAGCGGTGACGTAGGGATTGGCTTTGAGCGTGAAGCTCAGTTGCGCGCGGCGGACCTGGAAGGAACTGTTGTCGTTGGCGACGTTGGTGTCGAGGATGCCGTTGGCGGGATCGTTGAAGAGGCCGCGGTTGTCTTTTTGATAGGCGGCGAACCAAATCTGGACGAGGCAGCCGATCTGGAGTTTTCCATCGGCGGTTTTGGCGCGGCCGTCGCTTTTCTTTTCAAGCGCCTGATCGACTTTGCTGGTGGTGTTGCGGGACTGCTTGCTTTTGGCGAGTTCGTCTTTGAGGGCGTCGAGTTCGGCCTTGATCGCGTCGGCTTCTTTTTCAAGCGCGGCTTGGTCTTCGCCGCACCAGGCGCTGCGCGACAACAGCGCGGCGCAGAGCAGCAACGCGATTGCAGGGCGCAAGTGAGCCATCGAGACTTCTCCGCGGATTGTGGAACTTTGTTAAACTAACCGGGGCGGGGGTGATTTCCAGCACAAATTGGGAATGTTTTTCACGCAAAGGCGCGGAGACGCAGAGGAAGGCGCAAAGAACAGCAAGAAAGGATGGGAACTCACGAATCTTCAGGAAGAGATTCATTGTTCCCGTCGTTCTTCGCGCCTTCCTTTGCGCCTTCGCGCCTTTGCGTGAGAAAAAGCATTTTGCATTTTGAAATGAACCGGGCTGCGTTATAGTTTTGCGGCATCAAATCAGAGACAACGAAAGAAGCGTGGCCGCGGAGCGTTTTGGGCGGGCGGCTGCATTGGATTTTGCATGGCGATATCGACCCTTGTTTTTTGGCTGATCGTGTTGTTTACGGCCGGCAGCGCGCTGGTGGTGATCAGCGCGCGGAACATTTTGCACGCGGGCTTTGCGCTGGCGACGGCGTTTCTGGGCGTCGGGGCGCTGTATGTGTTTCTGCACGCGGATTTTGTCGCCGCGGTGCAGTTGATCGTGTACGTGGGCGGCATCCTGGTGCTGATCATGTTCGCGATCATGTTTTCGTCGAGCGTGGCGGAGGACACCAGCGCGGAACGGCGCGGATTGTTCGCGATGGGGACCGGCGGGCTGGCGGCGGTGGTGGTGTTCATTGGGATTTTTCTGATGGTGCGGCGGTTGGAGAAGCCGCTCAATGAGCGCAACCAGTTTGCGGCGGTGGACTATACGAACACGGTGGGAGTGCAATTCGATTTGCCGACCGAAGAAGATGAAGCGCTGCTCGCTAAGAATGGCAGCCTGTTGAATCCGGCGGGCGAAGCGCCTCCGAATAAACTCGGCCGCGCGGATCTGTTGGCGCGATTTGAAAAAGCCGGGCTTTCCAAAGAGGACGGCACGAAGCTGCTGACGGCGTACGAGCGCGAGACGGCTCGCGGCCGCTACGGGATCGGGCATAAGATCATTGGCGAGTACATTTTACCGTTCGAGGTGGTGTCGATTTTGTTGCTGGCGGCGCTGGTGGGGGCGGTGGTGATTGTGAGGAAAGAGTTGAACTAAAAGTGCAAAGCGATGAGCGATGAGCGACGAGCGGTCAATCGTGAGTCGCAATGGAGAAGGCGATGGAGTGGTTTACGGGCGGGCCGAATGTGCTGACGAACTACCTGATTCTCTCGGGGTTCTTGTTTGCTTGCGGGATTTTTGCGATGGTGTCGCGGCGCAATGCGGTGGGGATTTTGATGGGGGTGGAACTGATCTTGAACGCGGCGGGGATCAACTTCGTGGCGTTTGCGCGGTTTGGGCATGACAAGACCGGCGGGAACCATTTGGACGGGCAGATTTTCACCTTGTTCATCATTATTTTGGCGGCGGCGGAAGCGGCGGTGGCGCTGGCGTTGGTGCTGGCGGTGTTCCAGACGCATAAGACGATTGCGTTGAATGATGTGGATGAGATGCAGATGTAGCGCGCGTTAAACGTTGAACGTTACACGTTTTGGTAAGCGCAATGTGCAACTTTTGCACGGTTTTTGAATTGAGTTGAAAGCGAGCATGGGTGACATTTACGTACAATTGCCGACGTTGATCTTATTCGTGCCGCTGCTGGCATTTGCTGTGATTTTGTTCTTCGGCAAGTGGCTCGATAAGATTGCGGATCGGATCTCCATCGCGGCGATGGGATTCTCATTCCTGTGTTCGGTATGCTTGTTCATTCACGTCGCGCCACAAGGTGCAAGTTTGCAAGGGCATCCGATCACGCGGACCTTTTCGTGGATCAACATTGGCGGCGTCGATCTTCAGATGGGGTATTTGATCGACCAGTTGTCGGCGTTTTTCTGCTGCGTGGTGACGGGGCTGGCGACGCTGGTGCTGGTGTACTCCATCTTTTACATGCACGGCGACAGCATGTACCGGCGGTACTTCGGGTACATGTGCTTCTTTTGCTTCGCGATGCTGGGCATCGTGCTTTCCAACAACCTATTAATGACGTACGTCTTCTGGGAATTGGTCGGATTGGGCAGCTACTTCCTGATTGGGTTCTGGTTCTACAAGCCGGTCGTGGCGAAGGACCATCATTATCAGGAATTGAAGGCGTCATACGCGACGGGCATTGACGAGCGTTACCTTTCGCCGGCTCATGCGCAGAAAAAAGCGTTCGTGATGAACCGCGTGGGCGATTTTGGCTTCGCGATTGGCATTGGGCTTTTCTTCACGACGATGTACGCGGTGAACATCAAATCCGGGCCCCTGAATTTCGATGCGCTTTATCAGGCCAAACGCGACGGAGTCTTCGATCAGATCACGCTGCTTGGCGTGAGCGGCAACACGCTGCTGACTCTGGCGGGCATCTTCACCTTTATGGGCGCGATGGGCAAGTCCGCGCAATTTCCGCTGCACACGTGGCTGCCGGACGCGATGCAAGGTCCGACGACGGGTTCGTCGATCATCCACGCCGCGACCATGGTCGCCGCGGGCGTGTACATGACCGCGCGCATTTCGCCGCTGCTGACGAACGGCTCGGCGTTTTTTGTGGCGATCATCGGCGGAATCACGGCGTTTCTGGCAGCGACGATGGCGCTGGTGCAATGGGACATCAAAGCGGTGCTGGCGTATTCGACGATTTCGCAGCTTGGCTACATGATGATCGGCTTGGGCGCCAATGCGTACACGGCGGGCGTGGCGCATCTGTTCACGCACGCGATTTTCAAATGCATGCTCTTCCTCTGCGCCGGCTCGGTGATTCACGCCTGCCACCACTTGCAGGACATGAACCGCATGGGCGGGTTGCGCAAGA
>Ga0207137_1222_pt1 | contig 11135 bp, 8 predicted proteins | sample Alteio_BWMinHeat_9_FD_153572 | JGI IMG/M metagenome (GOLD analysis project Ga0207137, IMG submission 153572) | Enriched cells from forest soil in Barre Woods Harvard Forest LTER site, Petersham, Massachusetts, United States -... | ecosystem: Environmental > Terrestrial > Soil > Temperate forest >...
TGACGAAGTACAAACCGGAGTCGGCCGCACCGGACACCATTGGTTCGGAGTGCTCCACAACGGAATCGTCCCAGATCTGATCACTATGGCCAAAGGCTTAGGAAATGGAGCTTCGATTGGGGCTCTGATTACAGGTGATGCGATCGCAGAATCGATGCGAGGAAAAATCCATTTCAACACCTACGCCGGAAACCCGTGGGCTACCTTGCAAGCAGCCGAAACTTTATCAATTCTCGAAGATGAAGATATCCTGTCAAAAGCCACTCGCCTAGGCGATCTGATACTCGCAGGATTGCGTGACTTTCAAAAGACTTCTAAAATTTTAGGGGACGTCCGAGGTCGCGGTCTTTTAATTGGAGTCGAGCTCGTCAAGGACCGCAAGACGAAAGCCTACGCAACAGAAGCAACGCTTGAAGTACTTGAAGAAGCGCGTGAGCGGGGTTTACTCATCGGCAAAGGGGGCCTGTACGGGAATGTCATCCGACTCACACCCCCTATGTGTATCAATGAAGAAGACGCGATGGACATCGTGCGGATTTTAAGAGAATCTATTCACGCAGTGGAACAAAGGGGGAATTATGTCGAGGGGGTTCGCCTATAAGTGGATTCGAGGTGGAAGGATCATTACCGCATCTGAGGACTTTCAAGGGGATCTACTCCTCGGAAACGGACGAATTCTCGCAGTTGGAGAAGATCTAAAAACCTTAGCTCAACTTCAGAATGCTGAAGAAATCGATGCTCACGGACTCTATGTTTTCCCGGGCGCTATCGATGCTCATACGCACTTGGATCTCCCCTTCATGGGGACTTCCAGTACAGATGATTTTGAAACTGGCACTTTGGCAGCGATTTCAGGAGGTACAACTTCCATTATCGACTTCGCTATTCAAGAACCGGGACGCCCGCTCAGGGAAGCTTTAAATCGTTGGAATGAAAAAGCTCTCGGTAAAGCTGCGATCGACTATTCGTTCCACATGGCAGTCACCGATTTGAATGAAAAAACAGAAGCTGAAATTCCAAAACTCATTGAAGATGGAATCACCTCATTCAAATGCTTCATGGCCTATAAAGGGGCCTTGATGGTAGATGACGGTCAAATTTTCCGATTGATGAAGCAAGTCAAAAGCCTGGGAGGACTCGTCACCGCACACTGTGAAAACGCGGAGTTGATTGAGGTGCTTTCACGAGAGTATTTAAAAGAAGGAAAAACCGCACCCATTTATCATGAACTTTCTCACCTCGCTCTGGGCGAGGCTGAAGCCACCCACCGCTTCATCACCCTGTCCCGAATTGCGGAACATCCGGCTTACGTGGTTCACCTGACTTGTAAGGAAGCACTCCAGGAAGTGATGGATAGTACGACTCGACATCGACATCCTATTTTCGCTGAAACCTGTCCGCAATATCTGCTACTCGATCGAAGTGTTTATGAAAGACCTGATTTTGAAGGCGCAAAATGGGTGATGTCTCCTCCCCTCCGTACAGCCGAAGATCAGGAGGCTCTCTGGGCCGGAATCCGAGATGGATTTATCCAAACTTTAGCCACAGACCACTGCCCTTTTCATTTTTCTGGGCAGAAGGAAATGGGAAAAGAAAACTTCACGAAAATCCCAAATGGAGCCCCAGGGATCGAAAACCGAATGAATCTCATGTTCACGTATGGAGTCCGAAAAAATAGAATTTCGCTCAATCGATTTGTTGAATTGCTTTGTACCAATCCCGCAAAGATTTTTGGAATGTATCCCAAGAAGGGCTCGCTCGCCCCGGGCTCTGATGCAGATATCGTTTTATTTGATCCAAATCGCGAAAGTGTGATTTCCGCAAAAACATCCCAACATCGATGCGATTATTCTGCTTTCGAAGGATTTCCAATTCAGGGGGAACCCGTAAGTGTCCTGGTGCGAGGCGAATGGGTCCTACGAGATCGCAAACAGCTGGCTATACCGGGCTCGGGACAGTTTATTAAAAGAAGCCGATCCGGAGGTTCATTGTGAGCTCCATTCCTTTAGATAAGATGAGTTGGCCCGACACATTAGGGCACGAACCGCGACTTGAAGAGGACTTTCAGGATTTCAAAGCGGGCCTGAACGAAATCGAAGCAGAAACGGAAGCGAATCGCTGTATTCATTGCTATGAGGCGCCTTGTATTCAGGCTTGCCCGACAGCAATTAATATTCCGCAGTTCATAGGACGCATCGGAAGCGGAAACACTCTCGGAGCCGCAAAGACCATCTTAGAATCGAATATTTTAGGACATTCCTGCGCCCTATCCTGCCCCACCGAAGTCCTTTGCGAGGGGGCATGCGTCTATCATCACTTGAATCACAAACCGATTATGATTGGTAGACTCCAAAGATTTGCTGTCGAACATGCTTATAAAACTGGAGCAAAGTTTTTTGTCCCTGGAGAGCCCACTGGAAAACGAGTCGCGCTCATTGGCGCAGGTCCCGCATCCCTCGCATGTGCACATGAACTCAGAAGACTTGGACACGAAGCGACGGTATACGAAAAATCTGCGCTTCCGGGTGGACTGAATTCTTATGGTATTGCACCTTATAAAATGAAAACGGGGGTCAGCCTCGTGGAGATCGAACAAATCGCGACCCTAGGAGTCCAATTTAAATTTGGGGAAGAATTGGGACGTACGTTTCAACTTTCCGAGTTAGTGGACTCATATAACGCCGTCTTTCTTGGACTCGGACTGGGCCCAGACAGCCACCCTCCGATTCCTGGCGACGATCACCCTCGTGTTCGAGGAGCGGTGGAGTTCATTTCCCAGCTCAAGACTCTACCCTCCGCTTCTTTGAATTGGGTACGCGAACTTCGCTCGGCTCTAGTCGTAGGAGGAGGAAACACCGCCCTGGATGCTTGCCGCGAACTCAAAGGACTGGGGATTCCCTCTGTCCGTGTGAGCTACCGACGCGGACAAGCCGAAATGTCAGGCTATCTCCACGAGTTTAAATCTGCCTTGCAGGAAGGAGTGGAATTCCATTTTAATACCGTCCCGGTTTCTTTCACCTCCCGCACAGAAAACTCCATTCAAGTAGAGTTCAGCCAAACTCGGATCACTCACGACGGGAGTATCACGGTCGTCCCCACTGGCTCTTTCGTTGAAGTTGAATTGGTACTGTTCGCGACAGGCCAATCCAACTTCTCCAAATCCAAAAACCTTTTTGCTGAAATACCTGGACTGGAATTCGATCGAGGCAAACTCAAAATCGATCCAAATACAGGGCAGACAGGCAACCCCAAGATCTTTTCAGGGGGCGATCTCACTAACGGTGGGAAGGAAGTTGTTAACGCTGTATCCGACGGCAAGCGTGCTGCTCATGGAATCCACGAGGTTCTTATCCATGGTTGATTTAACAACTAGTTTTGCTGGCATTCAATCTCCCAATCCTTTCTGGCTCGCGTCCGCACCCCCTACAAATTCCGGTCCGCAGCTGATGCGCGCTTTTGAGGCGGGATGGGGAGGAGCTGTTTGGAAAACCCTGGGCAAGCCCATTCAAAACGTCAGCTCCCGACTGAGTGCCTTGGATTATCAAGGAAAAAAAATGGCAGGTCTGAATAATATCGAGCTCATCACCGACCGCCCCCTGGAAGTGAATCTGAGAGAGATGGAGGAGGTAAAAAAAAGATTTCCAAAAAATGCTCTCATCGCGTCGCTCATGGTGGAAACAAAACAGGAGTGGAAAGAAATCATTCGCCAGGTCGAAGATGTAGGTTGCGACGGAATTGAATTAAACTTCGGATGTCCCCATGGAATGTGTGAACGCGGCATGGGTTCAGCGGTAGGCCAAGAACCTGCACTTCTTGAAAAAATCACGAGCTGGACGAAAGAATATGCGAAGGTTCCGGTCATCGTAAAACTCACCCCCAATATTACGGATGTGACAGTGCCAGCTGAGGCCGCTCTTCGAGGCGGGGCCGATGCCGTATCTTTGATTAATACGATTAAAAGCATTATTTCGGTGGATTTAGACCGATTCGCACCCTACCCGATGGTAAACGGCAAGAGCACCAATGGCGGATACTGTGGGCCAGCGGTAAAGCCCATTGCTCTTCATATGGTGGGAGCCATTGCCCGGCAGCAAAAAGGAAAACTCCCCATTTCGGGTATTGGAGGAATTTCCAACTGGAACGATGCTGTCGAATTCATGCTTCTAGGCGCGAGCTCCGTTCAAGTCTGCACAGCCGTGATGCATTACGGGTATCGAATTATCGAGGACATGGTCCAAGGTCTTTCCGATTACATGAAAGAAAAGAACTTCCATTCGATTCCCGAACTGGTCGGCAAGGCGGTTCCACAGTTTACTGACTGGGGTTCCCTGGATTTAAACTATCACCATGTAGCTGAAATTCACGAAGAACACTGTATTGGATGCAATCTTTGCGTGGTCGCCTGCGACGACGGGGCCCATCAATGCATCGATCTGAATCCAGAACTCCGTACGGACGGATTTACTCGAGGCGCTCCAAAAGTCCGCGAACCCGAGTGCGTCGGTTGCAATCTCTGCCTATTGGTCTGTCCTTCTCCCGGTGCGATTACGATGGAACAGAGGACGAAACACGCACACCATCTTTCTTCTTAAACCAAAGTACGAGAATATAGAGAAAGCCGAGGAGGAGTACAGCGGCAAGAAACCAGTGCATCTTCTCTTTCATTACGGAAATCATAGCCTCAGGCGATTGCAGTAATTCAGGGCGACTTCCGATGACTTCCTGACCAAACCAGGAAAGGAGAGTGCACCAAATTCCAGCTCCGAATAGCGTCGCCATACTGAATCTTCCAAATGGCATTTTTAAAACACCCGCTGGAATCGAAATTAAATGCCTCACAACCGGCAAAAGACGGGCGGTGAATATTCCAAAAGTTCCGAATCGGGCCACCCAATTTTCAGCGAGTGCGAGCTTCGCAGGAGGCATCAGAAAATACTTGCCATACTTTCGGACGACGGGTTCCCCTACCCACCGTGCGGCCCAATAATTCAAAAGTGATCCAAAATAGCTTCCAGCGACCCCTGCCAGGATGACTCCGCTCAGGCTCATTTTTCCCTGAGCTGCCCAAAAGGCAGCCGGAGGCATGACTACTTCCGAAGGTACTGGAATAATAGAACTTTCCATTGCCATTAGAATGAAAACGCCCGCATAACCCCAGACCTCAACCCATTCAAACCAAGTTCGCAATAACTCATGAAACATGGGCTTTAAGCTAACATGAGGCCCCCCCGTTCGCAATATTCGGAGGATGACAAAGAACTTATTTTAAATTAAGAATACTGAATTCATGCGACCCGAAACCCCGGAATCACCGACAGCTCAGCTCCCCGAAGAATGGAACCAGGAACTTCTTCAGTCTTACACCGAAGTCGCGGAGCTTTTAAAAAACCGGCTGATTTCGGAAAAAGAGGCTCAGAACCTCGCGGCTATAGGAGCTGAATTTAAGGTTCGAATCACCCCTTATTATTCGCGGCTTTTTTCAAAGGAGCCCGATTGTCCTATTCGTATTCAGGCGATCCCTCATTTGGGTGAGAATGACCCCAAGCTCCCCGATGAAGTATCTGAGCTCTGTCAGAAAATTTATGGCCGTGCGACCCCCTGGCATCGAGATGCCATCGGAGATCTTCGAAACTTGGCCACACCCCGACTAACCCATCGTTACGAAAATCGAGCTATCCTTCACCTTTCCTCGCTTTGTGCCGTTTACTGTCGCTTTTGTTTCAGAAAATCCCACTTGAACGATCAGGAAAAACACCTTTATGAAGGGTCGTTGGAATCGGCGTTCAAATATCTCGAAAACAAGCCGGAAATTCGAGAAGTGATTTTGACGGGTGGAGATCCTCTCTCAGTCAAGGACGCCGTACTGGCCCAGCACTTTCAACGAATCTCTAAAATCCCGCATATTCGGTCCGTCCGAATTCACTCACGAATGGCCGTTACGTTACCGAGCCGATTCACGTCATCACTTTTAGAGGTGTTAGGCAGGGACTGGGGCTTTCAAATTCATTTAGTCAGTCACTTCAATCATACTCGAGAACTCACCGCCGAGGCTCGAGGCGCGCTTAGACGTGTCAGTCGGAGGGGAATCACCCTTCTCAATCAGTCCGTCTTGTTAAAAGGCGTAAACGACTCGGTCGAAATACTACAAGAATTATTTCAAGGGCTTTACGAGATGGGAGTCATTCCATTCTACCTTCACCATCCGGATTGGACGCCGGGCACTTTCCACTTCCGAAGAAGTATCGAGGAAGGCGTTCAATTAGTTTCAGAACTCAGAGGGAAAATAGCCGGACCTTCGATGCCCCAGTACATTTTAGATATACCTCAAGGTTATGGAAAAATTTCTCTCCTGGATCCCAAAGTCAGAAAGATCAGGGATCTGGTGTTTTCCGACGAAGATCGCAAGTTCCAGATGGGTGGAGCAGTTTATGAAATCAAGGAGCCTGCCACGCGGGTTGAAAAGGGCGGATCTCACCTTTATTTAGATCTTTATCCGCGGTCCTAACTCAATTTAGAGTTGAAAATCTCTTCAAAACCGACTAACTGTAGCTCTCTTCCCCGTTATGTTGGAGTGTAGCTCAGCGGGAGAGCACGCCCTTCACACGGGCGGGGTCGTAGGTTCAATCCCTATCACTCCAACCATTACAAACCGAGGCAGCAGAAATACTTCCCCGGTTTTTTTATTTACAGGCATTATTAGCCAAATCTCAAGCCGTATATTCCGAAACACCGACTCGAAACGGAAGTTCGACCGTAAATGAAGAGCCTTCGCCCATTTTGCTTTCGACTTGAATTACTCCACCGTGAGCACTTACAATTTGGCGAGTGATGTAAAGTCCTAAACCCAAGCCACCTACGTTTTGATCGGAACCCACTCTCTCAAATCGCCGAAAAACTCTATCTACATCGGCAGCATCGATTCCAATTCCATAATCCTGGACGGTAAATCTGACACTTCCACGAACTTCTGCTGCAGATAGAATAATATCTTTACCGGGGGAAAATTTGATCGCATTCGTAAGGAGATTGGTAACGACTTGCTCGAGACGAAGGCGATCCCAATGGCCTAAGAGTGGACCTCTAGCGTCTATGAAGACTCGACATCGAGCAAGACTGATTTCTGAAAAATATCGATCTACCACTTCATGGATCACTTCAGAGAGATCTACATCCTCACAATTCAATTTGAGTTTGCCGGCGGTAATCCTTGAGACATCCAGCAGATCCTCAACCAAGTGAGTCAATCGATTGATTGCTTTATCTGAAATATGAACGATTCGCTGAACTTTCTCGGGGGCAAGATTGGGTAATGTACCCTTCTCAAGACACTTCAAAATACTTTGCAACTGAAGCTTGAGTGGGGTCAACGGCGTCCTCAGCTCATGACTTGCAATCGAAAGAAATTCATCTCTCACTTGAACAGCGCATTGAAGCTCAGCGGTTTGGGCTTCCAGTTTTTGATAAAGTCGAGATCGTTCGATTGCGTTTCCAGTACGCCTTCCGAGGTCTTGTGCAATAGAGAGATTAAAGGAAGAGTACCTTCTATCTGAATCACTGAACGCAAAAGTAATAGCCCCGATTACTTTTCCATTCGCCCAAAAAGGACTGATCATCATGGACTTGGATTGGAGGCGCTTTAAAAGACTCAAATGTTCCGGTCCTTTCGCGATCTCTCCCAAAAGCGAATCCGATATTTCTCGATAGAGCCGAGCTTTTCCACTTTTTATCACATCCCATGATCCTTGACGGGCATTCCGATCGTAGGTGTGTTCCTTGTAAAATCGCTTGAGGCACCGAAGACTGTACGAATCATGATGAGAAACCGCAGCTGCATAAAGTTCGGTATCTTCCTCCAACATCTCGATGACGCACCAATCAGCAAGCATTGGAACCGCAAGATCTGAAATACTCTGAAGGACCTCCGGAAAGCTATGAGATGAAGCCAAAATCTCACCCGAATCCGCAAGAAATCGCTGGTATTGCTCACTCTGAGTGAGTGCGTCATTTGCAGATTCCAGCTCTAGGGTTCGCTCGATAACCCGTCTTTCAAGACCTCCCTGCGCAGCTCTCAGGGAATCCTCAACCTCGCGACGTTTTGTCATGTCTTGAATGACTTCGGTAAAGCCAGTTAGGTTGCCATCTCTGCTTCGAAGGGTGGTAATGACCACGCTCGCCCAAAAACGACTTCCGTCTTTTCGAACCCTCCAACCCTGTTCTTCAAAAATCCCGTCATGGACCACACGCTTCAATCCATATTCACATTTTTCTGTCTCAGCATCGTCGGAAAGATAGAATTTTGAAGTGTGTTGTCCCAAAACTTCTCTACTCTCATAACCCATGAGCCGCTTAGCTCCTTCATTCCAACTGCTCACGCAGCCCTGGGTATCTAAAAGGAAAACACTCACCTGAATTTCATCCCCGCCTTTACTTTCCACTCAGTTCCCTCGCTTGGCTTCAACCTCTCAAATGCTCTAGAGATATTAATACATTCGAACACGGATGAAATTCAACAAGGCTTTATCAATTAATTTATGAAATTAAACTAACACTAATGAGCCGCTTACCTTCCCTAAAAGGAGGGAGACAGGCGAGAACTTGCTGACACCTTTAAGTCAAAAATGATCGGCCGGCACAAGACTGTATTCCATAGCGAGACCCGCGCCCATCCAATCCTCTTTGCCGCCTGCGTAATAATAAAGATTATAGAATCCCTTTTGATGCAAGAGACGGAGAGCTTCCCTAGGGCCCGTGCTTGTGCTGTTCTCCCCATAGACGACAATTTCTTCCGCCTGATTGGGAAACCAGTGTTGGCTCCGATTCACTATTTCAAGCAACTCTAAATGAACGGCACCCTTGAGATGGATGTGATCATATGAGGCGCTCGGGCCCACCTCTACAAGAGCGAGATGTTCCGAAGCGGGAGTACCGAACGCGCTTTCTATCTGACTATTACATTTAGAATAAAGCTGTTCTCTATTAATCATCCCAAACATAAGAAAACTGTCTGCATAGATCACTCCAATAAAAATAGAAAACCCCGACCGAAAAGGCCGAAGATCCTAGCGACTGAGCAACCCACACTCACTCAAGATAATATCTTACTCATTGTCGTCATCTTCATCATCTTCATGATGATGCTGCGAGTCCGGATCTATTGGCTTTCCGGCCAGCGATGAATTGACTTCTGTTCTGAGCACCTGTGACGGCCTAAAAGTCAAAACACGACGTGCGCTGATTTCAATACTTTGTCCGGTTTGAGGGTTTCGGCCCACTCGAGAACGCTTTTCACGCACTACGAAGTTCCCAAACCCTGAGATTTTGATTTTTTGCCCTTTCGCAAGGGTGTCTTTCAATGTGTCGAAAACCATCTCTACTAAGTCCGCGGCTTCCTTCTTTGAAAACCCGACTTTTTCATAAAGCGCTTCTACGATATCCGCTTTGGTCATTGCCACAGTCAGCTTCTCCTCTTTTGTAGCCTCTTGCCTATGAGGGGGCGACAATCATCGGAATTAACCCCTTAATTCTGCCCCGAGTTCCTTCTTCCAGCTCTCTAAAATGCGAGCCGAAGCGATTTCCGCTTCCGATTCCTGCAAGCTTCGGCCTTCATCATAAAAGATAACTCGTACTGCGACACTTGTCATCCCTTCGACTACTTGAGAACCTCTATAAATATCAAAAACTTTTGCGACCTTTGCAAGGGGCTTCCCTGACTTGACAGCAAGTTGACATATTTTCTCAGCTGTCACATCGTCTTTCACCACCAAAGCAAAGTCTCGTTCTATCGACGGAAACTGCGGCCAAGCCTTGAAGGTTGGAACAGAATAACCTTCTCGAGACAGGCTGGCTAGCGCTTCCCAATCCAATTCCGCAATCCACAAAGGGGCTTTTGCTTTAAGTTCTCTCGCCTTCTTTGGGTGAAGCAACCCAAAATAGCCCGCAACCCTACTGCCCGCCAAAACTTCGACACTCTGTCCCGGATGAAAGAGTGGATTTCCTCCGACACGAGACAGGCTGATGGGTTGGTACCGGATTCCCCGAGTTCCAAGACATTTCAAAAGCTGATCCAGGATGGCTTTAAAGTCATAGAAATCGACCTCACCTCTTTCGCTCCGAAGCGCTTCGGCATACCGAGGTCCTGAGATCGCCAACGCCAATTTCAAGCGTTCTTCAACCCCAGTTTCCATTTGGGACTTTGCCTGAATGGGTCCAGGAGCCGAAAACGTTGGCCGGAGCTCGAAAAGCCGAATCGCCAAAGGCTCGGACCCGAAGTGATTACTCCAATTATGAATCGCATTTCGAATCAACCCGGGCAAAAGAGCAGGCACCAAAACTTCATGTTCCTCACTCAGAGGATTCAAAATCACCGCCGAAGAATGAAGGCCCAACTTCGACAGCCAGGATCGGCTGGTAAATGCCAAATTGAGAGTTTCTTGAAGTCCGCTAGAGACCAAAGATTCCTTAGCTCGATCGATCTGAGCCATTTTCGAAAGAGCCGACGTCGCGAACACAGGAGAAGAGGACAATGGAGGTACTGTTGCAGGAATCACGTCGTACCCCAATGTACGACCGATCTCCTCCGCGAAATCTTCTTTAATTTTTAAATCGAGCCGATAGGAGGGTGGAATCACCGCCCATTCATCATTCTTTCGATTGACTTCGCAATCTAGCGCTTTCAGAATGTCCTCCACTGCCTTCAAGGTCAACGGAGCTTGATCTCTGGGAAAACCTAAAAAATCGTTTAAATAATGGGTGCTGAACCGAACTTCTGAACGCGGTGATCGCGCGGCAGGCGTAGAATCACCCAGAAATGCACCTGTCGCACCCACAACCCGTCCGCCAGCCAATTGAATGACTAAGCGAGCAAACCGCCCCAAAACGAGAGAGAGGCCTGCGGGATCAATTCCTCGCTCAAATCGATGAGACGCATCCGTTTTTCTCAAATGCTTCGATGATGCTCTTCTCACTACAACCGGTTCAAACTCAGCACACTCCAAAAATAGATTTCGAGTTGAGTCCCGAACTTCCGAATTTCCACCACCCATCACCCCTGCGAGTCCGATCGAACGCTCCTGATCTGCGATGACCAACTCAGTTCCAGCAAGAAGTAGAGTTTGACCGTCAAGAAGAGGAAGACT
>Ga0207137_1223_pt1 | contig 11108 bp, 8 predicted proteins | sample Alteio_BWMinHeat_9_FD_153572 | JGI IMG/M metagenome (GOLD analysis project Ga0207137, IMG submission 153572) | Enriched cells from forest soil in Barre Woods Harvard Forest LTER site, Petersham, Massachusetts, United States -... | ecosystem: Environmental > Terrestrial > Soil > Temperate forest >...
ATTCCTTGATGCCGGAACCGAGGCCTCGCATTAATTCCGGAATTTTCTTTCCACCGAAGAGGAGCGCCACGATCAGAATGATCAACAGCAGCTCGGGTAAACCCAAATTTCGTAACATGATCTTGTCCTTTTGATAATAGTCGTTGTTAACACTTCTTCATCAAACACCCAGCACCGAAGCATGTTCCACGATTGACCGGAAAATCAGCGCGCCATCGGACCGACCCATTAACTGGCGATCGCAGGCCCGCTCCGGATGCGGCATCATGCCGAACACATTGCCTCGCTTGTTTACGATGCCCGCGATGTTCATCATTGAACCGTTCGGGTTCGCTTCTTCCGTCGCGTTCCCTTCTGCGTCGCAATAGCGAAATACAATCCGATTTGAATCCTGCAGCTCTTTCAGTACGGCGCCGTCGCAGACAAAATTGCCGTCGCCGTGTGCAATCGGGATCTCAATGACCTGACCGGGAAGGCACGAACCACTGAACATCGTGTCGGCATTCTCAACTTTAAGATGGACATACTTGCATACAAAACGCAGCGACGTGTTTCGCATCAATACTCCCGGCAGCAGCCCACTCTCGCACAAGATCTGAAACCCGTTGCAGATGCCGATCACCGGCCCGCCGGCGTTTGCGAATCGCACCACTTCTTTCATGATCGGCGAGAATCGCGCGATGGCTCCCGTTCGAAGATAATCGCCGTATGAAAATCCACCCGGCAACACGATAACATCGGCATTCTTCAAATCACTCCCCTTGTGCCAGAGGAACTCGGCTTCCTGTCCCAAGTTGTGTTGCAGCGCCCATAAGGCGTCGTGATCGCAGTTGGAACCGGGAAATTGAACGATGCCGAATTTCATGTCAGGGTCAGGAACCAGGGATCAGAATGTGGATTAAGTAGATCAACCAATTCGTTCAAGCGCGACTGAAAAATCTTCGATGATTGGATTGGAGAGGAGTTTTGCGCAGGCCTCGTCGGAGATGCGTTTGGCCTCTTTCTGATCATCCGTTGCAATCTGCAACGTGATGAATTTCCCCATGCGAACGTGTTCCACGCCGCCGTACCCGAGGCTGTGGAGCGCGTGTTCGACGGCCTTGCCCTGCACGTCAAGAATTGCGGGACGAAGGGTGACGGTGATCTTTGCTGTGTACATCAATGCGAAATAGATTCAATTGACAATTTCGTTTGCGCTTTCGTCTTCATCGAGCTCGATCTCTTCTGCATCAAATCTTCTCCGAACATAGAGGACCCCGCTTCGCACCGCGCCAACAACTACGTACAGGACCATCAGCGGAAAGATCGCAGCGCCCAGCGTTGCAATCGTAATGGTCAGTCCCGCCACAAACGCCGTGAACACCGCCGGATGGGCCGTGATCGATTTCTTTGAAAATTTCGGGATCGTTTCATATTTGATCGTGCTCACCATCAACAACGAAACGCCAATGGTCACACTCATCAACCCCGTTCCATTCAACATCCAATTCGCGCTGGCCGCATCGAAATAAAAATAGACGTAGGAGACAATCAAGAATGCAGCGGATGGAATCGGCAATCCGCGGAAATAATCTTTGTCGAACCCGACCAACTGCACATTGAACCGCGCCAGCCTCAGTGCCCCGCAAATCGCCGGCATTGCAGAGAGAAGCATTCCCGGCGGATTGATGAACGCTCCCACAGCATTGTACACCAACAGCGAAGGGGCAACGCCAAACGACACGATGTCTGCAAGCGAATCAAGTTCAACGCCAAACTCGCTTGAAGATTTTGTCAACCGCGCCATCACCCCATCAAGCGCATCAAAGATCCCTCCCACCACGATCATGATCGCGGCGAGCCTATAGTTATGTTCAATCGTATGCACCATCGACGCGAACCCGCAGAACAGGTTCGAGATGGTGAACAGATTTGGGATCACACTGCGAGTAACTTTCATTTACAATCTTTTCCTTCGCATTGCGAATTTCGGAATCCGCAATCACAGGACTCCAACGATTGTTTCACCGCCAACGCACACATCCCCTACTTTCACACGTATCGTTGAGCCTTCGGGAAACAACACATCAACGCGCGAACCAAATTTGATCATGCCAAAGCGCTCACCGATCGTTACACGGTCACCTTGTCGCAGCGGGCACACGATCCGTCGCGCAACATAGCCGGCAATCTGTTTGAAGAGAATCTTCCCTCGCGGAGTGTTGACGCCAATCTCCGTCCGCTCATTCAGCTCCGAGGATTTCTCGTGAAATGCAACGACATACTTTCCAACAACGTACTTGAAATACCCCACGGAACCTGAGATCGGGATGCGGTTCACATGGACATTGAGCGGGGAAAGAAAGATACTGACCTGCGTAACGGAACCACCGATAAACTCCTTCTCAACTGCCGGGATAATCTGCACGACCTTCCCGTCTCCCGGGGACAGCACTGCGCCTGGATTTGCAACGGCTTCAGCGGGTACCGTGCGATTCGGATCGCGAAAAAAATAGAATGTGAAGAGTGTCAAACCGCCGGCGATCACCCACACCAGAAGTCGGACGGCAACGACATCGGTGACCAGAATCGCAAACGAGGCAACGGCCGCGAGTGCGAATTCAATCAGGACCACGTCTCGACCATACGGAGTAATCACAATGGGGGGCAATAGTTCTTGGACACCGGTCAACAATGCAAAATCGTGCAAAATTACGCAAGATGAGGGGGATATGCAATGTTCACGGGATACTGTGAATGGTGCTGACTCGCTGTGATCCCTCCTCGAAAATATAGACAGTGAAGACCCTTCGATTTTATAGACACCAGATTACAGCAGCTTCCCCGCGTCAAGCAATTCATCGACCTGCTGCCCCGTTCTTCCCTCAGCATAATACCGCAACAACGGTTCCGTTCCCGATGCGCGGATAAGCAGCCAGCCATTGTCGACCATGAATTTGTATCCGTCGAGCGTGTTGGTGGAACGCACGACATATTTCCCAAGCGTTTTGATCCCACTCTTTGCTTTCGCCAGGACTTTGGCCTTGTGTTCGAACGTGGTGCGCAAATCGAATCGGCGGTAGCGGTGCGCGCCGAATTCATCGTGCAACTCTCGGACCATTGTTCCCAACGATTTTCCGCGCTTGGCAATCATCTCGCAGAGAAGGAGTCCGTTAAAAATTCCATCGCGCTCGGGAATGTGAAGCGCAGTCGCATAGCCACCAGATTCTTCGCCGCCGATGAGGATCGGCTTGTTGATCATCAGTTCGCAAATATACTTGAAGCCGACGGGCGTTTCATGAAGTTTGATGCGGCGCTTCTTGCAGTAGTCATTGACCATTGATGTAAGCGACACGGTCTTTGCGATTTCCCCCGTCATCCCCTTCTGTTCGATCAAATATTTCATCGTCAGCATGAAGAGGCGGTGCGAATCGACAAAGTTGCCGTCCTCATCCACTGCGCCAATGCGATCGGCGTCGCCATCTGTGGCAAGGCCTACATCGAAGGCGCGCTCGGCACGAATCTTTTTCAGCAGCGGACCGAGATACTCTCCCATCGGTTCAGGATGATCGATTTCGCCGAACGAGGGATTGTACTCATTGTGCAACTGCGTGACGTGCGGCAGGATCCGGTCCATCGTGTGAATGCCGGCGCCATACATCGGGTCGTAGATCACGCGCAGTCCGCTGCTTCGAATCAGCTCCAAGTCAAGCTTCGTTGGAAGATATTCGATATACTGTCCCTTGAGATCGATCATGCGAATTTTCTTCGCGTCGATCAAATCGTTGAGCGAATGGGCTCCCGGTTCGCTTTTGGTTTTTGCCGCGAGCAATTCTTCTACACGATGAATCTTCTCGGGGAATGCCGGTCCACCGTATCCTCCCTTTAATTTAAAGCCATTGTACACTGCCGCATTGTGACTGGCTGTGATCACGATCCCACCGGCGCAACGTTTTTTCTTCGCGGCATACGAGACCATCGGCGTTGTGCAAATGCCTTCGGAGAGCCACACCATCACACCGCGATTGGCAAGTGTGCATGCCGTTGCTTCGGCAAATTCGCGCGAAAGAAACCTGGCATCATAGCCGATGACCACACCCTTTGAGATCCCCTTTTCTTTCTTAAAGAACTCTGCGGTGGCAATGGAAACGCGTTCCAGATTTTCAAACGTGAAATCGCGCGCGATGAGTCCGCGCCAGCCGTCGGTGCCGAAGATGATCGAGGATTTTGCAGCCATGGAACCCTTGGTAGATGGGATGGGGGAAGGAAGGCTCGTACACGAGCGTATCAGAGGCGCCGAGCGGATTTGAACCGCTGTATGAGGTTTTGCAGACCTCTGCCTAGCCACTCGGCCACAGCGCCATGAATTGCAAAGTTAGCCATTTGGCCGGGGGTGGGCAAGCTGGGCGGTGTTGGGGTGGTGGGTCTATTTGATCATATGCGCCCGCTCTTGAAAATTGAGGGATGATCGATGAGGGATGAATGCAAGGTTTCGGGTGGCTCCGCGGCGTTTCATCCCTCATCGATCATCCCTCAATTTTCCTAGAGTGAACATACATTCTGAAACTGACCCAATACCGGTGTTGGGATCATGGTACAGTTTCATTTGGCCGTATGGAATCTGGAAGGTCGCCGTTCACGCAGCGACCGCTGGGCAGATTGGAACTGTACTGCAATGAACCGGATTCATTCATGCACGCCGAGTGACATCGCACATGCGACGCAAATATGTCTTCTGTTTCCACCTCCAACTGATGCAACTCCAACAAATCCGTGAGGATCAGAATTCTGCACCGGGCGGGAATTGGTTCATGCAGACATAATGATCTTCGGACATATCCAACACATCAGTCTTCCTCTCCCGTCGCCGTTTCTCTTGCCGGGTCGCCGTACCGCGGGCGCTGTTCCCGTCGTAACACTTCCCAATCCGCATCGCGATAGGCTTCCAGTGTGTATCGTATTTGTTCGTCGAATGCGGCCGGACTGTGCGAAAAAATGAGAGGGCGAACGTCAATCGTCCAATCGATCAATGGCCCTGCGGTCATGATCGCTTCCCGTTCTTCCGGAGATTCGATAAAAAATACCGCCACTCCCCCCGGTGCGCCGATGAAATGGTCGTGGAACAGCACCAGTCCCTTGGCCGGATCAGTGATGAATTGATTGAACAAGCGGTTTGATTGTTCAGGGGTGCATCCCGCGGGTGCAAGTGCATGCACGAAAAAACATCGGGGTTTACGGATCATTCTTGGAAATAAATGACAGTGTATTGTCAAGCAGAATTACCGCGCCAATCGCTGCCACACGGCACGTTCACCTTCTGTGTCGATCAATTCCCGGGTTGCAATCAGAGCATCACTGTACAGTGAACGCATCCTGGTCGGCGAATCGACCGCGTCGAATCTTCGTTCGAGTTCATCGGGATCGATATGTTTGCTTCGTACGCTGGATGACAGCATTCTTCCTTCACCGGCCGCGTACTCCGCCATCCCCTCCACCAACCAGCGCGGCACGTTGCCGTGATGCATTGCCTCGATGATCCAATGGGCGTACTCGTGTCGGAGTGTCGCACCTAGCACTCCCCGTCGATTCAAGGTACGCATCGGCTGTAGATCGATCCGATGGCCGTGTGTCATCGCCGCAGCCCAATACTGCAAGCCGGTTGCCCTCATGAAGCCCTGCGTTGTCGCATGAAACACAACGTTGATCGATGTTTCAGCGGGAAAGGGAATCGATGCCGCATTCAATTTTCGTTGTATCTCTGTTCGCGCTGACTCCAGCACTCGGAGCATTGCTTCGCACTCACTGTAATCCACAGATACCGGCGCCGTTATTTGAAAATGGTCGCTTGACAATGTTTGTGATCCCTGTTTACTGGAGTGGAGTGTTTGAGCGAATTGGACAGGTGCCGCAATTGCGTGAAGCTGTTTATTCATAGGCTGCATCTTTGCTCTGGTGGCGATGTGCGTTCCGGGAAAATAGTGGGCGACAATCTCACGACAATTATTTCCCTGCTCCGCCATCACATGCGCTCCCTCCTGACAGCAGCCGACCCCATGTCCGAATCCGCTTCCATGAAAAACAAAATTGGCGCCGCACCGTTCAACACGAAAGCGCGAACTTTTCAACATGTTCCATCCCAACGATCTGCCGACGATCAATTTGAAATCCCAACCGCGGACACAACGGCACCGAATTCCCCGCAGCAATATTGATTGAGCTCGTCCTGAACCATCGCGCCTTTTCACGATGACGTTCGAAATTGTTCCCCCAACATCGCTGGCTGGATCACTGTGCAGTGCGGCAAGCAGATTGCGTTTTGTGATCGTAGCTGTCCACTCATGGTGCGGCATCGTTTCACAATAAGGATCATCAACGCCATGCAGATATTCCGGCGAAGCGCCACCCCACAGGGCACCGGCATCTGCAGTCTTTCCACCACACGATGCGTGGAAATAAATGTCCGCCAATTTTCCGTTCCTGTCGAGCAGCACCTCACCTTTTGTTTCGTTCACAGCGTCCGCGATCAAACCTTGTTCGGATGGATGAATGAATCGCTGACAATGTGTTGTGCTGCAAAAATCGTATCCTTCGTTCGCATGTCGTCCACGGTTTTTCATGGCGAATGTGCGACTGAGTACCGCCTGTGCCTTAAGCGCTTCAACCTGCCGTTCACTTCCCGCTTCAGCGGCGAGTACGCCACGCAGATAATGTTCCAATGACAGATCGATCGTTTCGCCAGTGGAAACGAGGTGAACCCGTACATTTTGTTCATGCAATGTTTGCGTGTTTGACTGCGCTGAATCACATCGAATTTCGGAAAGCGTCGCCGCTTCCGTCGAGGCGTTCGCATAGGCTTCAAATACAACGCGCGCAAGTGCAGCGCACTGTGAACCGTGGGCACGTTTCAGAAACACCAGCACCGCGAGATCTACATCGGGCACGGTCCGTCGAAATTTCGACGCCGGCGCTTCAGCAAATCCAACAAACCATCCCTGTGTGCGGAAACCATTGCTCGCGGACGACGTTCCAGTCTTTCCGAAAACGGAAATCGGCAACGCATCGTACCCCTCGCCGGCCGCCGTTCCATAGCGCACAGCTCCGCGCATCCCTTCCACGAGAACATTGCACTGCGTTCGCGACAGAGAAATTCGTCGGCGCTCCTCAGGCGCTGTCTGTCCGCCGCAGTGGAGAATCGGTTTGAACAAATGTCCTCCATTGCACAGTGCAACATACGCCGTCAACAATTGAACCGGCGTCACGCGCAGTGCCGGAGATTCACCGAGTGCTTCGCGCACATCCCAATCTTCGAAAGGCAACGACCCAGCGGATTCGATCGATTGTACACCGGGGCGTTCTCCAAATCCAAACGAAGCCAGAGTCGCATGAAACGCGTTGCCGTCAAGCCGGTCGCTGAGCGAGGCGAAATAATAGTTGCACGAATACGCCAGGGCTTGTGCCAACGTCAGGGATGCAGAACATTTCGGATGCGAACACACGATCGAAAAATTATCGTTCGTATAGGTGCCGCGGCATTCCAATCTCGAATCGGGTGTCAGAGTGCCCGCACGCATGGCTGCCAGGGCGGAGAATGGTTTGATCGCGGAGCCCGGAGGAAACGATTGTTCAAACGCGAGGCGGGGATTGACGACGGCCCGAATGCGCCCGGTGTGCGGATCCATTGCCAGCACGACTCCTTCTTGATCGCCCAATGCACGCACCGCCGCCGTCTGCAAAACAGTGTCAAGGTGTGACTCAACAATGGCGGCGTGCGCCGCGAATGTCAACGTGGACTGTTCCTGCCGCTGCATGCAGGAAGCGAATAGAATGCTTCCCAGAATACAAAGCGACAATGTTACGCGCATGGGGAGCAATTCTGTAACGGCGGTGAACAAATCAGATATGCCAGATGCTCATAGGAGACTGATAGAAAAATCATGTTGAGGTTGCCTCAACCTGTTCGAGCACAAACGCTATTCATTTCACTCTCGCACGTCGTACGCCTCCGATCGTAAAACCGAAATCGCACCAACCGTAGCAATCCATCCCCCGATACACAACATCACCGCGGTTACTATCCTGGAACCAAGCAGGATCATGTCCCACCACAAATTCACAACATGCATTGGGGTGAAAACCAACAGGTATGGAATCACCGCGAACACCAGAAGTCCGACACAATATGTGAGCACGGTCTGCGGCGCAAACGCGATTCGCATGGACCGGATCACGGTCATCGAGGCATTCAGCAATCCCTCCCGCGCCACGGTGATCCAGAGCTGGACCAGCGCCAAGGGGAGAACAAATCCAAACAACAGATATCGCAACGACACAACAGAAATTTCCTGCCACCGCAGGTCCGAGATCGCAACGGGCATCGTTACATGTGGAGCCGTGGCATCGCTTCCCAAAACTCCAGGCCCATCCATCACCACTTTCGCCCAGTACATATCCGCGATGTAGGCGAGAATCCAAACACCGAGTATCGGAAGCACCGAAATTGCGAGGAGTTGCCAAAACACGTGGAACGCACGTCCAATCCACGCTCCAACCGGTTGTGCACTGTCCGCGTAGTTCACAGCAAGCGATTGTACGATGAAAAATACGATCGGCACGATCAGTGCCAGTGCGCAGGTTGCGATCACCTGAAACGTGTTGGCCTCTCGAACCGCGAATAAACCATAGACGGATGCCACAAACGCAACTGAAGCAACAAACAATACGATCATTCTCATGATCGGGTGCACAAGGCTCCGCATTGAAACGTGATAGGCGTGTAAAATATGTTTGATCATCGCGTTGATTCACAATCGCATTGGGACACTGTTACTTGTCCGTGATCCTCATTCGTGCATTTGACGAGTGTGCCTGCACGGTTGGGTTATACATCAACTCGGCATGCGCCGGCGAGATACGGAAATCTCCTGGCGAAATGACGCGCATTGCGTATTGATACATTTCGTCGCCACCGAAATAATCAATGAAGATCGCCGTGCGCTGGTCGCGGAACTCACGGTTGCTGTACCAACTGCTCCAATGTTGCTGACTGTAATCCAGATGCAAACTACTGATGCGCTCAACCTGCTCGCAGCCGGCCGGAATCGGGTCCTCGATCATCATGTACCGGGATCTGTCACCTGTCACCCGCAACCGCGAGACGATCATGTCACCTGATCGTACGTCGCCGTTGAAGGGTTCAGTCGTCCAATGTGCAACGCCATTGCTCTCTTCGACGCGCAGTTTCAAATACTCACGGGTGAGCAAGAGTCCCCCGGCGCCGCCGCTCGCAATGCGATCCTCCGTTGTGAAATATGAAAGTGTCCCGGTAACATACAGCACGCCGTGCCCACGTTTCACGACCCTCACCTGACTCGATGAAACAACGTCATCTCCCTTGCGATCAACACTGAATGCTTGTGCCGATCGTGCGTCCGCCGCAGTGACGTGATGTGTGAGTAAAAGTTTCCCATTGAGATACACTTCCATTGTGTAATCGGGCGAGAGTTCCTTGCTCACTTTCAGATACGCCATCAATCCGTAGATCGCGAACGCCGTGTGCTTCGTGGACTCCCAGTGATCGCCGTTCCTGCGATTCCCAACAAGCCAACGGGCAATCTTTGGGAGCAGCGGACTCTTGGGTGAAAGTACGGACAGTGCGCGCAGGGCAAACGCCGTGGCTTCCATGTCTTTGTTTTCAACAACACCATGAGCGCTTTTCATTTGAGAAACCCAATGTGCGTCAACATCGGTGACATGCGCGAGATATTCGAGTTCACCGATCACCTCTCGAGCGTTATCCCTGTCACCAATTTGCCGCAGGGTAAGCGCCAGGAGGGCCAGGCCATAGGGCTGCAGCCCGCTGCGTTGCTGGTCCAACATGCGCACACGATGATAATCCCGCAGCGTGTCGTTGCCCGGCTGGGGGCCTCCGCTTTGGATCAGGGAATACAACAGATACGCTTGTTGTTCCGGATCATTCACGCTTTCCATTCCTCCGTTGATGCCAAGCATACTGCGGACAATCGATTGTGCCCGATGAATGTGAAACTCGTCCACATGATATCCGGCATTCTTCGCCAGCACCAATCCATCGAGAACGTACGCTGTCATGAATGGATCGGTGTTGTCGTCCTTCCACCATCCCCAGCCACCATCGGTGTGCTGATATCCAAATAAACGATCCATGCCCCGTTGAACTTTTTTCGCGAGGTCGTTCGATGCACGAACGGAGGTGTTCTTGATCTCCTTCAATGTCTGCGTGACGATAACGTTCGGCAAAAAGCTGGACATTGTTTGCTCGGCACACCCATATGGAAATGCGGTGAGATAATCGAGCGACCCAAACAGTGTGCCCACGATGGTCGGTGACGCATCAATGTGCAATGTTCGTGCAAGTGCATGAGCATTGGAGGGCAAGTCAAGCGTGAATGAACGCTCCGCGTTGTCGTCGGAGAGCACCGTTACATTGCCCGCGTTTTCTTTCAGTCCGTGCGGAATAATCGGCAAAGGGAGTTCCACGGCGTCGGACTCTTCATCGGTCAGCGCCTTTGCAAGAAATCGGACCTCGCCGATCTGGGTTGCTTGCACCCGCCAGTCAACGCGATACTCACCACGCTGATGGATCGAAACAGTTTTGCTTGGTGGATCCAGTACATTCGCGCCGGTGACCTGCAATTCAATTTTCGTCTGCTTGTCCGACGCAAGGTAGTTGTGGACGATCGCAGAACACGTCGCGACATCGCCTTCGGTCAAGAATCTCGGCGTCTCCATGCGAAGGATGAGATTCTTTCTTGTAATCACTTTTTGCACAACCGAGCCGACCCGCAGATCGTCCGTCACGCCGCGTGCCGTTGCACGCCACGTTGTGAGATTGTCGGGCATCTGGAACGCCACCGTGGCGGTGCCGTCGGCGCCAGTCACGGCGTCGGGCAACCAGAAGGCGGTGTCCATAAATTTTTTTCTGATCGTCGGTTCGACGTACTGCGATTCGTTTTTGAAATCGGCGAGTTGATACGGGTTGCGTGTACCTGCGAGCCGGATCGACTTCCTTCCCGAATGCCCCGTAAAACGATACGAAGTCGAAAACGTCGTCTGCACTTTGTTGTATTGCTTGCCATAAAATCTCTTCCGGA
>Ga0207137_1178_pt3 | contig 11098 bp, 12 predicted proteins | sample Alteio_BWMinHeat_9_FD_153572 | JGI IMG/M metagenome (GOLD analysis project Ga0207137, IMG submission 153572) | Enriched cells from forest soil in Barre Woods Harvard Forest LTER site, Petersham, Massachusetts, United States -... | ecosystem: Environmental > Terrestrial > Soil > Temperate forest >...
AGAGATAACCGCTGAAAGCATCTAAGCGGGAAACTCGCCTTAAGATGAGACTTCCCGGGAACTTGATTCCCCTAAAGGGTCGTTCGAGACCAGGACGTTGATAGGCTGGGTGTGGAAGTGCAGTAATGCATTAAGCTAACCAGTACTAATTGCCCGTGCGGCTTGTCCCTATAACCTTAGCAGGTGATAGGCTACGACAAGTATTTGTGTGTTTGCCTGTATGTTCGCAATCACAACCGCCATTTGTAGTACCCCTTGATTAGTGCGAAGACTAACCCTCCGACGCACACTCTACCAAGCTTCTTCTAAATTGGATTTGTTGTTCTCCCCAACCGGAAACAGCAAGTCGACAAGTCATGCCTGATGACCATAGCTAGTTGGTACCACCCCTTCCCATCCCGAACAGGACCGTGAAACGACTACGCGCCAATGATAGTGCTGCAACCAGTGTGAAAGTAGGTTATCGTCAGGCTTTTTACCCAGAAAACCCCCGCTAGTGACCTAGTGGGGGTTTTTGCTTTGCAGCGCCGCAGCTCGCTGGGATACCTGACCCTGGATAAACTTGCGGACAGATTTTTAACTGCAGGCTTTACGTCCGTTTCGGACTAAAAATTGCGGAACAGGTCAGCAGATCACAGGAACGCGATCATGCTTGACGTTATCGAAAACAAATGGACGCAGCCTTGCTTTCTCATGCCCAGCGCCTAGCGTGACTCTCTCTAGGGAAAACGGCCAGGTACAATGCGCAAGCTCGAGATTGTTGCTAAACTGAAAATCAAGCTGGATCGAGATAACGCTCGACCAAACGAGACCAGAACGCCACCCCAACCGTAAGATTCTGGTCGTTGAAGTCGTAGAGCGGGCTATGCAAGCCTCGCCCTTGATCGGCGGGACCATTCCCGATGCGCAAAAAACAGCCAAGGCGAGCCTGTAGCATATAGGCAAAATCCTCGCTGCCCATGAGCATTTCCATGTTGTCGTCTACTGCGTCACTCCCTACCAACTCCCTTGCTACCTCGATGGCAAAACGGGTTTCCTCGTCGGTATTGCTGACAACCGGATATCCCTCCACATAGTCAATGACCGCGTCGACCTCGAAACTCTTCGCCTGGGAATTCACGAGCGCGATGATCCTGCTTTTCAGCATGGCTCGAACATCCGGGTCAAACGATCGTACGCTCAAGCTCAGTTCTACCTGGCCGGGGATAACGTTGGGTGCATCTCCCCCGGCAATTTTCCCGACTGTGATCACAGCCGCCTTCGTTGGGTCGACGTTTCGCGAAATAATGGTCTGTAACCCCATCACAATGCTCGATGCGGCGACAATGGGATCGTGGGCAAGGTGTGGTCTGGCCGCATGCCCGCCCTGGCCGACGATTTTGATATATACGCGGTCGCCTGCCGCCATAAAAGCCCCGGAGCGAAACATGAAGGTGCCAGCCGCCTTGCCCGGATGGTTATGCAAGGCAAACACGGCGTCGCACGGGAACCGTTCGAAAAGCCCCTCGGCAATCATCTGCTTGGCACCGCTATCGAACCCGCGTTCTTCCGCAGGTTGAAAGATCAGATTCAGTGTGCCGTTAAAGCGCCGCGTTTGCGCGAGATGCTTCGCCGCGCCTAGTAGCATTGCCGTGTGGCCATCATGGCCGCACGCATGCATTTTCCCGAGATTTCTGCTCACGTGTGCGAAGGTGTTAGCTTCAGTAATCGGCAACGCGTCGAGATCGGCCCTAATGCCGATCGCGCGTCGCCCCTCGCCTACCGAGAGCGTCCCGACTACCCCCGTCTTCGCGATATGCCGGTGCACCTGATACCCGTATTCTCGTAGTCGATCGGCCACTAGATCCGAGGTCTCGTTCTCGCTAAAAGCCAGTTCCGGGTTGCAATGCAACTGATAGCGCAAGCGCGTGAGATCCGGCTCATGTGGCGCAATATCGGCCAGGGATGTAAAAATCTTGAAGGGCATTTAGAGTCTCTAAGAACAATGGATTGGAAAGAACGGTTTAGGCGGTGCCACAGACCGCCTTTGCATCGATGTGGAGCAAGTTGTGATCGCTCAGAACGGTCCCCAATGAATGAGGACACCGACTATCAATGCGGCAATGCAGATGACGCTCCACAGCAGGATGAGCGGCATGAGGAAACGCACCCATTGTCCATAAGGAATCCGTGCTGTCGCGAGTACGGCCATCAACACCCCGGACGTTGGATTAAAGCAGTTCATGATCCCTTCGCCCAGGAGCACGGCTTGCACGGTGACCTGGCGCGTCAGATGAAGTGCATCTCCTAGCGGCGCGAAAATGGGGATCAATGCCGCCGACTCTCCCGACCCTGACGAAATTGCGATATGCATAACCGCCGCACTCAGGAACATGCCAATGGCGGCAAGCATGGGATGAAGGGGAGCCAGTATCTCAGAAAGAAGGTTGACGATGGGGTCGAGAATCTTTCCGTTGCTCAGCACGGTAGAAATGGCGCGCGCAAGACCGACAATGAGCGCTCCGTGAACTAGTTTGCCCGATCCCGCTAAAAATTCATCCGCAATCTCGGAGGGCCGCACCCTGCAGATAAGACCAGAGCCGATGGCGATTATCATGAACATCGAGATCATCTCTACCTCCTCCCAGTGTAGCTCCACTGCCCCGAAAACAAAGACACAGAGCGCGACGGTGGAGAAGGTGATCGCGGCAATCTGCCGCCACGTCAACCGTGCGCAGCTCTCGGTTGATACAGTTGTGACGAGATCGTGTTCGGCGATCAGGAATCTCCGCGCATGCGAATTGCGCCGATATGCCCGGACGTTGATAATGAGGAACCCGATCGTCGCGATGACAAAAAGGAAGTACACCGTGGAGCGAAATACGATCCCGGAGAACATGGGCAATTCCGCCAGGCGCTGCGACAATCCGGTTGTTACCGGATTAAGAACGCCGCTGTTGAAACCCGAATATGTCCCCAAGTAGATAAAGGCTACCCCGAAGACGGCGGGCAGGCGAAGCGAACGTGCGATCAGGAGGCCCATCGGTACGAACGCCACGACCGAATTGGTTACTACACCTATGGTCCCCAGCGACGAAAAGATGATGCAGACAGTCAAAATAACTGAGATGTCCTGCACATTTGATCCGCTCCCGATGCGGCCGAGCGCAGCCTTTACCGCCCCGGTTTTCTCCAATACCGCCAGTGCACCGCCGGTAAACAGAATCAGGAAGATGATCTGCGCCGAAGCGATCATGCCGGTCGCGATTGCCAGGAAGACTGCCCCGAGACCGACCCCATGCTGGGGAACACTCTTGAGACTATGTGGAACCACGAAGCTGATGCCGTTCTTGACCACACGGTCGAATTCACCGGCCGGAATTATCCATGTGGCGATCGCCGCAATCAGTAGTACTGCGAAAAGCAACACATATGGGCTGATTGCGGTGTACTTACGTTGCGAGTCGCCGCGCGCGTCTACCGCCACCGTGCCGGACGAGATCTGGTTGGCCTCCATTTTGTCTCCTCATATAATTTTCTGGCGGGCAGCCGCGGTCCGAATCGCCAGCTGCGCTGGGCTCGTAGCCCGTTCTACAACGGATGTCCCCAATGTTTGAGCTCGCAGTATGCGTTAAAAAAGCACTCAAAACTGACATTGGAATGTGCGACAATGTTGCGTTGGGCGCAACAGGAGAAGCGGATGGCGACAGAGGATGAGGGGATCAATGAGCGCACGCTCGAGTACTTGGGCGCGGTGGCGAAACATGGAGGAATGCGGCAAGCCGCCGAATCTCTGGGCGTGAACGTATCGACCATTAGCCGTCAGATCGCGGCGACGGAACGCCACCTGAGACTGGCGCTGGTGTCCCGAAAGGGGCGGAGTACCTCGCTCACCCAGGTGGGACTTGCCGCCGTAGAGTACGGCCACGAGCGAGAGCGACATGCAAGGCGCTTTAGCGCGCAGCTAGCCGAGTATCGCGACCTCCGGCGCGGACACGTCACCTTAGCGGTTGGAGAGGGACTGGTCGGCAGTCTGATTTCATTGGTGCTCAAGCGCTTTCATCAAAAGTATCCGGACATTGCCATTAATATCCGCACGGCACCGTTGCCGGATCTTGTTCGCATGATTCGGGATGATGAGGCCGACATCTGCGTCTCCGTTGGCACCTCGCGCGATCCTCTTCTGAATGCGCGTTTGTTCCAACGAGAACCGTTGTGTGCAATCGTCCCTGTTGGCCATCCGCTGGCTTCAAAAACGTCTGTACGCATCGAAGATCTGGTGCACGACCCGCTCATTTTCATGTCGGGCAAGTTCGCTGCGCAGAGTTATGTCACCGCCATGTTCTGGGACGCTAACTTGAATGTATCACCAACAATCACGTGCGATCTCTTCACCGTCGCGTCATCGCTTGTGGCTGAAGGGCTAGGCATCGCATTCATGACAAAGTGGGCGGCAAAGGAAAAGATAGATGCCGGACTTGTCGCGGCTGTGCCGATTCGACATCCTATCGCCAATACATTTGATCGCTATGTGGCAACTCGCGTGGGCCGGAAACTTAGCCCTGCGGCTAACTTCTTGTGGAAAGAAATCGTGCGCCTCATGTCTTCGATTTAGATAGCGACTCCCGCCGACGTCGAGTCCGGGGTCGCACCTAATGTCGGGCGAACGTGCTGGTTTTAAGAAATAGTTCCGGCAATGCAATTAAAGTGCGTGTTGCATCAAACGCTGGCATCTCGTGACGTAGGTTGAACCGAGTTGCGGTTTTTTTGATTTTCTCGAAAAGGTATGCGGCCGAAACGGCGTGCGTCGATCAACACAGCAGTCCGAATGCCTGCAACGTTTCGATATAGTGCTTTGATGGCCCGGGGGCGGCCGGTATCACAACTGTAGGTCGAAATGCGCGAGTGGATTGCTCGAATTAAAGCTTGTATCCGATCTGGCGCAACAGTGCTCGCCTCCACTGGATGTCGTCTTCGTTCTCGATACCTTTGGGTGAAAAACCGTCCACTACGCCCAGGATTGCCCGGCCCTGATCTGTCTCGGCGACAATGACCTCGGTCGGGTTGGCCGTCGCGCAGAAAATACGGCATACCTCCGGTACAGCCTTCAGCGTATTCAATACATTAATCGGATAGAACCCGTCCCCAAGGAACAGGATGAAGCAATGGCCGGCGGCGATGCTCATGGCGTTCTTTTGGGCAAGTGCGGTGACGACGGGATCGGTGCCTGAGTACCGCACCAGGCATTTGCCCGAGGCTTCGCAAAAGGCCAAACCAAACTTGATGCCCGGTACGGTTGCCACCAGGGCTTCGTGTATGTCATCAACGGACTTGATGAAGTGGGTCTGCCCCAAAATGAAGTTGGTGGCTTCGGGCTTGTCGATTTTGACGGTAATGAGTTGCATGGCGCGCACCTCCTTGGAAATATCAGACACCTAGGAGTGGACTCTTAAAGCACACTAAAAGCAATGTTTGAATTTCAAGTTTTTGTTTGGCACCGGTAAAAAAAGAGGTTTCAATAGTCAGGGAAATTGGCCCGGGTACTCAGCTTTACACGTGAGCAATTCACCATCACTTCGGAAGCCAAAACGGACTGTCCCATTCCTGCAATGCGTCGAGGAAGACACGCAGCTTCGCCGGAATGAATTTCCTGGTCGGATACAAGGCGTGCACCGGAATTTTCGGCGAAGCCCATTCTGGCAAAATGCGCACCAGTTCGCCGCTGGCTATCAGTTCGTCACAATAGTTGTGCGGCAGCAGTCCGATCCCATGGCCGCGATGCGTGAAGTGGCTCACCGAATTGAAGTCGCGGCTCGATACGGGGCCGGAGACATGCAACGAGATTTTCTTGCTTCCGCTTTCCAGGTCCCATTGCGCTTCGCCGTTCTTCGCATTCATCAATACACATTGGTGTATCTTCAAGTCTTCCGGCTTGGTCGGGATTGGGTGCTCGTTCAGGTAGCCCGGGGTGGCGACTAGATAGCGCACGGTTATGCCGAGCTTCTTGGCGACCAGGGTGGAATCCTCCAGATCGCCAAAGCGTATCCCCACGTCGATGTTTTGCGCGACAAAGTCGATGAATTCGTTCGAGATGAACAGATCGACCTTGATGCGCGCATAGGCATGCATGAAGCTCGAAATAAAGTCTAGAAACGCATGCTCCCGCAGGACGACCGGCACCGTGATCTTCAAGGTCCCCTCAGGCTTCTTTTGGCTGTCGGTCAACACGCGCTCCGCATCGGACAAGATATTCAAGGGTTCGGCGCATTCGTGGAAATAAGCCTGCCCCTGCGTAGTCAGCGCCAATCTCCGCGTGGTTCTCTGCAGTAGAGTCACGCCAAGTTCCTGTTCAAGCTCCGACACGCGCCGACTCACAGTCGACACCGGCATGCCGAGGGCGAGCGCAGCTCTGCTGAAGCTTTCGAATTGTGCAACTTTGACGAAGATTGCAATGTCATTTAGATCGGCCATGTCGACATATTTCCATGAATGGAAAAGAAATTCTACATATTTCCATCTAATCAAATAACGCCTTTTGCCTCATTCTTCCAGTCATGCCGAACAGTGAAGAGTCCCGAAGCTGGGTTTCGATCGGCGCGGTGCTCCAGTCCGAAGCGTATGAGCAAGTATCTTAACGAACGGTCTTTTCAATCTCTTATCAAGGAAAAATCATGGCAAAGTCAAAAACAGTCATCGTGACAGGCGCATCGCAAGGTATCGGCGAAGGTGTCGTACGCAGTTTTCTCGAACGCGGCTACAACGTGGTCGCAACGTCGAGAACCATCTCGCGACGTGATGCATTTAAGCCCTCGGCGCAGCTCAAATTGATAGACGGCGACATCGGCCAGGAAGCAACTGCGAAGAAAGTGGCAGAAACCGCTGTGGAAGCGTTCGGTTCCATCGACGCGCTGGTGAACAACGCGGGCATCTTCTTCGCAAAGCCGTTTGTTGACTACACGGCAGAAGACTTCAAGGCGCTGGTGTCGACCAATCTCGACGGCTTCATTTTTATCAGCCAGTACGCCGTGCGGCAAATGCTCAAGCAGCAAAGCGGCGGCAGCATCGTCAGCGTGACGGCTTCGCTGGCCAGTCATCCGATTGCCGGTTTGACGGCTTCCATTCCGATGATCACGAAGGGCGGCATCGATACGATTTCGAAGAGCCTGGCTCTGGAATACGCCCAGCAAGGCATTCGCGTGAACACGGTCGCGCCGGGCATCGTCGACACGCCGTTGAATAAGGACAATCCAAAGGACTTCCTGAAGACCTTGTCGCCGATGGGCCATATCTCCAGCGTTCAGGAAATCGCCGATGCGGTGCTCTACCTGACCGAGGCCAAGTCGGTAACCGGGGAGGTGTTGCATGTCGATGGCGGCGCGCACGTCGGAAAATGGTGATCTCCATGAATACATCGTCACGAAGCGCCGAACAGCGCTTGCTTGATCTCGGCATCGAACTACCGCCGCCGCCGCGACCGCTCGGCGCCTACGTGGAAACGGTGGAAACAGGCAAGCTGCTGTTCCTGAGCGGCATGCTGCCGATTGTTGCCGGCGTACCTAAATTCATCGGGCGCGTCGGCGCCGACCTGAATGTGGAGCAGGGGCGCGCCGCAGCATATGCTGCAGCTCTCAATGCCCTTGCTACCGTCAAGGCACATCTTGGATCGCTTGACCGGGTGTTGCGCGTGGTGCGCTTGGCGGTATCTATCGCCACAACCGATGATTTCGTCGAGCATCCCAAGCTGGCAGATGCCGCTTCCCAGTTGCTGGAAAGCGTCTTCGGCAAAGAAAAGACCTCGACTCGCCTGATTGCCGGAGTGGTCAGCCTGCCTCTTGGATTGCCGGTCGCGCTGGAAATCATTTTCGAAGTCGAGTCTTAGCGCAACGCCGGGAACGCCTCGGTCGTATTGTGGGTGTAAAAGGCTGACTTGTCTGGGAATGTAATAGCCATAGACGGCTCCTTGATATCATTTCATTGGAGTTTGAAATGCAGCATGCCTCTGCTTTTCAAGGTCAGCATATGCATGCTTGTTAGCCTGTATCCAATTTATGGCGGCTTCCTCAGACTCAAAAGGATTGCTTTCGTCACCTATTGCGATTTTGGGACCGTACAGCTTCGGGGTGATCTTGACCCAATAGCCTAAGCGGTCGTGGTGCTGGATGGTCTCGAAAGTTAAGCCGCCGTGCACGATAGTAGAACTCATGTCCGTTCCTTTTCTTTGTCAAGGAATTAACTATGTTCATCATAGCAGATTGTCAGTTTTGCGTAATTCGGCAAAATTTGCATGTACTGAACGAATGTCCAGTGTTTTGATGTTGCCAAGGAGGAAGTCATCTTTGCAGCATTTATTTCTGGCAACATCGTCTGCCCGAAGTATTGCTTTAGCTGTTTTAGAACAGCCACCTTGTTCTTGCCAAATGGCTTGTTCCTGCCGATTTAGCCCGTGTACCGGTCGATAAGCGACCCCATAGTCTTATCTGTTAAAATTCGCAGGTCTTGATATTTCCGCGCGACCATATCAGCATCTTGTTTCTCGGCCCAAGCCTTAGCTTAGGCTTTCGTTGAGAACGCCCCGGAAACAGTTGCAAAGCCTTATTTCCGACCTGGGCGCGCCAAGCGTCGCCCCGTTTCGCATAGGTAGCCATCGGCTCATTTTCCTTGTGAAATTTGGTGTAAATCCGGGGCAGTGAGCAAAGCCGTTTTAATGAATTTTCGTGATTGCCGACGATAGCAAGACAATACAGAAAATAGCAATTCCCCTATGAGAAGCAAATGAAATCAAGTAGTTACAAGGGCCGCCGTATCAGTGTTGCGCCCATGATGGACTGGACCGATCGCCACTGCCGGCAATTCCACCGCCAAATTAGCCGCCACACCTGGCTATATACCGAGATGGTAACCACTGGAGCTCTCCTGCATGGGGATGTGGCGCGCCATTTGAATTTCAATCAGGAAGAGCACCCTATTGCCTTGCAGCTGGGGGGCAGCGAACCGGCGGATTTGGCCAAGAGCGCCAAGCTGGGAGAGGAGTGGGGCTACGACGAAATCAATCTCAATTGCGGCTGCCCGTCAGAGCGGGTGCAAAGAGGGGCTTTCGGTGCCTGTCTGATGGCGGAGCCTGGCTTGGTAGCCGACTGCGTGAAAGCCATGAGCGATGCGGTACAGATAGACGTGACGGTCAAGCACAGGATAGGCATAGACGACGTGGAGTCCTACGCCTTCGTGCGCGATTTTGTCGGCCAGGTTGCCGATGCCGGCTGCCGGACCTTCATCGTACACGCGCGTAACGCCATCCTGAAGGGTCTGAGTCCCAAGGAAAATCGGGAAGTGCCGCCGTTAAAATACGACTATGCCTATCAATTGAAACGTGATTTTCCGGAGCTGGAAATCATCATCAATGGCGGCATCAAGACTTTGGACGAAATCGATTTGCATCTGCAGCATCTGGATGGCGTGATGCTGGGGCGCGAGGCTTACCATAATCCCTATATCATGTCGGTGTTCGATGGCCGCTATTACAACGACGATGCGCCGTATAAATCGCGTAGCGAAGTGATAGAAGCGATGCTTCCCTACATACGCAGCCAATTGGACCAATATGGCAAGAGCGATGCCGGCGGCGGTTTGAAGCTCAACAGTATCACCCGCCATATGCTGGGGCTGATGACGGGATTGGTCGGTGCGCGGGCGTTTCGCCAGACGCTGTCTGACAGCAAGAAGCTCGCGAGCGGTAATCCTGAACTCTTGTTAGAGGCCATGCGTCGCATGCAAGGTATCTCCGACTATGTTTCTCACTAAGTCAGGACTTACGTAAAACTGCCCTGGCGGCGTTACATCGCCTTGGCGTACAACCGTACTGTCTGCGGCGACGTGCCTTGCCAGGACAATTTTGCGTAAGTCCTATAAATTGAAAAGGTCAAGAATGAAAAACTCTCTCCGACTGCTATTCATTTCCATATGTCTGGCTGCAAGTGCTGCCAGCAATGCCGAGGTCGTCGTCAAGGACGCCTGGGTGCGTGCTACCGTACCGCAGCAGAAGGCCACCGGTGCTTTCATGAAATTGCAAGCCGGTGCCGATGCACGCCTGGTAGAGGTGCAATCGCCAATCGCAGGCAGTGCCGAGATCCACGAAATGAAGATGGACAGCAACGTGATGAAAATGCGCCAGGTGCAAGGCCTGGACTTGCCGGGAGGCAAAGAGGTAGAGCTGAGGCCCGGTAGTTTTCACTTAATGCTATTGGGCTTGAAGGCCCCGGTAAAAGTGGGCGACGTTGTACCCTTGGTCTTGATAATCGAAGGCCGAGACAAAAAGCGGGAAACCATAGAAGTAAAAGCCCAAGTGCGCCCCTTGAATAGCGCAGACGGGAAAATGTAAGCGGTTGCATTGATTGCACCCGCACTGGCTGGCCCGTGTAACTTCCTGCCGGAGAGTCGTAAAAATTTGTAATAAGTTAAGTCCGGCGGGCAGGCGGGCAGTATATTGGCCATGCTTCATTGCATGCTCCTTCATCTCACTGTCACAGTGAGATTCGCCCACGAGTTTCGTGGGCGTTTTTTCTTGTGTGGACGGTGTTCTTGCGTCACGACAGATGCCGGTTGCCCCAACGCTCTTCAATGCGTTCGGCGTCCCGTACACTGAGCAAGCCCGGTATTTCGCTGCGCCCCATTCCAAGATCCCTGAGTTCCAAATCGCTCATGGCCCGCAGTTGTGCCGCTTGAGAGCGGCGCCTCTGAAGCCCCTTGCTACACAGCAGGCCGGTTAATCCAAAAAAGAGTTTTAACAACATGATGTCATCTCCTGTGACGGTGGGCGCAGGAAGCACACGCCAGGGCATGCACGCTAAGCGCAATTCATTCCTGAAGCCTTATGTTGCCGTTTAAGCTAGAATTAGGGAAGTTGAAATTTATAATGGAAGGTATCAGAAATACTGATGAGAGAACTTAGCCTCGACCAGCTTCGCACCTTGGTCTCCATCGTCGACCTGGGAACTTTTTCGGCTGCGGCACAGGCATTGCACCTGGCTCAGCCGACTGTGAGCCTGCATATCAGCGAGCTCGAAGCCAAGGTGGGCGCGCAACTGCTGGTGCGCGGGGGGAGGCGCATAGCACCGACCGCAGC
>Ga0207137_1224_pt1 | contig 11089 bp, 14 predicted proteins | sample Alteio_BWMinHeat_9_FD_153572 | JGI IMG/M metagenome (GOLD analysis project Ga0207137, IMG submission 153572) | Enriched cells from forest soil in Barre Woods Harvard Forest LTER site, Petersham, Massachusetts, United States -... | ecosystem: Environmental > Terrestrial > Soil > Temperate forest >...
AAGAAGAGTCCCACTCCCCCTAGAAACATCCCGTTCCAACGAGTGTCTTCCTTTTTTAATTTTCCCAGACCGGAAAACAAGTCGTTTTCTCGCTTTTGAAAGATAGAGACAAAAATCCAAGGGACTAAAGTGATCACTATTTCCCAAAACGCACAAGCAGCCGCGCCCGAGAGGTCCAAAGCTCCATAGCGTAATCTTCCATAGAGCTCAGTCTCCAGTGTCTGCACAGGGGGACCACCGCCTAAGATCAAAACAAGAGCAAAGCTCACTGTGCAAAGAGCTAGCACTTGAGCACACGAACATGCAAAGGCCCAACGGACCTGTGGCCAGACCAAAAATCGGAACTCGGCAAATCGACCCGCACCCAAAGTCCTGATCGCTTCTTGCTGTCCCTCCGGGACGAACCGTCGAGCTTGGGAAACTAAAAGAGCTATCAACGGAATATTTAAAAACACGTGGGCCAAAATGACTGCCTTCAGACTGTAGTTCCAATCCAGAGGGAGTCCTGCTTCAGCTAAAATTCCGGAACGACCTAACCAAGTCACCCACGCCATTCCAGCCACTACCGTAGGAATTCCATACGGAATTGAGAATAACATCGCAACTCGAGATCTAGGATGAATAGAAAGAAACCGTCCCAGAAGCATGCCCAAAGGCAACCCAAAAAGGCCAGAAACGAACATACTGATGAGGGCTTGCTCAAAGGTGATTCTCATCACAAGAAGCACGACAGGATCCAATAAGACCGCCCCATTTTTTCCAGCAAACGCCAAACCGAGGACTGCTGCGATAGGAACACCGATACAAACAACTCCAAAAATCAGAACCCAAGTAAATGCTATGATTGCCAGTTTTCTCGGAATTTTCATGCTTTTAGAATCCGATTGCCTGATTCCATTGCGAGAGTGTATCTCGTATTTCCTGGGTCTTCATCGAAACCGGAATTAATCGAGTTGGCTGAGGGAGCTTCTTGAAACTTGGGGGAAGCGGGGTGCCTTTTCGGACTGGCATCATCCAGAGTGTTTTTGGAATAAGCGCTTGAACTTCAGGTGAAAGCAAAAACTCCAAGAATTCACGCACCCATCGTTTCTCTTCCGAAGTTTGAGCGGCGCCCTTAATCCATGCAGCCCCTTCTACTTGGTAGGGCTGCCCTTCTTTAAAGAGAACCGCCTGATAACGTGGATGAGGTCCCGTGTCCCCATTTTCTTCATGGTAAGCCTGGCTGCTCACGTAACTCCAAACCAATGGGGCTTCCTTTTTTAAAAACAAGCGGTAAGCCGCACTCCAGCCCGGAGTCATTGTCAGCCACTGAGATTTGAATTGTTTCCAAAACTTCCAAACTTCAGTGTCATAAATATTTTGTGAATACAGAAGCATCATCAAACCCGGAGTTGAGGTACGCGGATCCTCGATCAAAATATTTCGTTTCCACTCAGGCTTCAGCAAATCCGAAAGTGTTACCGGTAGATCTCTTAACTTCATTTCCTTCATAAGCTGGCGGTCAGCGATGAAAGCTAAGATTCCGTAGTCGTAAGGTAGAAAGTTTTTTCCAATCGTAAACGAGCGATCGAGGTCTCGATATCCTGAAGGAACCCAACTTCCCCAACTTTCAACATAATCCTGAATTTGCTCCCAGAGATTCTGATCAAGTCCTACTACTAAGTGGGCAGTTGGTTTTTTCCTTTTTGCATCTACGGCCAAGCGATTGAGGAGCTGCACGCTATTTCCGGAGCTCAGCACTCGAACTCGGCATCCGCATTTTTTCTCAAAAAGAGGCAAAATTACCGGCCCAATGCCCCCTTGGGCATTGAAACTATCATTAGCATAGATGACCAATTCGCGAGGCTCGCTAGCAGTCAGAGATTGAATATTTGAGAGTAGGCTCAGTAAAAAAAAAAATCGAAACATGTTGAATTTAGTCAACAAGCTCTGGGTTTTTTGAAGAACTTCCTTTTCCTTGCTTAGATTCTAATTTGGATTCCGCTTTATGCGATCCTTCTTCGGAAACTCGCGGCTCCGTCTTTGGCTTGAGGAGTCTCACTTTATTTACCCGTTCATCCGCATCGGTTTCGAAGCGCCACAAAATTTCGCAGTTCTGAAGATGCGTTGTCGTTTCTTCCTGATTGGAGCTGATATGGACAATTCCATTTTCATAGAGCGTCACGTCAGCAGAATCAACGTAAGTCCCTTCCTCTCCCGGGTAGAAGAAAATGACACGCATTGCCGATCCTTTTTTAATAATCTTCATGTGATCCCTTTCTTCAACCTCTCCAGCCTTAATTCCCATCCACACTAGCAATTTTTGGAAACTCCGTTCCATTCTCTCCTGCATTCGCTCTACTCCTTCTCCAATTCATAAACCATACTACACAAGTCCAGCAAGTCAGTTGCCATAAATAGTCAAACCAGCTAAAAAAGAAACCATGAGTTCAGCCCAATCATCAGTACCCCTACCCCCATCCCTGCCTCACGATCTTGATCTCTTTGATGAAATCGAACGTCTCAAAAAAGAGAAAAATGCAGTAATATTAGCACATTACTACCAAGAACCGGACATTCAGGATATTGCCGATTTCGTCGGTGACAGCCTGGAATTAGCAAGAGCAGCGCAAAAGACACAAGCCCAACTCATTTTGTTTGCCGGCGTGCATTTCATGGCAGAGGGCGCGAAAATTCTCAACCCTTCTCGTAAAGTCCTTCTTCCTGACCTGCGTGCGGGTTGTTCGCTCTCCGATAGCTGTCCTCCTGAATCATTTGCCCGATTCAAAGCTCGTTACCCTGAACATTTTGTAGTGTCTTATATTAACTGTTCAGCAGCAATTAAAGCACAAAGCGATATTATTTGTACAAGCTCCAATGCGGTTAAAATAGTGAATCGAATTCCAAAAGATCGCGGGATTATTTTCGCGCCGGATCGAAACCTAGGGGCTTATGTTGCCAAGGAAACGGGCAGAGACATGGTTCTTTGGCAGGGAACCTGTATCGTTCACGAAACTTTCTCTGAGCGAAAAATAGCCGAATTACGAGTCCATCATCCGGAAGCGGAATTGATCGCACACCCTGAGTGCGAACCGACCCTACTGGCTAAAGCAAGTTATATTGGCAGCACTTCAGCGCTGCTGAAATATGTCATAGAAAGTTCTCGCCAAGAATTCATCGTGGCAACCGAAGTCGGAATTCTCCACCAGATGAAGAAAAAAGCTCCAACGAAGACACTCATCCCAGCACCGCCCAATCACGCTTGTGCCTGCAATGAATGTCCGTTTATGAAGCTCAATACTTTGGAAAAGGTCTATCTGGCCCTCAGGGACGAAACACCAGAAATTAACATCCCTGAAGAACTTCGCCAAAAAGCTCTCCTTCCATTAGAACGGATGCTCGAATGGTCGAATCCTCGATAAACTCGCTTACAGGCAAAGCTTCGGTACTTGCGATCGGAACCGAAATCACCACAGGGCAGATCACCAACCGGAATGCGGCGTGGATCTCTGAAAAGCTTGTAAATCTCGGTGTAGAAGTCGTTCTGCATGAAACTGTCGCAGATGATCGAGGCGCCATTCGGGAAGCGTTAGAGCATTGCGCAAAGCACTCTCAGTTGCTCTTTATCACCGGCGGACTTGGGCCGACTACTGACGACTTTACCCGAGAAGTGGTTTCGGAATGGTTGAAGCAACCCCTCGAATACCAGGAGTCCGCCTGGCAGCACATCGTGAATCGTCTCACCGAATTTGGAATTCCAGTTGCGGAAACGAATCGGAGACAATGCTACTTCCCCACAAGCTCCCAGATTTTGCCAAATTCTGAAGGAACTGCGGCCGGATTTACAGCTCCCTTTCCTGCGTCAGACAACCAAAGGATCTGGGTTTTACCCGGCCCTCCCCGGGAAATCAGCGCAATTTGGGAACAAGGAATCGAAAATCAGATTCGAGAAATGATCCCTAAGCTCACACCTCGGGAACTCCTGACTTGGCAGTGCCTGGGAAAGAGCGAAGCGGAACTGGGAGAAATCACCGAAGCTGCGCTTTTAGGCAGCGGGCTACAAACCGGTTATCGCGCCCATCGGCCCTTCGTAGAAATAAAAGTGTGGTGTGCTGCATCCATCCTTCAGGAGAAAATGCCCTGGATTTTGAAATTGGAAAACGCGATCGCACCTTGGACCGTTGCCACTGAAGAAAATGATCTGATCCGCGGTTTTCTAGCGGCCCTGAAGCCCTTCAAAACAATTCGAATTTTCGACTCGGCATCGGGTGGGATTCTTTCAGAAAGACTCACCTCTCTCCTCAAAGATCCGGACTATTCGGAGCTCAGAAGTCGAATCTGTTTGATTAGCCAATGGGGGAACCTCAGTGCTCCTAAACTTTGGCTAGAAGGAGTTCTTCAACAAGAACCCAATGACGGTTTTTTGACTCTCGCATTAGGAGGGTTTACTTCCGACGGTTGTGGTGTTCTCGGTTTACGACACGGGAAAGGCACCCACCAAGAAGCGATGCAACTTCCTTATCACAAAATAGAACTCTTAAGTCGAATGCGGCCCTATTCGGTTGAGATGGCTTTTAAACGCTGGGCCGAACTTCTCGCAAAAAGTCTATAGCTTTTCTAATTCTACACTAATAAAGTTAAACTACTGTTATAATAGAATAAAGTTAATTTAAACTCTCATTGATAATACATACTAATTATTTATTAACACAATTTAAAAAGTTAAGCTAAACTAAACAACAGGAGATAAATTTATATGAACATGAGTACAAAGATATTAGCAATTACATACTTAGCGCTTACGCTATCAGCGTGTCCCAAATCGCCTCCGGGCGGTAGGAGCGACCCTGCCGCGCAGGGTCCGGGTACTTCTGTCGGCCCGGGCACCACCCACGTTGCGAATACAGCTCATTTGCCACCCGCCCAAGAAGCATCCCACGAAGAGGCCACCCATTTAACAGGAATTGATGGCAACTCACTTAGTCCTGAAATGGTCACAAATAACCAGCCCCCTATTTTTAGCAATTCCACTGAACTGAGTCGACTCGGCCCCAAGGACGTTGAAAAGAACGACAGCGATAATAACTCGACAGCTCTAGTTCCTTATACCGGTCACCCTCTCGTCACTGAAGAGTTTGGTAAAGAAGTTGTACATTATGGTGAGATCAGCATCCATCCAGATGAAACCCTCGAATCAACCGTTTTTGTCCTGTTTGAAGCAGACAAAGGCCCGATAGCTTGCAGCGTTTTCCATTCGAAGAGAGTCGGAAATCTGATTTTAGGTTTTCTCCCTCAAGCCTGTATCGATATGCTTAAAAATCTGCCTTCGTCAAAAATACCGAGCTTAATTGGAAAAAGTTTGAGCGGATTCATGAAATACGCACTTAAATTCATGACCTGGTTCAGTCCTAAAGAAGCCCATCCTATGGTATTGGTGGTGTTCGAATTGAATGCTAGCCCACTTCTTTCTGCCGAAACCGAAAATCCAATCGTACCTTATGCTCCTGCCATTGACTTACTGACAAAAGCCGCAGCGAACATGCATATAGACCATGACCACAATGCTCATCAAGCAGCCGACGAGCATTGCGTAGACCCCGGCTACGCAACTAGAATGTATAATTATATCAAGTCTTTGGGGAACTACATTTACGCTAAGGTGTTCGGCCAAGCCTGATCACCCCACCGACTCAAAGCAATCAGAAAAGGAGCCAAGATTCGTCTTTGGCTCCTTTTTTTTATTATCCATTTTCGTATTTCCTATCTTTCAGAGACAGGTTAGAGAAAAGGCACTATGAACAATCAAGAAGATATCAAGGCCGAACTCGAGAGACTCCGTGCAGAAAACCAAGCGCTAAAAAAGACCTCCGCTAAAGGGCTTTCTTTGAAAGTGAGCGAAAAAGGCGGACTTTCCGTTTATGGACTTGGGCGATTTCCTGTCACACTTTACAAAGAACAATGGAAAAAACTCCTGGATATGGCAGATGACATCCGAGCATTTATTCAGGCAAACGAGTCCCAGCTAAAATCCAAAGATCAATAGTTCGAAATGTGTTTCAGGGAAGGGGCTGAGTGCTGAGCACATCCCCCCTTCCCTGAATGCGACAACGGAACATCAATTGCATGACTGCGAAAGAGAAGGAGAACTTTCTCATGCAAAATACACCCATCGGCTCTAATAAAGGCGCACTCAATAAACAACTTCACAACGTAACTGATGCTCTTCAGGACAAGGCGGAACAGACTGCGTCAGAACTCACCGGTAAAGCCAGAACCTTCGCCAGTAACTCTTCTGAGACCGCGAGGGAATACTATAGCCAGGCAAGCTCATGGATGCAGCAAAACTACGGCAAAACCCTAGGAATGATTGGAATTCTAGGCGCTATGGGTCTGATTGGCTACTTCATTGGACGCAACAGTAACTCATCCACTTTTGAGTCCCATCTTCACACGTAACCTATTCATAAAATCACTTCTAGCGGGACAGAAGCTCTACTCCCGCTAGACTTTTTAAAAGAGACCCCTCGATGACTCCTTTCAAAAATCCAGCGTCCTCTATTGCTGAGGCAGCGAATGCAGCGACTAAAATCCTAACACTTCAAACCCAGCTTTTCCTGGCGAGCCAGGAATTGAAAGCACTTCGCCAAGTTAAACGAGCAATAGGAGTGGGCATTGGACTCCTTCTTTTTAATTTGATGATCACCCTCACCTTCTACTGGGTTGAAATGGAATTATACGAAAGGGGATGGTCCCCTCTCATCCTCGCGCTGATTTCCCTTCTTAGCTTTGGCATTCTCACCGCAGTTTGCGGCTTCCTTACCTTCAGAGCAGGTCGTGAGCCTTAATACGAAAGGAGTACCCATGAATTCGCAACAAAATCTTAACGAGGAAAGGCTACTCGAGCTAAAAAAAGAACTCCAACTTCAAAAAAAGCGTTTTATTCAGGCTACACAAAATACAGCGCTCTCACTGCAAGAAACACTCTCCATCACGACTTGGATTCGTGACTACCCTATTCAAACCGCAGTTTTTATGACTCTCAGTGGCTTCCTAACAGCCCACCTATTCTATTCTCCGAAGCCATTCGACGAAGCTTGACGTGGGCGCCAGTATTTAGGATCTTCATTGGAATGACACTCCCTTCTCACTTAAATGAAACCCATGCCTGCGGCGAACTGAAAAATGAACCCATTGCTCAGTTCGAAATCGGAAGCTATAAGAACTTTGTTTATTTAATCATAGATTGGAAGAGGAAAAAGGCCGCAATTGTGGATCCACAATACGAATTAACCCAGCCCCTCCAGTGCCTGCAGAAGCACCAACTTGAACTTACGGCGATTTTTCTGACTCATACTCATTTCGATCATATTGCGGGTGTTCCCGAGTTAACTCAGAAATTTCCGCATGTACCCATTGTCGCGCACCGACAAGACCTCCATCGCCTGGATCCTCGGACCATGAGCCGTGCCAAGGTGAAAGCGATCAGGGACGGAGACAGCGTCGCAGTAGGCGACCTCGAAGTTCAGGTCATCCATACACCCGGTCATAGTGCCGGAGAATGTTGCTATTTGATTCAAGGAAGTCCCTCCTATCTGTTTACAGGAGACACTGTTTTTATCCGGGATTGCGGACGAACAGACATAGATACTGGAAGCAATGAAGACATGTTTCAATCTTTACAGAGAATCAAGAAACTAAATCCTAAAACTATAATTTTACCCGGACACCATTACCAACCAGAATGCGCAACCACTTTGGAAAAGGAATTACGAGAAAGCCCTCCCATGCGCTGCAAGAACGTAGGTGAATTGGCGTCACTGCCCTGAATGACTAACTACAATAAAACTGTATTACTAAAAGCCTTGGGCCTTTCTATCCTGATCCATGCAGGGGTCATCTTTCTCATTCCCTCGCCAGCTCCCAAGCAAGGCACCCAAGTCCAGGTCTCCGTTCAAACTCAGACCTCAAAAGACAATCGAAAGATTCTTCGAACGGCGCGAAGCTCCACGATCCCAACTTCGCTCAAAAACGAACCCCTCGCTCTAGATTCACAGCTGTCGCAAGCACCTTCAACATCAATCGCAGATCAAACAGCCGAGAGCTCTTCGACTTCCCTGTCCCGAATCCGGGATCAAATTAACGCTACGTTGGACTACCCGATGTCGCTCCGACGAAAAGGCATACAGGGAAAAGTGGAAGTCAGGCTCGCACTGAATTCGAAAGGCGAAATCGAAACCCTTGAGGTTACCCAATCGAGCGGCTTTGAACAATTAGACCAGCTTGCAACTCAAGCGATCCATCGTGCTTCACCCTTCAAGAATCTAACAAAGGAAGAAAAAATGGGCAGGCTCATCATCAACCTACCCATTCAATTCATATTGAACAAATAACCGCTTTTAGCTGACGGCGTTATGCAAATCTTGAATTTGCTTTTGCAGAATCTCAGGACTGCTAGTCTTCTCTGTTTGAATCTGTTTTGCAGTTGCAGTTACGGTATCTAACACGGCTTGCTTAGCCCTTTCGATTACCCATTTCAGATCAGTGCCCCAACGATTCGGCCAGATAAAGCTGTCGTAAGTGTAGAGTGTGCCGCCGCCCGCCAACGGTTCACAACGAACTTCACCTTCGGATCTCTTCGTGGTGTCCGCTTTCACCAGCACCCAGTTCACTGTGAAACTCTTCCCCTCATCATAGGCTTCAATGTGATCCCGAACCGTATAGTTCTCTATTCCAAAGCCCATAGGTAAATTATAAGTATAGTCCACTAACGCTGTAGACTTGTCTATAACCTGGGAAATCTTCGCTACTTTTACGTAGGGTACATAAGTCGATTGCAAAGGATAGTCGGAAAACACCGCCATCACTTCTTCGGGTGTCGCATCAATACGCTGATATACCTTCATCTTTGGCCAAGGCGCACCAGTAACGTCCGTATAAATAGTCACCATTTGACCGCTGGCGACTTTCGCTTGATCCTCCGGACTCAGCTCTTGAAACGTGTTTGCAAATAACGATGACGAATGGGAGAGAATTACGACGCAGATCGACGCAAAACCCCCAAGTGACAATTCCATTTTCATATATCCCCCTGAGAATAATAGATTATTAAACCCCTAATAAAGTTTCGTAACTTGGCGATTTTTAAGTGTCAATTCAAAACATTGGGAATTAAATTCGGATTGCGATATTGAAACAGCATGTCACTTATATTTCTAATTACACAAAAGGTGCAGCAGTTTTGGTTTGGATTCACATTACCACTGCGCGCAATGAAACTTATCCTATCAAAGCCGAAATTGATTTTCTGGAGCTTGATCCCAATTGTTCTCACAGTTTTTGTTTATTTATTGATGATCACGCGACTGCAGTTTTATATTCGGAATGGTTTGATTCAAGTGTTTTTGCAGTGGGGCTGGAATCCTAACGGATGGGGATCCCATCTTATTATTTTTCTTACTCAAACCCTATTTATATTAATCGGAGCCGTCACCTTTTCTTCATTCGCAAATCTGATTGCATGCCCATTCAATGACTATTTAGCGGAAAAAGCTGAGAGATATACCTCCCCCCCCTCTCCCAGCTTTGAAAAGAGTATCCTTCTACGTCAGAATGAAATACCTAGGCCTCGATGCCATCAGAACTCTAGTGAGTACTTGGGTCAATCTCGTGTCGTTCTTAATCTCCTGGATACCTTTTCTGAATATCTTAGCTTGGATTCTCATTTGTTTACTGATGAGTTTTCAATTTGTCAGTTATCCTCAGACTCGAAGAGGGCAAGGAATCAGAGCAGGCATTTCTTTCGTGCGGAAGAATTGTTTTTCTTGCTTGGGCTTTGGTGCGGCGATTACGCTTCTGTTTAGTATACCGTTTCTTTCCTGCCTTTTTCTTCCCCTTGCAGTAGTCGGAGGAACACTTCTTTACGCTTCAGATCGAGTCGCCTTGACGCGTTAAGAAGACGGCACTTTTTACCTATTTAGCACTTAGTTTTTTAAACCGATCATTAAAGCAAGGAGGCTTTAAATGGCATTGTTTGAAGGCTGGAGCTGGATTTCGCTACTTCTATCAGGATCGATAGCGGTGATACTATCCTGGGTTGCTTCGGGCTGTAGGGTGGGTGACCAAGTCGTTGCCCAACCCAATCCCGATCAGTATTCGGGCTTCTATTTAGCTCAACCTCAAGAGTTAAAATTTACCGCAACAACTGACAAAACACTTTCGAAGGATGCTCCACTCTCAAGCATCCCAACTGAGATTGGACAGTATATATCAAACCCAGTTGCGTTTCTGCTTCAAGATCTTAAGACTGGAAGTGCAGTTCTTGCAGACCCAGCGGGGTCGCAAGGATTTCCAATCACCTTCAATCCTGACCTTACCCTCACCTACCAAGGAACAACTACTCCCTCAACATTCTGGCATGACAAAGAATGCCAAACCTATTTGGAGGTTCTCGAAAACGGAACTCTCTCCAAGACTGTAACCGGACACATTCCTGCTGGAAACACTCGAAAAATTATGGGAGAGATTCATCTTACCGTTCAAGTAAACACTCTTTTTAACGGGAACTGTAGGGCAACTTTTCAATCGTTAGCTAATTGCTACCAGGACGCATCTCAGTGTGAAGGCTCCAGCAGCACTGAAAACCTCCAAAACCAAAGCGCTGTGATAGAAAATTTCCGACCCCTGCTGGAATCCGAAACGATCACTCCTGCCGATATCGCAAATCTTGTGAATTACTCCTACGAAGTTTCATATCAATAGAGGCTGTGATATGGGTCAAGAATGCGACTTTCAAATAAAGTACTTTTGGCCACTTTAAACTTTAAAAAATTTGAAGAGTTTCGGGCACTCCTCGCTCCGTACCGAGAAATTGAATTAGTGCCGGCCGATCAGCTGATTCGAAATCCAGAGAGGCTCAGCTTTGTCGAGCACTTTGAGACCTATTTGGAAAATGCGACCGCAAAGGCCAGATTGGCCAATCAATGCTCTCATTATCCTAGCTTAGCAGATGACTCCGGAATCGAAGTCGATGCTCTGAAAGGAAAGCCCGGAGTACGGAGTCATCGATTTGCAGCACCTCAACCTCGAATTTCTCAAGACCAAGCCAATATGG
>Ga0207137_1226_pt1 | contig 11004 bp, 8 predicted proteins | sample Alteio_BWMinHeat_9_FD_153572 | JGI IMG/M metagenome (GOLD analysis project Ga0207137, IMG submission 153572) | Enriched cells from forest soil in Barre Woods Harvard Forest LTER site, Petersham, Massachusetts, United States -... | ecosystem: Environmental > Terrestrial > Soil > Temperate forest >...
CTACGACGTTGGGAGATTTGGTCAAATGGTTTACTTCGACAAAAGATGTTGCAGTGCCAAAAGCACTTGCGCAAACTATTTCCGGTATCTACGGGTTCCGTAGTGGAGGCAACGGAGTCGCACATGGTGGCGCTGAAGGTGGTGTTGCAACGCCTGAAGTGGCGGAATACGTACTCGCCGTTTGTGCCTCTCAGATTATTTTCTTTGTCGACGTCTCAAATTCGTCGGAGAATGACGTTCCGTTTTAAATCGTACAGGCGCTTGCGTTTTAAGCGGCCAGAAGCCGACAGTCAAATGGCATTGCTAATTTCAAATTGATTACCGATGATTCGCCACGTTAAGTTTTTCGGCTACAGTTTGTGCGTGATTGCTTTTTCATGGGCGCTCGCTTACACGTGGAGTGTTCACGGTAATTGGTGGCTCACGCATTGCCCGAAGTTGATTGTTTCATCAATTTATATTGTCACCGGTCCTGTACTTTCCTCCGAGGTTTTGGAGGCCGAAGAACAACTGGAGTTTCTGATATTTTGGGCGCCAACTTTCGTCGTACTGTTGTTGGTTATTCTCGTCTCCTTATTTGCCGGAAAGATTTTGCGGACTAAAAATGCAAAGGATAGATGAAAAATGCGCTTATCAGGATTGGCGACAGCTTGCAGCCGGCCAGCTCCGGACGATGGGCGACGTTCTATAAATAGCAGCAATTGAGTGCCCGCGCTCGCCGTGGATTTTAATAAATAAAATGTTCTGCGATTTAAAAAAGGTAAATTATGACGCCACAACAGGTTATAGGTTTGGGAATTCGATTGGTGAGCCTATGGTTGGTCACTAACACGATTACATATATCGCATTTATCCCGTCTGCGACTTCTTCTGCTGAGGTTTCTGGCCAAGCGCATGCCGCGTACTGGGTGGGCGGGGCGTATTTGCTAGGCGCAGCTTTGCTATGGTTTTTTCCGATGTGGATAGCGCACAGACTGCTCCCAAGAACAAAGTTTGAAAATAAACTGGAAATGCCCGCTCTTGAAGTTGCGCGAGTGGGTTGCAGCTTAATCGGGCTTTGGATTTTTTCTCATGCCCTGCCTGTGATTGCCTGGGTGCTTTTACGAGCTTTTGTTGATTCTAACGACCAGTCATTTTTTAGAACATTGACTCCTGGCGTCAAACTAGACGTAGCAATCTATTTGTTTCAAATAGTATTATCTCTGGTACTAATTCTGCGTTCCGGCGATTTTGCCCAACTTATTTACCGAGAAAAATTATAGGTAACGACTGTCTGGCGCCGCTTGCGGATGCGGATTCAACCGGTCGACGCAAAAGCTTGCTAATTCGGGCATCGGATCTGAGGCCGAGACTGAACTGTTATTTGATAGATGGCGCGTTTCCCCCGTTCGATAGTGATGCCCGCACTTGCAGTGCGCGTGCAGGCCGGCCGCCGCTCTGCTTGCAAGCGTGTGCCGTTCCTACAGGCGCGAATTGGCCAGGCGCAAAAGCTACGCGGCAATCGGTCTTGTGAGTTGAAGGGCGAGGGGAGCTAAGGGCATCCCTGTAATTTCTATGTGAACGCCTCGTCGGTTTGGCACATGCTATGCCATAGGAGGAGTCTATTCCATTGCCCTAGTAGTTACGCCTTTTGGCCTAGACTAGCTTGAACGCTCCCAGAGCCTGCTTGGCTAACTTGGAGCTGCCACGTTTGGAGCTACTACGTGGTTGGCCTCGTCAAGTGCGCTAAAATAAGGGTCATCATCAAGGTATCGGCTTGCACCATGAAAAATTTGCTTGGCATCATCATTATCCTGTCAGCGGCCATCGCGCCCGCACATGCGGACGAGTCGGTGCGAGAAAAAGCGCATGAGGTCGGACGAGGCGTCAAGCATGCTGCGATAGAAACGGGCCACGCAATTCGGAACGGCGCACACAAAGCCGGACACGGCATCAAAGACGCAGCAGTCACGGTCGGCCACAAAGTGCGCGACGGCGCACATGAGGTTGCAAAAGGGACCAAGCGTGCAAAGGACAAGCTTGTCAACGACAAGTAAGACCGCCTTGCCTGCGTTTGAATAAGTTGAGCGCGGTAAGGTGTATCGGGTAGGCCGTATTGAAAATGCGCCGCATGTGTCATAAAAAAATACGCGTTCTCAATAGCCGGTGAGTACATCGAAGATTTCGCATCTTCATCTTCATCTTCATCTTCGTGTGAGCGATGCCAACTTTGCTTTGCGACGGCGCTTAATCAAAAGCCGATTTTCAAAAACTGTTCCCGATACCGAATGGCGGTGCTACAGGTCGAGGCGGACGAGGAGACATCCCCCAGACACTACCAAATCTAGCCTGGGATAGTGCTAGTTGATACGGTATGGTGTTGTACAGGCTGGTACGGTGCTGTGTGGGGCTAGTTGGCTCTGTGTGGAGCTATATGGTGTAGTATGGTACTAAGTGCTATAATTCAACTCGACAATAACAATTCCCTAAGACATGCAGATCTTCTTGACGAAATGGTTTGCCCGCTGGGCGGCCAAGGAGGGCTTGCCGGAGCAGGCGTTGCGGGAGGCAGTGGCAGAAATGGAGCAAGGCTTGATCGATGCCCACCTGGGCGGCTATGTCGTCAAGAAGCGGGTGGCTTTGGGCGGGCGCGGCAAGAGCGGCGGCGTGCGCACTATCCTGGGCTTCAAGCTCAAGGATAAAGCCTTCTTCCTGTACGGTTTCGCCAAGAACCAGCGCGACAATATCGACGACAAGGAATTGCAAGCATTGAAACTGCTGGCGGCGCAATTCATGCAATACGACCGCAAGGCGCTGGACAAGGCGATCCAGGCGCAAGAACTGATCGAGGTGAAACCATGACGAAACATGACAAATTGCTGGACGTGCTGCACGGTACAGCCAAAGGCTTGCACGATGCCGGCGTGCTGGACGCGACCACGATGCGCGAGTTTGATGCGCTGTGCCTGTCGCCGGTGCAGGACTTCAGCGCCGCGCAGATCAAACGCCTGCGTCTGCGCTTCAAGGCCAGCCAGGCAGTGTTTGCCGCCTACCTCAACACCAGCCCCTCGACGGTGCAGAAATGGGAGCAGGGGCAAAAGCACCCGAACGGCCCTTCGCTGAAACTGTTGAACCTGGTCGACCGCAAGGGCTTGGAAATTCTAGCCTAGCAGGTTAGCCAAAATGCCGGCGCAGTAAGGCCAACGCGGTAAGGTGTATCAGGTAGGGCGTATTGAAGATGCGCCGCATGTATCGCTAAAATAATGCGTTCTCAATTGCTGGCGAGTGTATCAATGATCGTGCATCACCATCTTCGTGCAAGCGATGTGTTTCGATGCAAAGGCGGACAGGAATTTTCGAAGGCAGCATGCGGCACAATTGGCTTCGCCATTGGCGCCCTCCTTTTTTCGGGTTTCCAATGATAGGACGACCGCTATCTGTTCAAACTACTCCCCAGGATTACTGCGCAACCACACTTCCACCTGATCGGCCGGCATGGGGCGTGCATACCAAAAACCTTGCGCTTCGTCGCAACCCATGTCGCTCAGTACGTGGGCTTGCGCCGCGTCTTCCACGCCTTCGGCGATCACGTTGAGCCGCAGGCTGTGCGCCATGGAGACGATGGCGAGCGCGATGGCGCGGCTGTCGGCGTCGTCGCTGAGGTTGCGCACGAAGGATTTGTCTATCTTCAGCGTGTCGATGGGGAAACGCTTCAGGTAAGACAGGCTGGAATAGCCGGTGCCGAAATCGTCGATGGAGAGCGTCACGCCCAGCTCCTTCAGTTGGCGCAGCTGCACCAGCACCGAGTCCACGTTTTCCAGCAGCAGGCTTTCGGTCAGTTCCAGCTCCAGGTATTTGGCTTCCAGTTTGCTTTCGTGCAGGGCCATCTGCACGGTCTTGACGATGTTGGCCTGGCGTATCTGCGCGGCCGACAGGTTGACCGCGACTACCACGTTGCAGATATCCTTGTTTTGCCATTCCTTAGCCTGGCGGCAGGCTTCGTGCATGATCCAGACGCCCAGGGGCACGATCATGCCGTTGATCTCGGTGATGGGGATAAACTCCGCCGGCGGTATCATGCCGCGCTGCGGGTGGTGCCAGCGCAGCAGGGCTTCAAAGCCGACCAGGTTGCCGTCGCGCAGATTGAATTTCGGCTGATAGTACAGTTCGAATTGCTGGGCGTGCAGTGCGCCGCGCAGCGCCACTTCCAGCTCCAGCCTGTCGTGGGCGCTGGCATCCATTTCCTGGGTGAAAAACTGAAAATGATTACGCCCTGCGCTCTTGGCGCGGAACAGGGCGATGTCGGCATTTTTCATCAGGGTTTCGAAACTGTCGCCGTCGGCCGGGTAGCAGCTGATGCCCAGGCTGGCGCCGACCACGAGCGAGTGGTTGTCGGCTTCGATCGGCGCTTCCAGCGCCTCGACTATCTTTTGCGCGACGTGTGCGGCGCCCTTGGCGTCGCTGTCGGCCAGCAGCAGGATGAATTCATCACCGCCGTAGCGCGCGACGGTGTCCACTTCGCGCACCAAGGCCTTCAGGCGTTTGGCGACCGTTTGCAATACCTGATCGCCGACCGAGTGCCCGAGCGAATCGTTGATGGTCTTGAAGTGATCGAGGTCGAGGAACATGACGGCCAGGTGGCCGTGGTCGCGGCGCGCGGCGGCCAGCGCATGGGTGGCGCGGTCGCGCAGCAGGGTGCGGTTGGGCAGGTTGGACAGGGCATCGAAATAGGCCATGTACTGGATGCGATCTTCCGCTTCCTTGTAGGTGGACAGATCGGTGATGATGGCCACGTAGTGCGAGGTCTCGCCCCGGTCGTCGCCGACGGCGCTGATAGAGAGCCGCGCCGGATAGGTGCTGCCATCCTTGCGCAGGTTATGCAGCTCGCCGTGCCAGTGCTTGTTCTTCTTTAAGACATTCCAAATGGAGTGGAAGAATTCCTCATCTTTGTCCGGTGTTCTCAGCAGGCGGGCGTTGCTGCCCTTGATCTCTTCGGGGCGGTAGCCGGTGGAGTCGCAAAACGCGGAGTTGACGGTAATGATGTCGCCCCGGTTGTCGGTGATGACGATGGCTTCGTGGCTGCTTTCAAACACTTGCGCGGCCAGCCTGACCTGTTCTTCGTTGCGCTTGATCTCGGTAATCTCGACGATCACGCCGCACATGCGCACCGGCTTGCCTTGGGCATCGTAGAGGAAGCGGCCGCGGCCGGCGATCCAGTGCACGCTGCCGTCCGGCCAGACCACGCGAAAATCCTGGGCGTAGTCGCTGCGCTGCTCGCGCGCGGTCACCATGGCGTTTTCCAGTGCACCTATGTCGTCGGGGTGCACCCAGCGGCGAAAGCTGTCATAGCGTCCGTCAAAATCTGCCAGCCGCATGCCGAACAATTGCGCGTGCCGCTCGCTCCAGATGATGACGCCGCTCAAGGTATCCCAGTCCCAGATACCGGCCTCTTCCACCTCCAGCGCCAGGCTCAGCCTTTCTTCGTTTTGCGTGGCACGGAACGATGTCGCCTCCAGCTGGTCTATCTTTTGTTCCAGCTTTTGTATCAATACCGCGTTATATTCTTTCAGCTCCACGGTTTCGTCTATGTCAAACTGGGAGCGCGCGGGTGTGGTCTGGCGGTGCAGCAGTTCATGCACCAGCTGCAGCAATTCGTCCGGGTCGGCGGGCTTGGTGAGAAAAGCGTCGGCCCCCAGTCCGAGGGCGTAGGCTTCATCCTTGGAGTCGGTATAGGTGGCGGTGTAAAAGGCGAGCGGCACGTTTTGCAGGCGCGGATCGAGCTTCCATTCGCGGCACAGGCGGAAGCCGTCCATCACCGGCATCAGTATGTCGGTAATGATCAAATCGGGCGGGCTGAGCCGCGCCACGACCAGGGCTTCGGCGCCATCCATGGCCACATCCACCAGATAGCCGTTGCCCTCCAGCAGCGCCTGGAGCAGGTAGCGGTTCTCTTCTCTGTCGTCAACAATCAGTATGCGTGCCATAGCCAGATTCGGTAAGCGATTAAACGTTGGGCGCATAGGGCGCAATAATGCCTATCCATGCGCGATCTCCTGCGCGGCCTGGCGCGGCAAAATCACGGTGAAGATGCTGCCTTCGCCTAGTTTGCTTTCCACGCTGATCTGGCCGCCCATCAATGCCAGCAAGCGCTGGCTGATCGCCAGCCCCAGGCCGGAGCCTGTGCGCGGCTTGTCCACGTTTTCTTCGAATTGATGAAAGGGTTGAAACAGATTGGGCATGAGCTCAGGGCTGATGCCGACACCGGTATCGCTGATCTGTAGCCGCATGACCGGACGCGGCTTGCCGTCCTCGATGTGGCTAAAGTCGTCGATTTGTTCTGCACTGAGCGTGATCTGCCCGCTTTCGGTGAATTTGACCGCGTTGCTCAGCAAATTGATTAGTACTTGCTCCACCCTGCGCTTGTCGGACACAATTTCGCCGAGATCGGCCGCGATGCGTGTGAGCAGAGTCAGGCCTTTCTTTTCGGCCATGGGCGCAATCAATTCGACCGAGCGGCTCAGCGATTCCTTGAGCTGAAACGGCGCGTGCAATACCTTCAACTGCCCAGCCTCTACCTTGGAAATATCCAGCACGTCGTTGACCAGGGCCAGCAAGTGGCGCGAGCTTTCGCGCACCATGCTGAGTTGTTTTTTTTGTTCCGCGTTCAAGGGGCCTGCCAGCTCCTGGAACAGGATGCCGGTAAAGCCGATGATGGAGTTGAGCGGGGTGCGCAGCTCATGCGACATGGTAGCCAGGAAGGCAGTCTTGATACGATCTGCCTGTTGCGCCCGGGCGCTGGTCACTTGCAATTGTTCGTTGGCTTGCCGCAGTGCGTTTTTGTCTTCGTTATGGACCAGCAGATCGCGGCGCAACATGAAATAACAGGCCAGACCCAAGGCCACGGTCAGCATGCCGCCGCCGGTAATGGCCAGCCGGGTCTGGTCGCTGGACGCTTTGCCCTGGGCAATGATCTGTGCGAGCGACTGCCGTTCTCGTTGCTGGATGTCGGCGATCGCCTGGCGTATTTTTTCGTCCAACTGCAGCACCCGCCCGCTCAGATAGCGCTGGCGTGCCGCCTCCGCATCTTGCTCGCGCCGCAGTTGCACTACCCTGGCCGATCCGGCCCGCTTGTCGTCTACCAGCAATTTCAAAGACTGGAGCAGGCGCTGCTGCTGCGGATTGCCGGTCGCGGCGGTACGCAAAAAATCGACGCTGTAGTCGACTTCACTCCAATAGTCGCGGTAAGAGACCAGATAGCTTGGATCGCCGCTGATGACATAGCCGCGTACGCCGGTTTCGGCGTCGCTCAGGGCGTAACGTAGTTTCTCTGTTGCAGTGATGACGTCTATGGAGCGATTGACTTCAGCCGCCGAGGCAATTTGCTCGGCATTGCCGCGCCAGGCCACGATCCCCAGGCTGCTCAGCATGATCAGTCCCAGCGCGAAGCTGATACCCAATTTGGTTTGTAGCGTCAATTTCACACTAGTCACCTGCTGACGTTAAGGAAACGCAGATTAAGCTCGCAGCGCGAGGGAAGGGGCAGTATCTTTTTGCTACAGGGTTGTGCTGTTGCACAAATCATAGCATGCATTGACAAAAAGTTCATACCAGCCCGGGGAGCGAGGTCAATTATCTATTCATTATATTTCCATGTGGCAATAATTCAAGCTCATCTCGACTTGACTCGGGATTTATTCGCCGCCGTCACCATCGTGCATCTGGCGAGGGGCGCAATATACCTATGCTAGTTCAAAATGTTTCTCGCGCTACAATGAATTAATAATATAATAATGCCCTAAAAAATTTACTGCCAGATGTACTCCTATGCGAAAACTGCTTGTCCTCTTCTTGCCTTTCCTATTGAGTGCCTGTGCCGCCGTGCAACCGGCCCCGTCCACTGACAATCGAATTTATCCTGAATACCGTCGCCCGGAGCCGGGCGCCTATCTCTTGATGCTGCCCCCAAAGGGCGAGACCGAGGACCTGCAACCTGGAAATGAAATTTTGAAAAAGGAGTTGCATAGGCAACTGCAAGCCGCAGGCTACAAGCTCGCCATGCTGGAGCAGAATAACTACAATGCCCTCTGGTCAGAGGAAATAGCGGCGGTGGGCGGCATCTATGATCCTGCTACCGGGGCGTTGCGCGAAGCCCAGTTCGCCCAGGCATTGAGCTCGCTGGTGCGTAGGGTGAGTAGTGAAACCAAGGCCGTCCTGGTCCTGCGCCCGCGCCTGGTTTTGCGCAGCGCGCAGTTGTCGGGCGCCAGCGCCAACTGGGACGGTCAGCAGCGACGCGTACCTGTCGTTGGGGGCGAGGGCGGATCCAATTCGGGCAACACTCTGGGTCTATCGGTAGAACTCATTGCCTTTGCAGCAAACGGCGAGCCGGCCTGGCGCACCTATGGTGGCGCCTCGCTTCCCTACCGTGTCAATTTGTATACCGAAAAAAACGAGGTGCGTACCGATTTGTTCGACAATGAAAACGAATTGGCGCAAGCGGTCGCGTTGACGCTTGCGCCCATCGTGAGCAAGTAAGCCTAAGCTATTTCATCTCCGCCAAGGCCAGTTCCGAACTATTGAGCGCACCTTCGACAAAGCCCTGATAATCGGAATACGCTTCGCCGACGATATGGATATTCTTGGCGCCGCTGCCAAAGTCAAAAGCCTTGAAGACGTCCATCACCTTCCAGGATCGTACTCCGGGTTGCCAGCCGTGGTTGGCGGCGCCGTAGGGCGCGCGCGCCCAATCACGGATGCCGTAGGTGATGATGGAATTTTTGATGTGCGAGCGCGTTTGTTCCAGGGATTGTTCCTGGAACATGTGTTCGGCCTGGTCGGTCAGTTTCAGTCCGGAGCGCTTGGTATCGATCAGGCGCTTGACGTCGCGCGCGACGAATAGCGAAAACGCATCGACGATTTTGACGTTCTGGTCGATCTCGGCACGGTCGTGCTTGTCCGGCTCCATCAGATAGTGCTTCCAGAATTCCGTCGACGGCCGGTCCATGTACAGCAAGACCATGCCGTGTCCATCCTTGTCCTTGTCTTGCGGGCGGCGGAAATAATGGATCTCGCGGGTAGGCAGGCAACTCGCGTATTGCTGTGGCTTTTGCGCATAGTCCCACCACGGCGCATCGGTCACAAAGAATACTTTCAGCATGGGGAAGCCGTTTACCGCGTCCAGCTGGCCCGCCACGTGCTCGGGCAGGCAGCCCGCCAGCTTGATCAGCGGCAGGCGCGGTAGCGCCAGGATCAGGCGGTCGGTCTGCAAAGTGATGTTGCCACTCTTGGTTTTTACTTCCAGCTCCAGGCGCGGCTGCCCCATGGCGATCTGTTTGAAGCCCATCAGGGTATGGCCACCGGCCAGCGTGACATTCTTCAGCCCACGCAGCTTGGCCATCAAGCCCTCGGTCAGCTTGGCGCTGCCGCCATCGACGCTGGCCAATTGCTGGCCCACGGTTTTCAGCGCGCGCAGCCACCAGATGATCCATTCTATGGCATTCAGATTTTCGGGAATCATGTGATAGAAGGTGCCGGTATCGCGCAATTTGGTTAGCGCCAGGTGGCTCAGCGCTCCGTGCGAGGACAGGGCATTCCAGAAACCCATGCTCCATAGGGGCTGGCCGTTGAGCTGGGCGTGTTTGCGCATGCGCTGATAATCCGCTTCCGTCTGCTGGTCTATCCAGGCCTGGTCTTGCGGGTCTTGCCCCATCACCAGCATGATGCCGCGCTTGAGCAACTGTAGCGAATTCAAGCCCATTTCTTCCGGCGGCAAATCGTAGGTGGGCGCATTGACCTCTTCGCCCTCGGGGCCGCTGAACTCGGTCAGCTTGACGCCCAGGTCGCGGCACAGGCGGGCAAAGCGCGGTTGCAGGGTAGGCTCAAAGCGCATCGGACCCCATTCGGCGGTGAAACCATCCAAATCCTCGGTTTCTATCCGTCCGCCCCAGCGGTCGGAAGACCCTTCCAGTACCACGACTTGCTGCCCGGCTTGCGCCAGCCGCCAGGCGCAATACAAACCTGAGATGCCGCCGCCGGCGATAATGACGGGATGAAAATTCATAAAAAAACCTTTGTAATTTCGATATGCGATAGCCCGGGCCGTCCAAGCCGGCAGGGAATCCTCTGAACCCCCGCTTCCAAGCCATCATGTTACGCGCATACGGGCCGGGAAAATGCCGGAGTGTGGTGTCGCAGGGCAAAGAAAATTCGGCTGCCGCGTCGTGCCGGGTTGACGCTAAAGTAAAAAAATCCCCGGCAAGCCGGGGCAAAGAGACAACTCTTTTCTCATCAAATAGCATCAAACCGAATCAAATCAAACCGAATCGAATCAAACCGAATCAAGTCAAATGTTACGGGCCGGCAGCAGCGTGCCCGCCACTTCGCCAAAGCCTATGCGCGCCGCGCCGGGCTTGTGCGCCCAGCCGCGCATGATGACGGTATCGCCGTCTTCCAGGAAGACGCGTTGCTCGCCATTGGATAGCGCGATGGCCTTTTTGCCGCCCTCGGTCAGTTCCAGCAGGGAGCCCGCTTCTTCGGATGTCGGCCCGGATTGGGTGCCCGAGCCCAGCAGGTCGCCTGCCTGCAGGTTGCAGCCGTTGACGGTGTGGTGGGTGACCAGTTGCGAGACGGTCCAATACGAATGGCGGAAATTCGACGTCGACAAGCTGTGCGGCGCCAAGCCTTGTTCGCGCATGGCCTTGGTTTGCAGCAGCACTTGCAATTGCACGTCAAAGGCGCCGCTTTCGCGCAGGGGCGCTGCATCGAGGTAGGGCAAGGGTTGCGGGTCGGCCGCATCGCGTGTCCACGCGGCGCGGTAGGGTGCCAACGCTTCCAGCGTGACTATCCAGGGTGAAATGGTTGAAGCAAAATTTTTCGCCAGGAAAGGGCCTAGCGGCTGGTATTCCCAGGCTTGCAGATCGCGCGCCGACCAGTCGTTGAGCAGGCAAAGGCCGAACACGTGCTGTTCCGCTTGCGCCAGGGCGATGTTGTCGCCCAAGGCGTTGCCCTGGCCGATAAAAATACCGACTT
>Ga0207137_1227_pt1 | contig 10986 bp, 6 predicted proteins | sample Alteio_BWMinHeat_9_FD_153572 | JGI IMG/M metagenome (GOLD analysis project Ga0207137, IMG submission 153572) | Enriched cells from forest soil in Barre Woods Harvard Forest LTER site, Petersham, Massachusetts, United States -... | ecosystem: Environmental > Terrestrial > Soil > Temperate forest >...
CACCATAAAATCAAAGGTCGTCTGCAGGAATTGACCGTATTTCAGTAGTACAGCTGGTTGCGTGCCGGCCCCTTCTTTCAAAGTGACTGCCATGCCGGTAAAGTTGACGCCGCCGATGAGCAGGCCAAGCGGCGGCATGATCACGTCGGCAACAAACGAGGAAACGATTTTGCCAAATGCCGCGCCAATGATGATACCAACGGCCATGTCAATGACGTTGCCCTTAACAGCGAAGTCCTTGAACTCTTGCAGGAAGCCCCCCGAATGTGAACGCAGCTCTTGTAGTTTTTCCATGTGACTTTTCACTTGCAAGCTCCTGAGTACGTGAAGGACGGAAGGGCAAGATCAGTAACACGCCTTTGTACTAGGGTGTGCTGGCAAATTAAAGGTATTATTCTCAGTTGGCGCGCCACAAAGAAGGCGCCCGCAGAGTAAGCCTAGAAAAGGCGCCGTGACCAACTTGCCGACTCGGGATCCAGAGCCACCAAATGCACAATCTGCCGACAGAGGTAGGGACAGTCTGGAATATTCAAGGCGGCGACCTCGAAGGACTCAGCGCAATAGTCCGGCAGATAAGCCACGGCAATACCCTTCATCACCAACTCCTGCAAGAGCTGCAAACTGTTGGCGACAAAGCCTATGCGCCGCGGAAATTTGTCGTCACGCCAGCCATCGGGAGACTGCCCTTTACCGACCAACCCGAGAATTGGCTTGGTCGGTGCCACAAAAGGGTAAGACAAAACTTGTGCAACCTCAATGCTCCGACCCGCTTTCCCGGCCTTATAGAGCGGGTGTCCCTTGCCAACCACCGTTTGAAAGTGCGCCTCAAATAGTCGTTTCTTGGTCAATCCAGCGCCGACCGTACTAGTCGTGATCCCTAGGTGAGCTTCGCGGGCGCGCACCATGCGTTCCGTCTCGGCTTCGGTTGCTGCGGTGAAAGCAAATCTAGCAAGGGGATACTCTTTTTGAATTTGCAGCACCAGATCTGTAGCAACCTTAGCGAGGAGTATTTCCGGTGCGGCAATGCGAATTTGCAATCCAGATTTAGAGCCCTGCAAGTCGGTCTTGGTTGCCTCTTCGAGGTGCAAAATTTCTGCGGCGCGAGCAAGGAGTAGGTGTCCTTCCTTGGTCAGGCGTATATTGCGACCAACTCGCTCAAACAGGTTGACACCAAGCTCAAGTTCTAGCCGCGCAACAGCTTTACTGAGCGACCCCGGCGAGACGGCAAGGTCAAGAGCCGCGCGTTGGATATTTTCCCGTCTCGCCACGGCTACAAAATATTTTAGTTCGAAGGTTTCCACTGGTGCATGGGTCTCGTTGTCAATATCTCTTTAGCCAATGGCTCAAGGGCTCAAGCGCTCTTGATGGCCAAACCTAAATCAATTTGTGGGATATTTTGACTGTGCGGTCGCCAGTCCGCTGGCACCTCCGCAACCACGACAGTCAAGTCATCGTTCAACTGCCGGGTTTGATAAAATTCAAACGCCGCGCCGACTATGCTGGCGGACGCTTGGGCAGCGCCCAGATTGCCGCTGCTTGCGACTATCTGCCGCAATTTTTTCCCGCCAAGGCTCCGGCCAATCGGCGAACGCGACTCGCTAAGTCCGTCGGTATAGAGATAGAACTTGTCGCCTGGACCCAAAGTATGGTGGCGCTCTTTATATTTTACTTTAGTCGTAACTCCGAGTGGGATTCCGCCGAAATTGAGGCAAATAAGTGGATCTACTGTTGGATCGAGATTGTTGACTTTGTTTGCCGGTAATACCAGGGGAAAGGGATGACCAGCGTTGGCATAGGTGAGTTTGCCGGTCTTCGGTTCAAAGCTCGCAACAAAGAAAGTCATGGCGAATTTTCCCTCGAACGCTTCCAGCAGCACTTCGTTAAACCGCCTGAGTATGGAGCTTGGAGTGACTTCAAAGGCGCTCTTGCCATCGCCAGCTAGCGTGCTATCGCGCAATAACTTGCTCACCGTCACCATGTTCGAATAGGCCATCGCGGTCAAGAAGGCGGCTGGAGTGCCGTGCCCCGTCGCATCACCAATGTAAACAAATTCGCGACCATCTTTGGCAGTGAAGTGTCCCCACCAATCACCGCCGCATTCGCTCGCTGGATGATACGTCCCGAAAATTCGCAGTACATTATTGGGCAAGTGATTTTCCGCTGCATGGGTCGGTTCAAGCACCTTGGAATTCTCTTTCGGGAAAAATGAACTCTGCACCATGCTGGCAGTGACTAGTTCGGCTTCGATTCTGACCTTCTCAACTTCGGTGGCAAGCAAGGCCTTGATGCGCTGCGCCATTGAGCTCACTGACCGTCCAAGAAGTCCAACTTCATCTTGCGCGGCAGAAGGCACCGGCGCGTCAAAATCGCCGCCGGCAATCCGTTCCGTTGCGCTCGACATGGCGCGCAGACTCGCGGTCATGCGCGAGGCGCCAGCGAGACTTACCATCATGGCTATCAGAACGAAGAGGACCGAATAAAGAGCTGTGCGTCCAACAATTGTGGTAATCGCCAACTTCTCCTCAGCCGCACTGCGTTCAACAATGGTCGTCAACCCAAAATGTGACAGCTGCGCGTAGCTTCCGAGCCAGTCACCACTCTGACCTAGCTGGTATTCGCGAAACCCGTTTGCCGATTTTGCCTCAAGTGCGGCTTTGGCGATGAGCGACTTGTCCAGAATGCCACCAAAGGTCGTCGCAACGTCCGAAGCGACAATGACCGCGCCTTTCTTGTCTATTAGCCGACTCTTTACCACTTTCGATTGTGGCAACGCCATGCTCATACGAGTTTGCCAGACGGTCAGAATCCCCCAAACCTGATGCGGTGTGGACGGTGTCCCAGAATTCGCGGACCCTAGGTCCACCTGAAAGGATTTCGCCAGAGATAGCAAAGGCAAGTGTAGTGTCGGACCCAAATTGGCGATTGGATCCGTCTGCCCGTTGCTTGGGCTACCATGAACAGACCCTTTGTTCACTAACGCTAAGCCTGCCCGGCGCAATTCGGTCGTCAACTTCGCCCGCGACCAATTCTGCATGCGCTCATCCTGGAATTCAGTGACCTGCATCGCCGTGGACCGAAAATTCTCCGCCTGAAATTTGCCGGTCGCGTCCAGTTCAACAATTTGGACGGCGACTAATTCTCGGCTCGCGGCTAAGAGGCTCGCAAGTGTCCTGCCACGTTCTGCGGTTGGGAGAACCTCGACTTGGTGCATCACCAAGGCTAGTTGACTAATCCAACTTTCCATAATCGCTGCATTGGTGGCCGCTGCTTCCTTGGCTTCCGCAATGGTTGAGTCGGCGAAGTTGCGCTCGAAGTAGCGACGAAAAAGATCGCCGTTTTGCCACGAGTTCACCGCTGTGACAACCAAAACGACGGCCGAAACCAAATAGAATAGCTTCGCTCCAATAGACTTATGAAGCGCCACCGAAAACTTCGTGTGACTGCTGGTAGAATCAGTCTTTTCAGGCCGGGACCCCACGGAACTCCTTCACTGCCATTCACTAGTATTTTCGGTCAACCGACGGAAATTATTAGCTGGACGACCCCACGCCGTTGGCGAGCGCAGCGCCGCCGCACCTAAGAACTCAATTTTTCTGAGCTTATGCCGAAACCATTGGCGGATTACCAAGAGCCTAACCGGCTGTGACAAGGATCAAACAAAAGCAAACGGACGAATCTGGTTCATGCCTAAACTCACCACCAAACTATTTACCGGCGCGCTATTTGGCATGCTTGCCGCAGCGACTACTTTGGTGATTTACCAAACCAATGATGCGGACCTTGGGCTACGGAACGAACCCGAGACTAAAGTTGCGCTGCTGGAATCGGTGACTGGACACGTTGAAACGCGGACCAGTGACGGCCTCATTTGGCAACCTGCCAGAGCCGGCCATGGCTTCAGCGAGGGAGATGAACTTGCAACCAGCAAGAAAGCGCATGCAATCGTTCGCTTTGAAGACGGTAGGCGCTTGCGCATCGATGCAAACAGTCAAATTACCTTGTCGACTAAGACGCAGGACGGCAACGCAGGTCCCGGTGACACTTCTATGGTAGTGACTCTGATCAAAGGTTCCTTGGCAAGCATGCCAGAGCGGCCAGCAGCAAAGCCGAAATTTGCCCAACTTCCGCGCTTTTTGCGTGACCTAATTGCGCATGATCAAAGAGCTCACGACGACCCCAGCAATCCTAACAATCCTAACAATCCTAACAATCCTAACATTACTGGCAATTCAACTGGGCGGCCGCCGGTCCAGCAATTGGTCATTAAAGCCGGGGACAAAATTGTCCACGCACGCTCGCACTTGGATTCTGGCTTGCGGGTAGTCAAGCAAATGGATGGACCAGTCTTGATTACCGCCCCAAAAGATACGGTTGAGGTTGAGCAAGTGGCCATTTTAGCAAGGGTCAAGCGACTGTCGACTGTAGGTGAAATTGCCACATCAAAGACAAGTCCATCGGATGCCCATGCCGATGCTGACGCCGCCGGTGATTCGGATCCGAGTCGGCTTGCAACGGTAATCGCGCCGTCTCCGACTCAGGTACTCAGAAACGCCGGACTGCACCTTAAACCCTCAACCGCCAAAATCGTCGCGCCGCCGAAAGTTGTTAGCGAGAGACAATCTGCAAAGGGCTTTGAAGCAGAACTAGAGCTGCCCACTCCCAGCAAAAATTATTGGACGTCAAAGTCGCTGCGAGATCCAACCTTGAAATTTCCTCTGGCGCTACTGCCAAAGACCATGCCGCCGATGCCTTACCACTGGGAGCCGGCGTTGCGAGTGAGTAGCCTCCTCGGTGGTTTGACTGGTTTCGCAAATGCGCAAAGCAAGAACACCTGGGATATTACCGGCGAAGCAAACTCAAATCGTCAAGATGTATGGATGCCAGTAGCGCAATTGGTTGCAAGATTTCCACCCGGCCAAGGCTATGACAATTCCTTCGACCTAAGGCTACTCCTGCAAGCTGGCGGCCGAGTGAGCCAACGTGATGAGGCAAGCACCAGCTTTGCGACGGTACCCGTGGCACTGAATCTACGCTCCCTGGCCGACGTTGCTGCTGCTCCACTGACACTGGTCCTTGGTCCCAGACAAAATTCAAGGTCTGTCCCCATAGACGAGGGCGAGGGCGGGGGCGGTGGAACTTGGCGGGCCTTTGCTCCGATTGCGGCGAACGATCGTCGCGTCTTGAACATCGATCTAGTGAGCGGCCGGGACGTCATGAAACTTACACCCATACTCCAACTGGTAAATGGCTTTAATCTGATTGGCAGGAAGGGGTTCAGCAACTTCACTGCCTCCGCCACAGTCCCAATTGTAGCGGTCAAGGACGGCAAGTTAATCGCGCAAATTCGTTCGCAAGCACTAAACGACCGGTCCGCTGGTGCGATCGCCAAACTCCTCGGAGCGGATTTTGCGTTCCGCGGCTATCCCGACATGTACCTGGGAGTAGCACCAGACCTTGCTGATGACCCGCAGAAACTAGCGGAAGAAGTCCGACTCCATGCGCAGCTGTTTATCTATAATAACGCCGACGGCGATACAGTTTATCCTGTGTCCGCCGATTTTCTCAGGCGCCTGCCAATGGCAAGACGCTTTGTCGAGAAGCACGCTGACGGCATATTTTCCCAGCAGGTGCAAATCATCAAATTGCAGGACGTCATGGCGCATTAGTCGACCGGGGTGCCTTCAACGCTCGGCCACCTAATGCACCGTATCAAGGATCAACTTCGTACCGCGGGGCACGACTACAGCAGCGTCAGCAGCGACCAGATGAAAGACCGACAACTGTCTACCACCCTCCACAAGGCGCACCAACGCCATGGCATCTCTGTCCTTCCGCGTTACCTGCAGCTCTGCACTCGAGTGTTGCACCAATACTCCTGGAACCGACTTCTTGCCACGCAAATCCGCGGTTTCGACCAAGATCATATCGCCGGCGACAGCTCGCACTACGCCGTCATAGGCCAGCGCTTTGCTAAGAAATGCACCAACGGACTTTGCATCAAGGCGACTGGCTGCTTGACTTCGGTAGAGGCGAACCGGTGCATCTGTTGTGCCTGCGCTTGAAGGTGCGCCAGGGCCAATGCTGCTTGGCGCCACATAAAGCGTCCACTCGCCTACCCTAGTGTTCTCCCCAGCAATGACTAGGGCTGCGTCAACTCCGGCAGCCGCCATCGCCAACCGCAAGTTTGACCCTGCATGGTGCGGCAGCTTGACATGACCCGTGGCCCATTCGGTAAGGTCCAAGGACTGACTCGCGTCATGTAAATTACAGAGCTGGACCGGCGTTAGGCGACGCAGGATGGCAAGCGAATTGGCCGAAATGGCCGAAAAGTCCACGAATCGCGGCTTGGAGTTTATTGTCAATACCGCGAGGCTACGTATGTGCCTGTCTGGTGGCTGCGCGGCCTCTTTACCAAGTCCTCCGGCGCCAATTTCGGCAAACTCACTGCTGTCACCGGCCAAGGCACGCCGCCACTCATCGGGAATAACAGTTTCGTCCGCCATTGCTACAACGTTCCAAGCAAAACCCCCAATTAAAGTCAGAAAAACCGCAAAAAATTGCCAGCGCCAGCCAACCAATTCAGATCGGACTGATCGGAAAATTTTTTCTGATAATTTTCCGGTACTCACCATGAAAGGCTCAGTCCTCCGCCCGCGAAAGAGGTGTCACTACCAATCGAATAGGTCGGCGCTTCATCCGGTGCAGGATTGACTTTCTTGCCTGTCAACGTCACGGAATCATCCAGCGCAAATAACAAATAGGAAAGATGCCAGCCCTTGCCAAGAAAATCTAGTGAGGGCCCGCGCAAGAACCAATCGATACCGTACCGACTGGAAACTACCGATGACCCGGAGCCGAGCAATACCGCGCCCGCGGAAAGATCACGGGCATACCAAATGCGGAAGAGATATTGTCTGGCCTCCCATTCCGCGCTGCCTTCAAGACCACCGCTTAGAGCTCTCGAAATCTTAAAATCCTCGACCACTACCGATCGGTCTTCTTGACGCCTCGGCAAACGCGCGTCGACGCTCCAGGCGCCGAGCTTTGGCGCGATCTCGATGCGATCGACAAAACTATGCGGCTCTATGCCCAGCCCAAACCCGAGCAAAACCCTGGTAAAGCCGTAGTGCAAAGTAACATCGTCAATGTTGCGATTGACCCTCGGCACGTCATCAATGTAAATGCGCAGCCCTCGCGTGATGCCGGAGCGCCCCTCCCCAACCAAACCAATCAACTGCGACCTAGGGAACAGTGCAGTCTTCGGATCAACTAGAGATTCACCGACGCGAAATCCCGCATACCCTGACGCAATATTGTCGAGCATTGCAAATCGAATGGCCGCTTCAATGCCATTGCGGATCTTTTCAAAGCCATCTGCAGTGGTATCGGTCAATACTTCCTTCCGTCTTGCCCGCATCGCCTTAATCAGTCCCCCGGTTGCACGTCCAGGGCGACTCGGCCTCTGGGCAAAAACAGTGGCTCGCTTGAGACGTTTGGAATTCAGCGTCGGATCAAAATTCAATTGCCAAACCTGCGTTGATCCCCCTTCGCCCAATGCTGTACCAGCCACAGCTTCACCAACCGATTTGACCTGCCAAACGCCAAGCTCAAGATCAAAACTCAGCAGGAAAAGCTGTAGGCGGTCCGGTGTCTTTTCCTTTGGCGACACTGCTGACACGGCAGCCGGCACCGGCACAGAGTGCGCGTTGACGCTGGTCGCCAGTGCCATCGGCAAATTGTCATAGACCAGTGCAACGACTATCGCGACATAGGCCTCGTCCAGGAAGAGTTCGCGTTGGAACTCCGAGCCAGGTAAATCAATTTGACCAACCGGAACTTCTTCAGCAAGCGCCACTTCCGGCTCGGGTCTATTGCTTGACCTCTCGCGAGTCTTCTTTTCCAGATCGTTGGATTGCCGCGGCTTTGGCTTCATCAGCATTTGCATGCGCAGGCGGAGACGTTTGGGGGAGTCGCTGACCGTCATCACCCAACTGGCCTTGCCGACGCTGCCAGCAATTAGTACATCATGCTCAAAGCAGCCATAACTGCTAAAAATTCCCAACCCCCAAGCGCCGTGTCGCCGCAGCATCGCCTCGCCGAGAGCTTGACAGGCCAAGACAATTTGGTCCTTTACCCCGGTAGCGGCCTCCTCGCTAAAGTTGCCTTCGCTGATCCACTCAATTTTGAGGTAGTCGCTAGTCAAGTAAAGACCTGAGACCAAGTCGTCTTCTGCGGCGCGCGCACAGGTAGCCATGCTGACGAAAGTGCTAACAGTGCCGAGCAAAATACCAAGGCCGCGGTACCACCGCTTGGGCAGCAATAGATGGTTTTTAAAGTCCATGCGCAGAGCTTTCTAGCACTGACAAAATCCAGTGACTGCCGCATTGCTTCATTGCGCCATGTTGAGCCGACCTAAGCATTGGCTATCAAGCATGCGAGCACGCAATCAAATTTGATCTTGAGACGTTATCGGCATACTTTGGGATTTCCCCAGTCGCATGGATGTGCGCACGAGCGGCGACCAGCCGCCCCAACTCTCGACAAGCAAGGTGAAAGTCCGAATTTCTTGCCTTTGCACCAAAAAAAGCCAAACCTTCCGTAGCTGGTGTGATAAATTGGTGCGAATAAATTCTGTAATCTTGTCAATATCAGGGAGATGGCCATGAAGGTGTCAGGAAATACCATACTCATCACTGGCGGGTCCAGCGGCATTGGCTTTGAACTATGCAAGCAACTTTCCGGGCAGGATAACACCATTATTATTACCGGACGCGACAAGGCCAAACTCGACCGAGCTAAGAAGGAATTGCCGCAGCTCGTCACGATTGCTAGCGACGTTGCCAAAAGCGATGACATCATCGCGCTCTACAATCAGGTCCAGCAGCAGTTCCCGAAGCTAAATCTGCTGATCAACAATGCCGGCGTCATGCGCACCATCAACTTTCACGAGGACAAGACCACGCTCGATGAATTGACCTTCGAGATTGAGGTTAATTTGAAGGGCACGATTCGCATGGTAAAGCAGTTTCTGCCATTGCTGAAACGTCAAACCAATGCGGCAATTGTCAATGTCAGCTCCGGGCTTGCTTTCGTACCGTTGCCGATTTCGCCCATCTATTGCGCCACCAAAGCCGCATTGCACTCATTCACGCAGTCACTGCGCGTACAGCTCAAGAACACCGCAGTCAAAGTCTTTGAAGTTGCGCCACCAGCAACACAGACTGAGTTGCTGGGCGACTTCGATGCCAATGACATGAAAGGCATCACCATTATGAAAGTCGACGATATGGTACGGCAAACTTTGCGCGGCATCGCAGACGACCGCTTCGAAATCAGGCCAGGACAAAGCAACCAGCTAAAGTTTATGAGCCGCGTAGCGCCCGACTTTATTTTGGCGCAAATGAGCAAGACCGTCGACCGCATGCTAGCGACTCCTGGTTGATGGAGGCAGCGCTGTCGGGGTCTGAGGCATCCGTCAATTAACTGATTTGGCAGCTCTTTCTGGCGGATGGTCAAATGACTGCGGCCTGCCTTCGGCCCCTGCGTCTTTCGCCTAGTCTTGCTATAATAGCAAAAGACGACTCGAACGCCGTTCGCCGGAGATACCTCATTCCATCAATACCGCCGCAATCTCCCGCGCCGCCCTTCGACCAACCTTTGACCGGTGATGCCGCGAAAGTTGCGCTTTCGCCGTTACAAGAGTCATTTGTTGCACGAACAACGCGCATACTGGTCATTGATCCGGAGAATTCAGCAAGACAACTCATCTCGATGGCTTTGCGCACTACCGGATTCCAAAATGTACAAATGGCTAGTAAGCCCAAAGATGCCATTGGCATCCTCGAAGTCGAGGAAATCGATTGGCTGATATCGACGGTGGCTGCCGAAGAGGATGTTACGGCATTTCACCTATTGGGGTTGGTTGCGGCGCATAAGCGTCTGCGCGGTTTGCGGATCTCCCTGCTGATTGGTCCAGGCGACTCAACACATTTGTCAGAGGCCTATGAGCTTGGATTGCTCAGTCACTTTGCCGTGGGACAAACGCGCGATTTTTTCACCAAAGAACTTCATACTTTTTTGACAGAACTTGCAGCCTGCGACGGCAATCCCATACTTTTGGCCGCTTCATACTTACGGCGGCATCTCGAATCAACCGGTGCTTTTGAACAATTGGTCACTCTGGAGACTAGCCTTACCGAGCTGTTTCCAGGCCGGGGTGACATGCTACTCAGCCTTGCGACGGCGTTGCATAGAGCAGGGAAAACGCCCGCGGCACTAGCAATAATCGCCAATGTGCGAAGTCTCTTTCCCGAACTGGAAAGCGTCACCAAGGAGTTGATGCTGAAAATTGGCCAAACGCACGCCGCAGATCCGGCGGTAAAGAGTCCACCCGCGCGCGCCAACCTTCTTGGACTCCGCACTTGCGCCGTCGTCGATCCCGACCTGCTGAGCCAAAAATCAGCTGCCGACCTGCTGGCAGCCACTGGGGCACAAAGCGTGCAAGTGTTCGCCGACAGTACGACAGCCTGGCACTGGCTTGAACAGCACCGTGACGTCAGCTTAGTCCTCCACGAATGGCAGTCTCCCGGCATCAGTGGACCCGCGTTCATCCAGCGCATTCGCAAAGCCGGGTTCGCCGATTTGCCACTGGTGGTGATGAGTGCACAACTTAAGGCCAGCGATTTCCCGATTCTTCGCGAAATGGGCATTGCCAACGTGATTACTAAGCCATTCAAAACCAATGACTTGTTTAAATCTCTTGCAGTGACGCTGCAGCAAGTGCGAAATCCTAGCGACTTGCGACATCTCGAGCGAAAGTTCCGCCTTTGTTTGGCAAGCCGGCAATGGATCGATGCCGAACGTTTAATCGACCAAATCAAGGCAATTGCCGATGTGCCAAGCGGCCGTACTCTGCAGCTCGAGGCCGAATTTGCTTATGCGATCGGCAAATACGAACAGGCCGAAACTTTGGCGCAAGACGCGCTG
>Ga0207137_1183_pt1 | contig 10930 bp, 7 predicted proteins | sample Alteio_BWMinHeat_9_FD_153572 | JGI IMG/M metagenome (GOLD analysis project Ga0207137, IMG submission 153572) | Enriched cells from forest soil in Barre Woods Harvard Forest LTER site, Petersham, Massachusetts, United States -... | ecosystem: Environmental > Terrestrial > Soil > Temperate forest >...
ACCAGTTCATCCCGATTGCGGAGTATTCGGGCTTGATCGTGGAGATCGGGGAGTGGGTGCTGAGGAGCGCCTGCCAGGAGCTGGTGCAGCTGCGCCGCCTGGGCTATACCAGCTTCCAGATGGCGATCAATGTGTCGCAGGCGCAGTTTTCTCATCCCTTGTTCATGCAGTCGCTGCATCGCGCCTTGCAGGATACGCAGGTGCCGCCGGAGTGCATCGAGCTGGAGATCACGGAGTCGATGGCGATGAAGGACCCGGACTTGCTGATCAAGACTTTGTACCAGATCAAGCAATTGGGCATCAGCATTTCGATCGACGACTTCGGTACCGGGTTTTCTTCTTTGAGCTATCTGCAAAAGCTGGACGTGGACAAGCTGAAGATAGACCGCGCCTTCGTGAACCAGATCCGGGAGGACGCGGGCGACGCCAGCATCGCCAAGATGGTGGTGCAGCTGGGCCAGAGCCTGGATCTGTCCGTCATCGCCGAGGGGGTGGAGAGCGAGGCCCAGGCCCAGGCCTTGCGCGCCTTCGGCTGCAACATGGCGCAGGGTTATCTGTTCGCTAAACCCATGACCAGTGCGGATTTGCATGCCTGGCTTGAAAAGCAGGATACGTAGGATCAGCAACCTCGCCCAGAAAACGACAGCGAACCGAACCATAGCCCCTACGGGATTTTCATATGCCAGATGATGAAAAATCAGCCGCGTCGGCAGCCAGGTTCACATTAGCAAAAAGAAAGCTCTTTTCCATTTTCGCTCTGACTTTGCTGCTGTTGCTCATACTGGCGGCATTGCCGTTACTAAACATTCAGCAAAGTGCGTCTCTTGGCTTGGCGGCGGCGCTGCTGGCAGTAGCTGCCGTGGCAGGCTGGTTCTGGTACACGCTCGAATATGAGTTACCGGCAACGCAGCTGCAAGCAGGCGAAATTTCCCACAAAGAAAGCGAGCCCAACCGCGAAGCCTGGGATCAACAGCCCGAAATAAAACAACTCCTACTCACCAGCAATACCAGACTGGAAAACGTCCTACGGCAAAGTCCGGTCGCCATCATAGAGTGGGACTTGCATCATAGAGTGCTGGAATGGAATCACGCCGCAGAAGAAATTTTCGGCTATAGCCGCATGCAGGCTATCGGCCAACACGCCAATTTCATAGTCCCGGAAGACACGCACGAGCATGTCCGCGAGGTATTCAGACAGTTTTCGCTAGGTAACGACGGCAAATACAGTGTCAATGCCAATCTGCGGGCCGATGGCAAGCGCATCGTCTGCCACTGGTACAACGGCAGGATACTAGACGCCGATGGCAAGACCAGCCACCTGCTCAGCATGGTCAGCGACATTACCTTGAACCGTTACTATGAAGAAGAAAACCGCAAGCTGGCCATGGTGGTCAATCTTTCCAGCAATATCATCATGATCGCAACACCGGAGGGTCGTCTGGAATGGGTCAACTCGGCCTTCACTGCCATCACTCACTATACGATGGAAGAGGCATTGGGCCGCAAGCCCGGCCAACTCTTGCAAGGGCGGGCAACCGACCCGGCCACGGTCGATTATATGTCGGCCCTCATACGGCAAGGCCTGGGCTTTCGCGACGTGGAAATCCTCAACTACAACAAGGCTGGTCAGCCATTCTGGCTGTCGCTTGAAGTGCAACCCGTATTAGGCAACGACCACAATGTATTGCATTTTATCGCGGTAGCCTCGGACATCACGACACATAAAAACTTCGAAACCGCGCTGCGCTTTTCCGAATCCAAATTCGCCAGCGCCTTTCGTTGCGTTCCCGACGCCATCTCCATCACGCGTCTCAGCGACTCCCACATTGTCGACATCAACGATACCTATGAACGCATCATAGGTTACAGTCGCGCCGAAACCATGGGAAAAACGTCGTTGGAATTAGGACTCTGGCCCGATATTGACGAACGTGAACAATTAAGCACGCTGATGCGCAGCCATCAAACAGTCAACGACTTTCCCGTGACAACCAGAATCAAGTCAGGCGAGCTGCGCGACTGCCTGTTCAGTTGCACTTCGTTTAACGTCGGGGAGGAAGAGTACTACTTGTCCATTGTGCGCGATGTCACCGAACAGCGCGCCATGGAAAGCGAGATAAAGAACTTGAACATCAGCCTGGAAGAGCGCGTGCATGAGCGCACGATCTCGCTACAGCAAGCGAATCAGGCACTGGCCTCTACCTTGACCACCCTGAATATGGCCAAGGACGAACTGGTCAGAAGCGACAAGCTGGCAGCCCTGGGATCCCTGGTGGCCGGCATCGCCCACGAATTGAATACCCCAATAGGAAATAGCCTGATGATCGCCAGCACACTGCTGGACCATGCCCAAGACTTAAGCAAGGAATTTACGGTGGGATTGACGCGCTCGGGCTTGGCCAAATACATCGCGGAAGTCAGCAGCGCCAGCGACGTACTAGTGCGCAACTTGCAAAAAGCAGCGGGTCTGATTTCCAGCTTCAAACAAGTAGCGGTGGATCAAACCAGCTCGCAACGCCGCAAGTTTTGCCTGGACGACGTCGTTGCGGAAATCGTGTTGACCCTGTCCCCAAGGATCAATAAAACCAACTATACGATCTACACCAATATCCCCAGGGAATTGGAGCTGGACAGCTATCCGGGCCCGCTGGGGCAGGTGTTGACCAATTTCATCAACAACGCCTTGATCCATGCGTTTGAAGGGCGTCCTAACGGACAGGTCAGCATCTCTGCAAAAGTGATCTCGGACCAGACCATCTTGCTGAATGTTTATGACAACGGTGTGGGCATTCCTCCGGAAAATATCAGGCGTATCTTCGACCCGTTTTTCACGACTAAGCTGGGCGCGGGAGGTTCAGGCCTGGGATTGAATATAGCTCACAATATCGTTACCGCACTGCTAGGCGGCCGTGTGCAAGTACAAAGCACGCTGGGCCTGGGCACCACGTTCTCCCTTACCCTCCCTAAAGAAGCGCCGGTACAGGCCGACGTAGCGGCGTAATTATCGACTCCGCCGGCCGCTGGCCACGTCCAAAAGAATCAGCCTCAAAAAAGAGGAGCGTCCTATTTCCACTCGCCGCGTAAGGCACTTACCTTTTCTTGCAATAGTTCGGGTGACACCTCTTCAGGCCGCAAAGCTTCACCCACAATCAGTTCCAGCTTGGAAAACGGGCCGCGCCGGAAAGTGCGTTCAAACGGATTACTCTGGTCCCTGCTCCAGAGGCTGCCCCACAAGCCGCGCAAGGCCAGCGGATATACGGGCACCGGCGTACGCTGGATAATTTTCATGATCCCGCCTTTGAATTTATTGATCTCGCCGTTGCTGGTCAATTTTCCTTCCGGAAAAATGCACACCAGCTCTCCTTCGTGCAGTGCCTGGGCAATATCCACAAACGACTTCTCCATCAACCATGGGTCCTCGCTGGACGAAGCAATGGGAATCGCCTTGGCAGTACGGAATACCCAGGAAATAAAGGGCAGCTTGAATATCCTGTGGTCCATGACAAAGCGGATCGGACGCGGGCTCGATGCCATGATCACGATCGCATCCATATAACTGACATGATTGCAGACCAGTACGGCGGCGCCGTGCTCGGGAATGCGTTCCGTCGCTACGCCCCTGACCCTGTGTATCGTATGCACCAGTATCCAGGCCACAAAGCGCATCAGGAATTCGGGCACCAGGCTGAATATGTAGATCGCAACCAGGCCGTTCAGGACTGCGGTAGCGCCGAAAATTTCGGGTATCGTAAATTTGAGCGTTAGCATCAATATCGCGACACCGGTCGCTACGACCATGAAGAGTGCGTTCAGGATATTCATTCCGGCGATCGTACGGGACAAATGCTTGGGGTCGCAGCGCGTCTGTATCAGCGCAAACAATGGGACGATATACAGGCCGCCGAATATGCCTATTAATGCGATGTCGGCCAATATCCTATGGCTTCCAGCCTGACGTACAAATTCGTGCATGTCGACCTGCGCTGTGTTGGTATATCCTGCGCTGGCCAGATAGAGATCGAAACCGAATAAGGACATACCTATCGCGCCGAAGGGTACCAGGCCGATTTCAACCTTATGCCCGGACAATTTTTCGCATAACAGCGAGCCCGTTCCCACGCCGAAGGAAAATACCATCAATAGCAGGATAAAAACGTTGTGATTTCCATGCAGATAATTCTTTGCATACACAGGGAATTGCGCCAGTACGATGGCACCGTAAAACCAGAACCAGGAATTGCCGAGCTGGGATAAAAAAACCGGACGATTCTTGCTGCTGAAGCCGATGTTCCTGATGGTTTCGGTAACAGGGTTCCAGTTCATCTTCAGGTCCGGCTCCGCTGCCGGCGACAGCGGTATGCGCAGACTGCAAAGCCAGCCCAATACGGCAATGCCCAGTGTACCGCCCGCCACCAGTTGTATGCCCCAAGGTTCGGATTTCACCAACATGACGCCTAGCACTTCGCCCAAAAGGATGCCGACAAAGGTGCCCATCTCGATGACGCCATTGCCGCCAATGAGTTCATCGGTCTTCAAGTGTTGCGGCAGGTAGGCATACTTCACGGGTCCAAACAAGGTCGAGTGTATGCCCATGCCGGCCACTGCTGCCACCAGCAACCACAGAGTATGCGTCATCCACCCCGCACCGGCGATCAGCATGATGCCAATTTCCAACAACTTAACGTAGCGCGCCAGCCTGCCTTTTTCAAACTTATCCGCCAATTGCCCGGAAGTCGCTGAAAACAGCATGAAGGGCAAGATAAACAGGCCGGGAATCAGGTTGTTCAACAGGCCTACGTCCATGGTGGTCCAATCCAGGGCGTCATAGGTAATGATGGTCAACAAAGCTGTCTTGAACACATTGTCGTTGAATGCGCCTAGAAACTGGGTCCAGAAAAACGGTGCAAATCGGCGTTGCTTAAGAAGGCTGAATTGGCTTTGTTGGCTCATCTTTACTGTCTCACGGTGGAAAGCGGTAGTTGATAGACGTTTTGGCCCGGTATGCTAATGCAGGTCGGGCGTACGCAGGCCCTGATCCGACAAGCGCAAGATGCGGTCGCAGCGCCCGGCCAAATCAGCATCATGGGTGACGATGACGAAGGCGGTACCCAGGGTATGCGACAATTCCAGCATCAGGTCAAAAATCTGCTGGGCAGTCGCCCTGTCGAGGTTGCCGGTAGGCTCGTCGGCCAGCACGCAGGCCGGCTGCGTGACCAGCGCCCTGGCCAGCGCAACGCGCTGGCGTTCGCCGCCGGAAAGTTCACCGGGTACGTGGCTGACCCGATGCGCCAGGCCGACGCGCGCCAACATTGCCTGCGCCGTCTCTTGCGCTTGCTTGCGCGGCACGCGCCGTATCATCAAAGGCATCGCCACATTATCAAGGGCGGAAAATTCCGGCAACAGATGATGAAATTGATAGACGAAACCCAGCGCGGCATTGCGTAAATCTCCGCGCGCCGCTTCGCCCAGGCTCGCGAAATCCTTGCCTTGCAGGCTGACCTTGCCTGTGGTCGGCGTATCGAGCCCGCCCAACAGGTGCAGCAACGTAGATTTACCCGATCCCGAAGCGCCGACGATGGCCAGCCGTTCGCCCTGGCACACAGCCAGATCGACGCTGTTCAGGACCTTGACCGAATAACTGCCTTGGGTAAAGGTCTTGCCCAGGTTGCTGCAGGTTAAAACCATGTCATTGTCCATCGCTGTTTTTGTCGCATTATTCATATCGCAGCGCCTCCGCCGGCTTGACGCGTGCGGCGCGCCAGCTAGGATAAATGGTTGCCAGGAAAGCCAGCACCACGGCCACCATTCCTATCGTGCTCACGTCGGACCAGTGCAAGTCGGACGGCAAAGTACTGATCACATACACTTCCTTGGCCAAAAAATGTATGCCCAGCAGCCTTTCGATGAAGGGCACGATTACGTCGATATTGAGCGCCAGCAAAACACCGCCGCCGACACCGATGCCGGTACCCAGCAAGCCTACCAGCGCGCCCTGTATCATAAAAATCTTCATGATGGATGCCGGCGAAGCACCCAGGGTGCGCAGAATAGCGATATCTGCCTGCTTGTCAGTCACCGTCATCACCAGGGTAGAGACGAGGTTGAACGCCGCCACGGCAATAATCAGCGTCAAGATGATGAACATCATGGTTTTTTCCGACTTGACGGCGGCAAAATAAATGCGGTTCTGATCTGACCAGTTGCGTATCAATAGATTGCCGCTGAGGATGTGAGACAGGTCCTGTGCCACTTGCGGCGCCCGCAACACGTCGTCGATACGTATGCGCAGGCCGGTCGGCCCCGGCAAGCGGAGCAGCCGCTCTGCATCCTCCAATTGGATGAACGCCAGGCCGGAATCGAATTCGTAATGGCCCGCTTCAAAGATGCCTACCACGCGGAACGCTTTCGGGCGTGGAATAAAGCCAAACGGCGTTGTCTGCTCCTGAGGTGCCAGCAGATTGATTTTTTCGCCCACTTGCACATGCAGCAAGCTCGCCAGTTCGCGGCCTATGACAATATTGAATTCGCCGGCCCGAAGGTCGGAAAATTTGCCTTCGACCATTTTGCTGGCCACATCCGATACCTTGGGCTCTTCGTCCGGCAACACACCGCGCAGCACCACACCGCGCATGGCGTCGTCGTGCAGCACGATGGATTGCGCCTCGACATAGGGAGCCGAGCCTCGCACTTCCGTGTGCTGGCGCGCTTGCTGCGCGACTTCTTTCCAGTCCTGCATGACGCCGGATGCGTCGGATATCTCTATGTGGGACAGCACCGACAGCATGCGTCCGCGCACTTCCTTCTGGAAGCCATTCATCACCGACAGCACAACAATCAACGCGGCAACGCCGAGCGCGATGCCAGCCATGGAAATCAGGGAAATGAAAGAGATAAAGCTATTGCGGCCGCTGCGCCGGCCGGCACGCGTGTAACGCAAACCGACCAACCATTCAAAGGGCAGATTGTTCATTGGCTTTTATGATCCTTGTAAGCTTTTTTCATGCAGCCCGCAGTGTGCCACACTGGCGCGCCTAAAGACAGTGCCGTACTACACGGGGCAAACTTAATTTGTGACAAATCGTAGTCACCGGCCTGGAGAACATTATAACTACCGTTACTAAGCTTGTTGGGCGTTTTGGGACCGGTTCTTAAACTCTGCCTGCCGGCTTTGGTAGAATAGCGCGATGAAACAATTAGAACTATTGCTGCCCTTCAGTATCCCCCCCGCCGCCCTGGCTGTCGATCTGATCAAGCAGATGCACACTCCGGCCTTCTCTACGCTGCTTGCCCGGTCAAGCGCACGCAAAGTACTCGGTTTTGAAGAGTTTTCGCGCAGCTTGCCGCATGAAACCCTGCTCGCCGGCGCTAAATACGACAACACAGACGTGCTACCGGCAGCGCCTTCCAGCCCCGCCGATACCTACAACAAAATGCAAGCGCTCGGCTTGGCGCCGACCGCGGGACACTGGTTCACCTTGAGCCCGGTGCACATCCATATTGCGCGCGACCACCTGGTGCTGACCGACTGGCGCCGCCTGCCGTTGGCAGAGCAAGAAGCCCGCGCGCTGTTCGATGCCGCGCAAGGCATGTGCGAAGAGGTGGGCAAGACCCTGTTCTATGGCGATGCCGGGACCTGGTTTTTGCGCGCCGACGACTGGTCGGACATGCAGACCGCTACACCGGACGCAGCCTGCGGTCATAATATCGACATCTGGATGGCAAAGGGCACGCAGGAACTGGCCTGGCGCAAATTGCAAAATGAGATACAGATGCTATGGTTTGCGCACCCGGTAAACGCAGAGCGCGAAACCCGCGGCGACTTGCCCGTCAACTCCGTGTGGCTATGGGGAGGCAGCGACGAGCCCGCAGAAGCCCCCAATTACGCCCGTGGCAGGCAAGCGCTGGACCAAATACTGGCGGCAAAATCGGAGAATCACCTGCTGGTACTCGACGAGCTGCTGGAAGCGTCCCTCAATAGCGACTGGGGCAGTTGGCTGCAGCAGATGCACCACCTGGAGACCGCGTGCATGGCACCTTTGTTGCAAGCATTGCGCGACGGACGCCTGCAGCAACTTCGTCTGATCTTGAGCGACGGCGCCACCCTCGCCTATCATACTGTCAGCCCCTGGTCGCTGCGCCGTTTCTGGATACGCCCCAATTTGAACCCTCTGCTCACACTGGCCGCCCCATGACCCGCATCACTACCCGCAGCTATTCCTTGCGCGACGCCGAAACCTTGCGCCAAAGCGGCGTCCATCCCGTGCTGGCCAGGCTATACGCGGCGCGCGGCACCAAAGACCCCAAAGAGCTCACTTCCGAGCTGAGCGCGATGATTGCGCCGTCGGGCTTGCTGCATATCGACAAGGCCGCCGCCTTTCTGGCGGACGCCATCGCCCAGCGCAAAAAAATGGTCATAGTCGCCGATTACGACTGCGACGGCGCCACCGCCTGCGCAGTAGGTTTGCGCGGCTTGCGTATGCTGGGTGCCGTGGTCGACTATATCGTGCCTAACCGTTTTGAGTACGGTTACGGGCTGACGCCGGAGATAGTCGAGCTTACCGTACGCGAAAAAGCGCCCGACATCATCATTACCGTAGACAACGGCATCGCCAGCATAGACGGCGTGGCGGCGGCAAACCGGCAAGGTATAGACGTGGTCGTCACCGACCACCATCTGCCCGCCGACACGCTGCCGGACGCGCGCGTGATCGTCAACCCCAACCAGCCGGAATGCGGATTCCCCAGCAAGAACCTGGCCGGCGTGGGTGTGATGTTTTATGTGCTGCTGGCGCTGCGGGCAGAGTTGCGCCGGCGCGGTGTATTCGACCAGCAAAACCAACCCAAGCTGGACGCCCTGCTCGACCTCGTGGCACTGGGCACCGTGGCCGACGTGGTCAAGCTCGACGCCAACAACCGCATCCTGGTGGCGCAAGGCATCAAACGTATGCGCGCCGGCCGCATGCACGCCGGCCTGGCGGCCCTGTTTCGCGCCGCCGGCCGCGAAGCACGCAACGCCAGTCCATTCGATCTCGGCTTTGCACTGGGGCCAAGGCTCAATGCCGCGGGACGCCTGGCCGACATGGCGCTAGGCATAGAGTGCCTGACTACCGACGACGAAGGCCGGGCCTGGGACATCGCGCAACAACTGGACACCATCAACCGCGAGCGGCGCGACATCGAAGCGAGCATGCAAGACACGGCGCTCGCCTTGCTGGACACTTTTGAACCCCAGCACAGCAGCACGATCACCGTATTCGACGAAAGCTGGCACCAGGGTGTCATAGGCATCGTTGCCTCGCGCTTGAAAGACAAATTTTATCGCCCCACCATTACCTTTGCGCCCGGCACCGATGGCTTGATCAAGGGATCGGGCCGCTCCATCCCCGGCTTCCATCTGCGCGATGCACTGGACCTGGTCTCCAAGCACGCCCCCAGCCTGATACAGAAATTCGGCGGACACGCGATGGCGGCAGGCTTGACGATCAAAGCGGAAGACCTGGACGCTTTCAGTGCTGCTTTCGAGGCGGTAGGCAAGAGCTGGCTGCAGCGAGAACAGCTGGAGCGCGTGGTGGAAACCGACGGCCCCCTGGAAGACGCCTATTACTCGCTGGACTTTATCCAATTGCTGGACGGCCAGGTCTGGGGCCAGGGCTTTGCGCCGCCTATTTTTTGCGACCAGTTCAGGCTGGTTTCGCAACGCGTGCTGAAGGACCGCCACCTGAAGCTGCAACTGGAAAAAAACGGCCAGCGCTACGACGCCATCTGGTTCGGCCATACCGACACCCTGGCCGACAAGGTGACGGTTGCCTTCAGACTGGACGCGAACGAATACAACGGGGTCACACGCGTGCAGTTAATGGTGGAACACATAGAGTAAGCACGGCGTCGCAACAAGTTCAGCTAGTGCAACTGCCTGACGTCGAGTCCCTGCTTCTGCAGCAAGTCGACTACGCTACGGGAACCAACCAGATGGCCAACGCCGACTACGACAAAAGCATTTTTGCCGTCCGTGAATAGCCTGGCTATTTTTCTGGCCATTTCAGGGTTGCGGTCGTCGATCAACAATTTCATCACGTGCGCCGAACCCGGGTCCTGCCTGGCCTCCGCCTCAAACAGCTGGACCAAGCCTGCAGCGTTGCCGCTCTTCCAACCGTCAGCAATCCGGTTGGCGTAGTCGATGGCCTCGCCATTCTCCATGCCGTCCAGCATCTGCTTGAGCATGGACTCGCCGTCCTGGTCGTTCAATCCGCCAAGGACGGCGGCCTGAAACTCTATCGTCTCCAACTCCACCAGGCTCTTGTTATCCGCTTTGGCACGTGAGATAAAATGCAGGTCTATGCCCGCTTGCGGCGCATAGCCGAGATCGCCATATACGCCAAGACTCATCAAGACGGACAGCATGGCCGGCTTCATCGGCTGCACTTGCTCGGCCGTCGGGCCAAGCTTGGCTGCCACTCTCTGCCACATGCCTGGAGTTAAGTGTTTTTGCAATTTATCCGGGGCGGCGTAGGTGATAAACGGGGCCATCTTGGCGCCGGCGCCGGCAGCACTCGGGTCCACTTCCACCGCAACTACGTCGGCTTGCCGATAGGCTTGCTCTATATAGTCGGGCAAAGGATAAAAGTCCGGCTTGGCAATATGGATAGAACCAAACAAGAACACTGAGTGATTCGTTCCTTTGATCTCCCACAGCAAAGGATGGTAGCCGCCGGCCAAGCCGGGCTGGTCTTGCGCGAGCGCATGCGAACCTATGGCAAGGAAAGTCGACAACAAAAAGCAAGTAATGGCGCGCAGCAAATTTTTCATGATCAGGGACATCGTTCTTCTGTTATTTCAAAGTGTAGGGCGAATTGGGACATTTCTCAAAATATTGTCGATGATGCATGGTTTTAGGGCATTTCGCTCTAGTCTACCGGAATTAAGTACCAAG
>Ga0207137_1009_pt1 | contig 10929 bp, 6 predicted proteins | sample Alteio_BWMinHeat_9_FD_153572 | JGI IMG/M metagenome (GOLD analysis project Ga0207137, IMG submission 153572) | Enriched cells from forest soil in Barre Woods Harvard Forest LTER site, Petersham, Massachusetts, United States -... | ecosystem: Environmental > Terrestrial > Soil > Temperate forest >...
TGACTTACTCTGATCCTTACGAGTATCTTCATCTTGTGGCTTTGATCTACTAGATCGGCTAAAAAATCCTTTTTTCTTATTTTTCACGGGCACTGAAGCCGGACGATCGGGCTGCTTTTTCACTGGCGTTGAAGCACCGCGATTGGGCTGCACCATGCGAGTAGACCGCTTTTCGCCAGACTGAGCCATGCAAGTAGACGGCATTTCGCCGGATTGCTTCGGACTGATTGCGGATTCTTTGGGGGACAATGGCTGAGACGTTTTTTCATGCTCAACTTTTATGACAGGAACTGGCTTTGGTTTCGGTTTCGGTTTTGGCGGAGGGACAACCGACATAAACTTCGGAAGATTTGGCAACCACTCATTTTCTAATTCTTGACTGAACTTCGTTCGCTTAGGCTCAGAATCAGGGTTAAGCTTAGAATCAAGATCAGGCTCAGTTTCTTTTAAAATCTCTTGCACTGCCTCACAAATCATTGTTTTTATTTCTGCTGGAATGTTGGCTTCAGCTTTGTCTGCATTTCCCTCTCTGATGATGAAATCGAGACATCTAACAAAATTTTGATGATAAGGATTGGATTCATCGAAGGAGGTAGAGACAGCTTTATAAATGCTTTGAACCCGATCTTCTTGCATAACAATTCCTCAATAACTTGCTCAATCCTAGATAAAATTAGCAAGCATGTCAATCCAACCGCCACAAATTTTTGACTGGATTTATCGTGATTATCAGAATAGAATGCTTGTCTTCCAAGAAATCTTGGGGCTATAGCTCAGCTGGTAGAGCGCTTGCATGGCATGTAAGAGGTCGGCGGTTCGAACCCGCCTAGCTCCACCAAATCTTCAAAGGTTCATACGCAACTATTCAGCACCACCAGATGCTGAATAGTTACCTTTATGACTCTACCGTATTGCTTGCAAAGTGATTTCTACACGACGATTTTGCGCTCGACCCTCTGCTGTAGCATTACTCGCTACTGCATGACGTTTGCCGTAACCTACCGCATGAATGCGACTTGGGCTGACGTGTTGCGCCACCAAATATTCCGCTACAAATTTTGCACGATCTTCAGAAAGAAGCTGGTTATGCATATCTGAACCGGTGTCAGAAGTGTATCCAGCTACTGTGATAGTAGTATTACGATAGTCTCTCATCACAACGGCTACGGTATTTAACGTGCGATAAAAATGCGGATCAATATTGGCACTGTCGTTCGCAAAAGTGATATCACTCGGCAGAATGAGTCGAATGTCGTTACCTGCACGCACCACTCGCACGCCCGATCGAGATAAACGTTGACGGAACATAGCTTCTTGGCGATCCATATCACCACCGATCGCACCACCGGCAACCGCGCCAAGACCTGCACCAATAATTGCACCTTTAGTACTGCCCATAGCAGAACCCAAAATAGCACCACTGATAGCGCCAATTCCCGCACCCGTTCCCGCGTGCGAAACACGTTCTTCACCCGTCACAGGGTCATAAGTTGTACAGCTGGTCAGGAGTAAACCCGACAATAAAAGAGCGGATAATTTAATCGTTTGCATAATTTTATCTTCCTAATTGTTTGTTGAGGCAACCGGATCATAGCAAATTCTTTGTCTATGGAAAATAGCGGGTTGTGCTTGCGTTGCAGTATGGTCTTTGGTATTCTCTCGGGCTCTCTACAGATGTCCCCATCGTCTAGAGGCCTAGGACACTGCCCTTTCACGGCGGCAACAGGGGTTCGAATCCCCTTGGGGACGCCATATCTTGGCGGGTATTCATTCATCCGCGTTTGACTTCAATTACTCCACTTATTTGTTGTATGTGCTGAATGACCTTATTCAGCGATTGACCTTTTCCAATTTCAATCGTTAAACGTAGATGAATGATTTGGTCAGCCTTGTTGATTTGACTTTGCAGGGCCATGACGGGAATCTTTTGTTGACTCAGGTGATTGGTGAGCTCGCGCACAAAATTGGCTTTGTTGTTGGCAATGATATCCAGATCAGCTGAATAGAATTGATCTTCCGCCGAACCCCAATTCACTGTAATTAAACGATCCTGATTAAACGCTTTTATGGCATCGACATTTGAACAATCTTGACGATGAATTGACACACCTTGCCCCAGGGTAACATATCCAATGATTTCATCGCCTGGCACCGGCTTGCAGCACTTCGCCACATGCGTAAGCAAATTACTCAAACCCGCAATTTCAAAATCAGAACGCAGTGGCTTAACTTTAATAGCACGTTTACGAGGCTGAGCTAAAGTCTCAATGCCTTCCGCCAAATTTAATTCGGCTTGCACTGCATTCAGCACCGCACCGATACGAATGTCACCATGCCCAAGCGCCGCCAATAAATCTTCTCGAGTTTTAAAATTCAGTTTTTCGATGACGGTTTGACTCAAATTGTGACTTAATCCAGCACGCTTACATTCTTTTTCAAATATCGATTCACCCGCTTCGAGATTGTTATCGAATTCTTTCACGCGAAAGTAATGATGCAACTTGGCACGTGCACGCGGCGTATTTAAATAACCCCGCTGCGGATTTAACCAATCGCGGCTCGGGTTGGGTTCTTTACCCGTTAATATTTCGATTTTATCGCCCATTTTTAAATGATGCGTTAATGGCACCATCACATCGTTGACCTTCGCTCCTTTGCAACGATGACCGATGTCGGTGTGAATAATATAGGCAAAATCCAGGGGCGTTGCCGTTTTGGGTAAATCAATGACATCGCCGTTGGGAGTGAATACATAAATGCGATCGCTAAAAATATGTTGATAGGCTTCTCGTTCGGCGGCGTCGTCAGCCATTTCTTCTTGCCAACTCATCACTTGACGCAACCACGCGATTTTTGCTTCGTAACCAGCCTCTGAAGTTTTGCCGCCTTCTTTGTAGCGCCAGTGTGCTGCAACGCCGAGCTCAGATTCATCATGCATCTCGCGTGTGCGAATTTGTATCTCCACATTGCGACCGCCTGGTCCTGTGATTGCAGTGTGGATTGAGCGGTAACCGTTTGGTTTTGGATTAGCAACGTAATCGTCAAATTCATTAGGGATGTGTTGCCACTTGGCGTGCACCACACTCAAAATAGTGTAACAATCTTCGATGGTGGGCACGATAATGCGCAACGCGATCACATCATAAATGTGTTGAATATCAACATGCTTACGTTGCATTTTTTTATAAATACTGTAGATGTGTTTGGTGCGACCGCTCAGTTCGTAATTCTCAATATGTTCATGCGCTAATGCCTCGATAATCACTTGACGCACTTCGTGTAAATATTTTTCGCGATCATCGAGACGCATCTGTAATGCACTGGAAATTTCTTTGTAATTTTCGGGTTGCAAATAGCGAAACGCAAAATCTTCAAGTTGCCACTTTAGTTGGCCGATACCTAAACGATTGGCTAACGGGGCGTAAATATCCATCGTTTCTGCTGCAAGACTTTTCCGTGCGGCATCGCTCATGATCACCACGTGTCGCAATACGGCTAAACGCTCTACTAATTTCAATAGCACGACGCGCACATCATCTACCATCGCCAACAACATTTTACGCAAATTATCGATGCTGGTGGTGAGATGAGTGCTTTCTTTTAATCGGCCGTGCGATAAATGGATGGCATCCATGCGTTCGGTGCCTTCGATGAGCTTGCGCACATTGCGACCAAATTGCTCTTCAACATCATCGAGCGGCACACCGGCGTATTGCACCACACCGTATAAAATGCCAGCAATTATGGTTTCATCATCGAGGCCTAATTCTGCTAATAAATCGGCCATCACTAAGCCTTGATGCAAGCAAGAATCACCGTGTGCGGTGGCTTGCTGCGAACCGGTTATTCGCGCCATTTCGGCGGCTTGGCGCACTAATGGGCTGTCGCGCCCGCGGCGTAACTGCGTGAGCCGTTCTAGCCAACCGGTTAGGTAAATTTCACCGTCATCGTGACGGGGTACAGGATTCCTCTTCCGCACTACCTTATCCTTTTATAAAAAGTGCCATGGCTTCTACGTGACTGGTTTGTGGAAACATGTCCATCACCCCAGCGCTGTGACAAGTATAACCGTATTCCAATAATTTGCCTGCGTCGCGCGCGAGCGTAGCTGGGTTGCAAGATATATAGACAATGCGTTTGGGTTGCCAATATAAAATCCCCGGTAAACACTCAATGGCGCCTGAGCGCGCTGGGTCAATGATGAGCTTGTCGTAGCGTTGATCATGCCAGGGTGAATTCGACTGTGACTCCCGTAAATCGCCAACATAAAATTGGGCATTCTGAATTTGATTGAGAGCCGCATTTTCTCGTGCACGTGCGACTGCCGTTTCACTGCCCTCGACTCCTACCACTTTGTGACTGTAACGTGCTGCTGGCAAGGTAAAGTTACCGATGCCACAAAATAAATCTAAAACGTGATCAGTGGGCTGCAAATCGAGTAACGACAAAGCTTGATCAACCATTTGTTGATTAATGACTGTGTTCACTTGGGTGAAATCGACGGGGTGAAATTGCATAACAATATTGTGCGTTGGTAAGTGATACGTTAAACGCAGCGGGCCCTCGTGCGGCCATAAACGATGTATGGATTCCGCATTCTTTGGTTGCACGTAAATGTGCCACTGTTGTGTTTGGCCGAACGCGATTAATTGTGCCACATCGCTCTCAGTGAGCGGTTCAAGGTGACGAAAAATTAAAGCGGTAGTATCTTCAGATACGGCGATTTCAACTTGAGGGACGCGTTGATAACAACTTAAACTGGCAATGATCTCACGCAACAATCCCAACTGGTGGCCAATAACGGGATCGAGTACTTCACAAGCTTTAATATCTGCCAAAAACCGCGTATCACGCTCGCGAAATCCCACTAGCATTCCACGTTTGCTGACAAATCTAACTCCGAGCCGGGCTTTACTTCGATAGCCCCAAGCTGGGCCAATTATCGGTGTCAAACGTTGCGCAGGCACCACACCCCCAACACGAGCCAATAGTTCAAAGACTGCGCTTTCTTTATGCTGCAACTGCGCCTCTTGACTAAGATGCTGCAGACTGCACCCACCGCAACGGTCAAAATGTGCACAACGCGGTGTGATACGCTCCGGGGCCGCTGTGAGCACCTCCACCACTTCAGCCTCATCAAACTGCTTATGTTTACGGGTATAACGCAAACTTACCGTTTCACCAGGCAGAGCGCCAGTGACGAAAGTAGCCTTGCCATCAACACGGGCAATGCCCCGCCCTTCGTGGCTTAGGCCTGTAATCTCTGCTGTTTTGACATTAGTCGGTATTGCTACGCTATTCTCACTCACGATCCGCTCCTACTGAATATTTCTGTATTGTATTCACTCAACATAGCTATGTCACCTGCCTTCGTCATTGTGTCTTCGTACGATAGGAAAAGGCAATGAATCATATGGTTCGAATGTATCACATATGGCTGTTTAAGTGACGTAATAGATTTCCCACCGTTGATCACAGAGCCACTTGTTTTGAAGTTCTTTTTGCAGCTTAGTGCCATCTTGGTTGCAGCGCCACAATTCAACTTCTAATGATAGCGGGCTGACGAGTAAACAGAAGTGAATGTCTTGATGATCTTGTGTGTTTAACCAATTGGTATCAGCGATATGAAGAACAGTTAATTCTGTACGCTGGTCTGGAGTTAATATAGTTAATAGTTGGGTGTCTATTTGCCATTCAATATCGCTGATGTGTTTTACACTGCCTCTAATAACGATTGCGATATCAAGAATCTTTCTACGAAACTCAAAGAGAGAAAGATTCGGTTTAATCGCTTTCGATTCTTCGAGGAATTCTGATTTTTCAAACTCTTGCTGAAATTTTTCGGCACACAAAGGTATCAATTGTTGTATTTGATCATCACCCAAGATGATTCTGGAGAGCTTTTCGCTTTTATCTTTCATATTGACTTTGACCCACTCATTTCGATCAGGTGCTCGCCAAATCGGATGAAGTGAAGTGTGCCCCAGCATAGCGGACACTGCATGACCAGGAACCGATGCACCTAAATAGTTGAACGGTTTAAAGCGAGTACCGTTTGTTGAACCGAATTGGATGTAATGCGCTAACACTTCTGCTGCATTACTTGGGTGAAATCCATACATTTTCAGTTTGTCATTTTTTTTGGCCTGCACCGAATAACTCCATGCTAAAGTATGATTACCACCTGAAGACATTTTCCAAGGTTTTCCTGCTCCTCTTTTCTCAAAGTTTTTCGTTAGTGATTCAATCCAGAATTGACTGTTGATAAATTCAAGCAAGGTTTCGGTTAATTTACTATCCAATGGGTTTTGTCGCTCTAATGTCGCCTCACATGCAGATAATACAATCCGATTATAGAGCTGTGCAAACGCCTCTTGAGTACATATGAAATTGGGATTCAATTCATCGATATTATCGGTGTCAATCAAAACCATTCGGCCATGAACACTATTTTCTTGTTCGGAACCATCATCGTGATTAAACGCATGAATTATTTTCTGCTTTATTTGGTTGTTCAAAGATTTTAAAAGTGACAAAGCTTTTTTATTTCCCATTTTTTCTACATATAGTAGAAAAGTGCTAACCAATTTGACTAAAGTTATATCATAATTTCTATTTGGAAATATCGTGATAATATACGGATTAAATTCATGCAGTTGATTTTCAGTAATTGTATTGCAGAATTCAAGCTGAATTATATCGAGTAAAAAGTCGTTTAGCATGGGTGCATATAGAAGAAATGCGCGATATACCATTTCTTTAGTAGGTGTTGCTTCACAGATGAAATTTTTCATCTCGTCGTGTATGGCATTCAGTAGTCCTCTTAGTGTTATGCTGCGTAGTGGGATATGCTGCACATCTGCATTTTCCCTCAGCATGTTTAATGTGCGCATCACCATATCTACAGTGCCCTGCCCAGAATTAATGTCGTAAAGATTTGCTACGCAGCGAATTAACTGTGATTGCCACAACGAACTTGCCATGCCACCATTCGGTCCTAGCGCTCCACTCAGAGTTAATGATATGCGCAAGCTAACAAGGTCTTTAACAGGTTGAGCCATATAATATTGCAGTATTACTTGTTTTTGATAATCACCACCTAACACGATGGATTCCATAACGCGCACGATGGGATTCTGAGTTTCAGCCAATACAATATTTTGTGCTTGTGTAACAAATGACTCATCAAATTTTGCCTCTTTAACTAATAGTTTGATTAAAGTGCGTTTACTAGTATAGTAACTTATCGGATATAGAGACGCGATTTTAAATTGATTTTTATGATTCTGAATAGTAGTAAGAACCCATGATGGTATATCATTTTGTAAAATGTTCAAATAGTGTGCCAATCTTATTAGCCAAGGTGATTGCCATAAGTACAAATCAGTTTGCACAAGCGAATCTATTTCACCATTTTGATCAAAATGAACATCAGAGTTTAACTCACTGGAATTTAACTTATTAAAAAATCGAACGCTTAAACGCAGTGAGGAATTATTTTCCAATATAAATTGATTATCAGATAATGCCAGTGCGATACTCTCTGTTACACGTCTCAGTTGTGTTTTATAACTGATCATTATACTGGTTCCTACACATGATCCTACCGATTTTTCTTGGCGAAGATGCACTAATAAGCTTGTTAAGATTGCGCGTTTATAATCGACATGAGTAATTTCAGCATTGTGTTTCAAATTAAGTGTATGTCGAATCAGCTCTGCAGACAGCGAAGGCACTTTTGCAGGTGCTTGAAGTGCGTGCAGTTGATTTTGGAGATCACTATCGATGGTGATCTCATGCAAAACTCCTTGTAAATGCACTGAATAAGCCGTGTTCGTAATGTTGTCAGTTAATAATCGTTTTTTTATTTCAGGAATTAGATGGGTATTCAAATTTCCTTCTTGAGATATGAGGAGATTTGCAATGACCAGCGCAAGATAATTTGCTTGTGCGTGTTTCACCACGTGAGGGTCTAACGTCGTGGCTGCATGGAGTTTGGTATATTGTTGGAATTCAGTTTGCAGATGAGACCATTGTTCTTCACTAAGTGTAGTAGTACTGGCAGCCGTGTTGTTCCTTATTCCATTCACAATAAAATGTTTGATATATTTTGAAGAAAATTGCTTTACATGAACTATCTTTGCAAGCGTTTCGCGGTTGTGCGAAGCGATTAGAGTTTTCAATTGATCGGGATCTAATGGAGACCGACTTGGATGATTAATATAGTACAGTAGCGATTGCACCAAGTGAATACTTGAAGCTTCATGACCAAAAATTAAAAGGTGTTCAGCGAGATCGGAATCTTGTTGATAAAGGTTCAAAATATTCTTTACTAAAACTATTTCGTTTGACTGAATTAGCTGGTAAAGGATTTGTTGCGCATGAAGTGATATCTTAAGATGCGGGTTATCATAAATAAGTCTAAGATTATAATTGATAATTTGATGGTATGGCACAAGTGTGTTGCTTTTATTTGCATTTTCAATGGCAGCAGTATAATACAAATCAAAAATGTTTTGATGATGCTTTTCAAGCAAATAACGGCAGTGTAATTCAAGTGGTAAAGGGAACTGTTGTGAAGCTTGAAGAAACTTAGTCAATTCTTTTTTGCACAATAATATTACCTTAGTAAATAAAGTAAAATTGGTCTCTTTTGGTGAAATTGTTAAAAATAAAGAGAGCTGCAAAGCCGCATGCGGATTATCATTCATCCATTCCAATATTTTTTCCATCTCTTCAATGTTGACGGACGATTCATTTAGATAGAATGCACTTAACCTTAGCATTCCATGATATGCAGTCGCAACTTGAGTTGCAAGTGTTACTAAGTTATCGAAAAGGCCGATATTTTTAGTAAATACCATAAGAAGTTTTTCAAAAATGAGTGGCATATCTTTTTCTTTTTCTAGCATGAGCAATTGGCAGAGTTTAATCGCTCTTGACCTATCGCTGTAAGCAAGTCGAAACAAATAGGGTATCAAGTGAGGGTTGCGTTTGTTTGCAATGAGGCCAGTTGTGATATCTATGAGATAACGTAACAATTGCAAATCATTTTTCAAAAAGTTATCAATGCAACGTCCGATAGTATCTTTGTTATGAATCGGAATCACTGCCCAATGAACAGACAATTTCTTTATTTGCTTCATTAGTAATTGCATTTTTTCATTACGCTGTGGTATCTTTTCTTTACTCATCTTGAGCATTGCAAGCTGATCTTTTAGATCACGCATTTTTTTGTTAATTGCTCGAACAGTATTTGCCATTTTAACTACAGTAGTTGTATTCTTTAGCAAGTAAGCACATAATTTTATTGAATAAGAAATGGACTCTACTGTTTTGGCATTTTCAATAAATTCGATAAAAGGTTCAACTTCAAAAGATGTTGCTTGCAAATGTACTCTGAAGAAGCGTAGGGTTGCTTGCGCAAAATGAGGGGCTTGCTCAAGTTTCGTAAACAAACGTTGTTGTTGATTGACTGAAAAATAGAAGATAATTGCAAGCAACTCTTCAATATAATCCTTATTTTCGTTTGCTAACTTAAGTATTGTATAAAAGCAAACCTTTTTTGTAATTAGATTTTCTACAGCTTGAAAGTACTTGGAAGACAATGTAACGATTTTTCCTTCACGTTTCAGAACTATCAGCGCCGGAACACTAACAGTATAACGATTCTCTTTTACACAATGTGTTGCGCTGTATTGCGCAACGATAGGACTTTTTAATAATAAACATTTGTCTGCATTGGTTAAATCAGCTCTCAATATCTGTATTGCCATTGAACTACTGACATATGTCAAGTTGATCCATGATTTCACTGCAACTGTGTCAGTTAGCAATTGTGCTAAAACAAGATCACGGCCGTCTTGCAAACAGCGAGCGGCGCTGAGCGCGATATTAGACAAGTTGGTCGCTAACTTTTCCGACCAATGTGCCATACTTAAAAACAAAGCGATGAGTTGTTTTCCTGCGAAAAAATGAGCCATATCTTGAACAAATCCGATTAAGCCCACGGCTTCAGTCATATGATTATTGTGCAATAAAAAACCTAAATAGGGCAAGACCATCGCTTGCCAGAATTCATCGTAATTCGCTTTGAATTGAATTACGAGCTCATGCTGCAGTAGATTTTCGGGCAATATAGTGAACGTACTCACATTCTCAGGTACCGAATATTGCCGCGCTTCAATTTGATTGTTTTTCAAGCTGTTTAATCCAAATTATCTTATATTTGCATAGTTTATCACATGTATCCATCGTGCGTCAAATGATGTGAGTTTTTTGTCAGTAGCACACGTTGCCACCCTCGATTCGACTCACTATTCGACCCATTATTGGCAAGTGAGCCGAATGGGCCGGTGAAGTAATGAAGATAATTGCCTTTATTGCGGATGTGACCAGCATTCAGAGCTTACCTGTGCGGCAATGGGTGTTATCAGCAAAATGGATTCGTTATTACCTAGCTCGTGATTCTTCGCTGGCAAGTAAGGTGCTGCGCATTTTTATAGATGAGATACAAAAGCAGTTAAAGACCTTAAGTGGAACAAAAATTTCTGATGAAGCAAAATTAGGTGCGATCAGTTTTATACAACGTTTTGGCTCAAAACTGAACCTGCACATACATTATCATTGTGTTGTTATGGCTGGCATTTTTTGTGAGGATGCGCAAGGGTTATTACAATTTCTAGAAGTCGATGATCTGAGTGTTGATGATACTGATGCAGTACAAAATCGAGTTCGTAAACGAGTGCTCAGCCTTTATAAACGTAATGGACTATTAACAGAAGAGGATGCAGAGAACTTAAAAAGCTGGAAAGGCAGTGGCGGATTTTCGGTGAATGTGGCAAGACAATGAAAATAATCGCCTATATTACCAACGCAACAAGCATCCATAAGATACTCTCACATATTGGTGAAGGCATTGAGCACCCA
>Ga0207137_1206_pt1 | contig 10896 bp, 10 predicted proteins | sample Alteio_BWMinHeat_9_FD_153572 | JGI IMG/M metagenome (GOLD analysis project Ga0207137, IMG submission 153572) | Enriched cells from forest soil in Barre Woods Harvard Forest LTER site, Petersham, Massachusetts, United States -... | ecosystem: Environmental > Terrestrial > Soil > Temperate forest >...
GGAGTAAATTTGACAGGGGGCTTAGTATGAACTCCAGACAACACCTACCTCGCCTGCGCCTGGCAGCGCTTGCAGTGTTTGCGGCAGCCCTGCTCTTGCAGGGCTGTGCCGCGCCGCCGCAATCGTCCAGCATAGACAGGGTGACACTGACGGACATTCCCGCACCGCCCGCACCGCGCGGTGAATCCCCGCCACCGGCACCTTATGCCGATTCCTATTGGATACCCGGCTATTGGCGCTGGGATAGCGATAAATTTGTCTGGGTCGATGGGCGCTGGGAGCAGTCGCGGCCGAACATGGTGTACCAGAATGCCTACTGGACCCATGACAACGGTAGCTGGATCTATCAGGCAGGCCATTGGACACCGCTGGAGCCGTCCCAAATGTCGCCGGTGGAGCTGATACAAGTGGCGCCGCCTTTACCGCGCGAGGAAATCATCGTAGAGGCTCCCGGCCCCGGCTATCTCTGGATAGGCGGCTATTGGGGATGGAGCGGCGGCCGCCATGTGTGGGTAGGCGGCCATTGGGGACCGTACCGGGATGGTTATTTCTGGGCTCCCGCGCATTGGGATAGACATCCCAATGGCTGGGCATTTGCCGGCGGCCGCTGGGTGCGGCATTAGAGCAGGCAAACAGGTGTTGGGTCAGCTGTCAGAAGCGATCTGGCGCAAGACTTGTTCAAATACTTCCGGCGGCTGGCCGCCGGTGATCAGGTGCTTGTCGTTAATGATGATCGCCGGCACTGAGTTTATCCCGCTATTGAGATAATACTGTTCGCGTTCGCGCACTTCCTGCGCATACTCGTCCGACGCCAGAATTTCCCGCGCCCGCTGCTCGTCGAGTCCGACCTGCCGCGCCAAATCCGCGAGTACGTCGTGCGCGCCTGGGTTTTGCCCTTCGGTAAAATAAGCATTGAAAAGGGCGTGCTTCAGCGCATGTTGTTTGCCCTCTTGTTCGGCCCAATGCAATAGCCGGTGGGCATCGAAAGTATTGTAAATGCGGGAGCGTTTTTCCATGCTGAAAGTAAAACCGACGCTCGCCCCGCGGGCACGGATTGCCTCCCGGTTTAGTTCTGTCTGCTCCGCAGTGGCCCCATACTTTTCTGCAAGATGCTCGGCAATGTCCTGGCCCTTGCTGTCCATTTGCGGATTCAATTCGAATGGCTGGAAGTGAATTTCCGTAGCGACCTCGTTGCCCAAGTGGTCTAATGCCTGCTCGAGGGATTTCAATCCTATGATGCACCAGGGACATGAGACGTCAGAGACGAAATCTATCTTCAGTTGCTTGTTGTGGGGATAATTCGTAGTCATTTTGCATCACCTGTTTGTGGCGGGCGTGGTCGCTCGCAGTTAACAACCATCTTAGCCAAATTAGCTGCGGGCTGCTTGCTTAAATGGCGTAGTCCATTCCATGCGGTATTCGCGCTTGCCTTCCGGCCTACCGTACCGGTTTTGCCATTTGTTGTGCTCCGCCGTTGGCGACCCAGGACAGCAGTTCATCCAATGCAGCCTTGCCCTTCGGGGCGTCGTCGTGATTTACCATGCCGACCACGATCCAGTTTTCATCTCGCGTGTCGCGCACATAGCCGGCGACCGCCACGGCGTTTTTCAGCGAGCCTGTCTTGATACGTGCCCGGCCCTCGGCGCTGGTGCCCCGCAAGCGCTTGCGCATCGTGCCGTCCACGGCCGCAATGGGCAGGCTGCTGGCAAACTCCGGGAACCAGTTACTGTGCGCCGCGACCCTGAGCACTCCAGCCATTTGCATGGGGCTGATGCGTTCCAGGCGCGACAGGCCGGAGCCGTTTTCCAGCACCATGCCTTCGGAATTGATGCCGTGGCGCTCAAACCAGGCGATTGTCCTGGCGTTGGCCGCTTCCAGCGTCGTGTCATAGCTGCCATTCTTCATTTGTTCTGCACCCAAGGTCAGGTACAGCAAGCGGGCCATGACATTGTCGGAATGCTTGTTTACCATGCGGATGGTATCGGCCAAGGTGTCGGAGGGGTGTTCCAGCAGCAGTTTGGCAGAGGGGGGCGTGATACCCTCGCTGACCTTGCCGTCCCAATGTCCGCCCAGCTCGCGCCATAGCGCCTGTATCACTTTTTCGATATACAGATTGCGCTCGAGAGCGTTCAATGCAAACACGGCCTTGCAACGGCGCGGAAAATTGCCGGACAAAACAATGTTCAGCGCACCAGCGCCGTTCGTTTCTATGGAAGGAGCCCTCCAACCAGCGTCCCACGCGGCACAATTGCCGTCGACCAGTGCCAGATGATTCTCCACGCGGATCTGTTGCATAGGGGGCGATATCTGCACCGTTAGCTGCCGGGAAGTGGATTCGATGTCGAAATCAATTAAATTGCTGTACACCAGCAGGGCATCGGGAATCACGTTGTAGTAGGCATCCGGCGCCTCGTCGAAGGCCTGCGCGTCAATATCCAGGCGGGATGGCTGGAAGTAGCTGCGATCCAGCACGATGTCGCCTGCGATGCTCTTGATGCCCTGCGAGCGCAAAGCGCGCAGCATCAGGCTTAGCTTGTCCCAGCCGAGATTGGGGTCGCCTCCGCCACGCAAGTAGAGCTTGCCGCGCAAGGTGGAGCCTTTGAGTTCGCCGTCGCTCAATATCGCCGTCTTCCAGCGAAACGTGGGGCCAAGTTCATCCAGGGCCAGCATGGTAGTCACCAGCTTCATGGTTGAGGCCGGTATCCTTGGCTGATCTGCAAGGCTGCTGCGTATCAGTGGGGGCAGGGGCGGGGACGGGACTGAGCTTGGATTCGCAACTGGTTCTACCCAGATAGCCATGGCCTCGGCCGGCAGATTCGCCTTGAGCAAAGCCTCATTGACGCTGGCCGGCAGTTCGCTTTGTGCGAGCACCGAGCGCACCAGGAAAAAGCCGAGGAGTAGTCCGCTAAGTGAGGATATGGGGCGCATACACCGATGATTTGTTCGAAAACAATAGTGTACGGCATACAAGGCAAATGGCGCGCAGAAGCGATGTGCTCCGGCGCGCCGAGACTACCGCCATGCATATCGGTTGCATGTACTGTAGATGTCTGCATCATAGCCCGAAAATATGTCCTTATCATGACATCGCCTTGCCCTGAAAGAGCACCACGGGATATATCCCTAAACTTTTTTTAGGGCGGCCGTTATGTGGCGCAAGCACGCAGTTACGGGTGGTAGGGAGCGTCGGTCAAGGTTTTTAAAAACGCAACGATGTCGTCGATCTCTTGATCATTCAGCGCAGGCGGGCTGCCTGGACGCCGGTTGTACGGAACTGAATTCACATTGACGTTGGTACGAAACTGTGGCGCGACATCGTCAAATTTGATGCCGCTTTTGTACCAGTTCTCAGCTTGTGTGGCGCGTGTGGCATAAAACGCGACTACTTCGCGTAACGAAGTAAATACGCCATTGTGCATATAGCGTTCGCGCACGGCAACATTGCGCAGGCTGGGGGTTTTAAAGTAGGCGCACCATTGATCCGGGTTCGCCCAGTGCAATTGACTGGCGGTCTGGCATAGTCCGTGATCGTAGTATTGTTGATTCCAGTTGGCCGGAATGTCGTTATTACGAGGCACTGCAACGGCGTCGTAGCCAAAATCGGTAAACAGGGATCGTTGTGGAAGCCGCGAGGTTTCATTAAAGCGGTGGCAAGACGCGCAGTTGCCTTTGTCTGCGTCCTTGAACAAACGCAGACCGCGCATTTCCTCGGTGCTAAGACGGGTGCTTCCGCGAATAAATTGGTCGTAGCGGGAGCTGAAGGGGGCCATTTCATCGGACTGCAAAAACGCTTGAAGAGCGCTGGTTGCGCCGTGAACGGCGGAATCAGCCTGTCTGAAAATGTGGGGGCCGAATTGCTTGCGCATCTCCATTCCATAGATACGCTGTAACTTTGCGGCCAATTGGCTGGCATTGCCGTTATTCATTTCCAGCGGGTTGTAGAGCGGTCCCAGCGCCTGCTCGGCCAGTGTATCGGCCCGTCCGTCCGCAAACAGACCGCCGAAAGGGGTCGGCTGCAGGGCATCATCGTCTTCATAAAAAAATCGCGCGGGCGTATAGCGCACGTAGAGCAGCGAGGGTGTGTTACGTGTACCCAGGCTGCCCGATTTGCTGCCCAGGGCCACCCCGATGCGGGAGCCGTGATTTCCCGAGTAAGCCTTGCGCGGATCGTGGCAACTGGCGCAACTGGTACCTTGCGGTTCCGACAAGCGGGTATCGAAAAACAGTTTGCGGCCCAGCGCGGCGAGCGTCGGGTCGGGATTCTCGACGGGCGGCTTGTCCGGCATGCTCGCAAGTAGCGGCGTAGCGGCGTTTTGCGCCGCGGCTACGGCCTGGACAAAGAGGCCGGCAAGCACGATGATGGTGCCGGCGCGTAGCAGACTGCTCGTGGAACTGCGCACGGTGCCTATGCTAACTCGGGTTCAGATAGCCGCTCTTGTCGCAAGTGAGCTTGCTGCCGCTCTGGCGGCACGTGGCCATCAGGGATGCGTGCCTGTCGTAGGCTTTATAAATCCAGCCGCCGTTTGCCTGCCTTTCCATCAGCATGAAGCCGAACGTGCTGGTGTGCAACATGCTGTCGACGATAGCCCCAGGCGCCGGAGTAGCGTCTGCGGGGAAGGGATCGGCGAAATTGAGGTCCGCGTTGTCGCCGCCATTGCCGCTGACAAGGGTGGCAGGGTGGCCGGACTTGAAACTGATCGCCTGAAAATCGTGTACATGGCCATGGATTGCAGTTGTCACGCCAGCCGGAAAATAAACCGACGGCGCAATGCTTTGCATGACGGATTGCAAGGCCTGGTTGCCCGGCGCCGGCGCGCTGCCGGCGAGAGGCGCAAACGCCAGGATAGGATGATGATTGACAAAAATGCTGCCGACGCCCGGTTTTGCTGCCAGCTGAGCAACGCTGCGCAATTGCGTTTGATAGATTTGAAATTGCTCAGAAGATTCGTTCAGGATTTTCCTGCCGGCTTTGGATGAGTCGAACACGATCACTTGGGTATCGCTGCCCAGCGCTACCGCATAGGGGGCGGAATAATTGGCCAGCTTGTCATTAGCCGGGTCGTCGCAGGAGCGTTTGTGGTCATAAATTTGAGTGTCGAGGAAGCGAAACCAGCCTTGACCGGCGCGCACGCACTCTTCGTGATTGCCGCGCACCATAACCCAGGGGGCAGAGGCCAGCAGCGCCGCTGCCGGTTTAAAGAAATCCGCTTCCCAGGCATCCCAGCCATAGCCCCACGGGCTTGCCTGGCAGCCGGCAATATCGGCCGGGCAAGCGTTTTCGCGATAATGGTAATCTCCTACGTGCAACACCAAGTCAGGATTCATCGCGGCGGCTCTGGCCGCTATCTCGGGCAGCGGCCAGGCGTCGGCATCGTTGCACGCTTGCCAGGCATCGTCGGCCTTCTTCAAACGACAGCCGGTGTCGCCTAGAATGACGACGCGTTGCGGAGCGGCTTTGGGCAAAGGTAGTATTCGCGACCCCAGACGCACTTCCCTTACTCCCGCTGGAATCCGGATTTCGCAGACCGCGGCGGGAAAGAGCGATGGCTTGGAGTCGACGGCTGAACTTGCCGTTGTCCTCTGCGCTGCTGTGCCAGCGGGCGCACGCATGTTCATTTGCGTTCTGCGGGAGTCAATGAGCGCCACCGGGCAGGTGTCGCGCTTCGTCACGGCTCGTACGATAGTCTGACTGGCGGAACCCAGCTCTACCCAGGCGTATCTGACGTCGGTGTCAGTAGTGTCAGTAGTGTCAGCGGTGGCGCGGTCTTCGGCTAACTTCTCGCCGTTATAGACAGCGCAGCCGGCGAGCATCAGGGCGGCCAGCGTCAACGAAGCGGCATGAAACACGCGTGCGTGCGTCGCTGATAGACGGAATGCGTTCATAACTATTTTATGCTTGAGGTGGCTAAGGAATGTCGCATCCATCTTGCGACCGGCGAGAGAAGCGATACTACGGCAAATGTTGAATTTTTGCCAGCGTTCAGCGGGATATTCTAGCGCAGAGACAGGTCCGGCCGTTTGGTCGTGGTTTCCAACAGCGGTTTGAACACGGGGCGGGTATCGGGCTTCAGGCTGCAGGTGCTCGCCGAGGAGACCGTGCCGGACAGGGGTATTTTGTAGCCGATCTGGAAACCTGTATCCACGCTGCTGTCGTCGCGCGTGCGGCTGACACTGATATTCCAATTTTTGCGTTCCAGGCCCAGATTCAATCTGTCAAAATTCTCGCTGCTGCGGTAGCGTCCCTGGAATTGCGTGCAAGTATCCAAATTGTGCGAATACTTGAAGCGGCTGGACATCAGGTACTCCCTGTCCTTGGCATCTTCGCCCGCGGTGTAGTCCAGGCGGCTACGTTCGCGGCGCCACTCGAACCGGCTGTCCGCTGTCGGATTGACGCCAAGGTTGAGAACCAGGCTGGCTTTCTTTCCCAAGGACGTGGTACCCAGATACACGCTGTCGGTATCGCTGTTATCGTTGTGAGCCAAGGCGGGCCTGTTAGCGCCACTTCTGCCATTGGCTTCCACCAAATAGGTACTCAATCCGAGGTCGGAGATCAGGCTATCCTTTGTCCAATATTTTTTGACATCCAGCAAATAGCTGTTCTGCAGTGAGCCGGTGTAACCGTTGACCGTGGTCTGGGGGGTAAAATCACTATTGGGGTGTAATTGGCCGCCGGACAAGGTAAGGCGCAACGAAGTATGAGGCGCATATACGGCATTCACTAGCACTTCAGAAAAATCGCGCTGACTGCTGACGCGTCCGCCAGCGGCAATTTCATTGCTCAGCCGCATGCCATAGTCGAAGCTGACCATAGGATTGCTGGATTTGTATTCGTCAATACTGGCCCGCCATTTCTGCTGAAGGTTGGTGTAATTCACCGACAAGCTTTTGTCTAGCAGATCCAGATGCCCCGGAGGGCTTGCATTCTCATCCGGCAACACCGGCAGGCTTTGAATCACCTCGTCGCCGTAGTTGCCCGGCTCTTCGGCCACGGAAAAGCAAGGGATACAGAGAAGGAGAGTAAGGATGGTAGCTCGTTTTTTGTTGCGTAGTTGCATGGGATTGCTAATTTGCCAGGGGCAACGCATCAGGCGCGACAGTGTACCGTATTTTTACTATGTTGCGGCGCACAATTGTGTCGACTAGAATTACAGCGTCTCCTCCAATTTCCTATAAAGGATTGGATTCAACCCGCTCAGCAATGCGCGGGTTTTTTTTTGCCCGTTGATATGGCTGTGTTTGCCGGGAGAAGCCCGCACTCAGAGTTTCGCCGTTCGGTAGTGGGCACGATTAATGCTTATTAATTATTGCAAACCGGCGCGAAGTTGAACCTGAGTCCGGGCGCCTGGGATTAAGTGCTGTGTCGCTGCGATCGGATCCGCGTGCATCGCGGCAAATGTGGCACTTAACATAGATTTCAATGTCGTATACACATACAGCGAGCGCAAGTCGTCAGGCACGGAAGGACTGAAATAATATCTGGGATTGTCGTGGCATAAAGCAAATAAGAATGAAATAAACACAATCTTGATCTATTATTAAATCAATGGAATAAATCGATCGGAAAAATCTATTGCAAGAGACAGGTTTTTGCGTGTTTATCCGATACGGTAAAAGTTGCTGATCTATATGCGTTCTTCTGTTAGAGTCGGAACCGATTTGGAGATTTGATAAAGGGGAAATATGAATAACCCTGGATTTTGTTGGAGGTAATTGCAATGTTTGGTTTCCGAACACAAAAATCAAACGTGGGCACCCTCTTGTCCGAAGAGCGCGAAATTTTGAACGGGGCTCTCGCTGCTGTGCTGAACTCTGGCGACGATAGTACCGGTTTTATCAAGATTTTTTTGGCCCGTAAATATCCTGACTTGATTCCGGAGGAATTGGACGTTTACAGTCGTATTTGCCGGACAGCGGTAAAACACGGCCACGATCTGTTGGTATCGTTGCCGGGAGACGAAGAGCGGGCAAAAGCCAAGATGTTGTGGCAGTCGACGACCGTGGCGGAGTTTCCCTGGATTACCGACGCAAATCTGGCCTTGCTATTATCCCAAGATGCCTATCACGCACAAAATGATGCTTTACCGGATTTGAATGCAAACTCGATCCCCGGTCATGGTTTGACCTTGTGATCACTCGTGGGACGGATGTCCTTTGGGTTTGACGGAGTTTTATCAGATTTTTCAGCCCGCCATTGCGGGCATTTTAATTTCAGCGAAAGCTATCCAAAAACGCTTTCGTTTACTCCCCAAGCCGGCAGACAATACCGGCGGCCGCGGTGCTCTCCCTGACCGGTGGCTATCGTCAACTTGCGTTTGTAAACTTCTGTCTGTTGACGTGTGCTTGCATCGCCTGCAACCAGTTCGGCGAGATGTCGTCTGCGCTCGAGTTCTGTGAGCGATTCAGGGAAGGCCCTGGCTTGGTCGAAGAGGACTTCGTTGAAGCCGCCATTTTGTACATGGACGTCAAACGCAAATGCCATGCCCAATTCCGTACGTAGCCGCAGTTTTTGAGCGCTGCCGGCGGCCGGTAAAAAATAAGCCTGCTTCGCCTTTTCCATTTGTAGATACTTGAGAATTGGTTCTTTCCCTAAACGCGCAAAGGCATTTTTCCAGTCGGGCGCAATATCCACCTTGTCTGGTCCGACACTAATGGAGTCAGCCCAGGCAATTTGCGCTGCCAGAGGTAGTTTTTGGATTTGTTTCCAGTCGTGCGCCAAAGGCCCCATGGCGCGCGCCAAGACATCGTGGACCCGTTTTTCGGCCTCATTCAATAGCGCCTGGATCTCGCCGTTTTTTAGTTTAAAACCGATCACTCCCCAGGTCAGACCGGCGCCGTCGACGTTGCCGCGCGCGGATTCGAAGCCGTAGCCTTCAAAATCGGCGGTAATGCCGAGACAGCGCTGAAACAGCGAGGGCAGGGTATCGATGGTAAGGACCTGCCATGTCATCAGGTCCAGCGAGCCGGTATCGGGCAGCTTACGTTTTTGTTGCAACAGACGTACCGCCGCCTCCGTATTCGGCCCATAATCGCCGTCGACAAAATCTTCCGAAAATTTGCCCGCGCATCCCAATCGCAAGAGATCGATTTGTATGCGCTTTGCGATCATGCCGCGCAAGCCTCGCGAAAACCAAACCCTGGTCATGACGATCTCCCTTCCGCTACGGGTGAGATAGTGAGCCGTGATTTGACTATAGTACTTGATTGTAAAAAAATATAGTCTTTAAAATAATTTTGCGTTTAGCCGCCTTGCCGATAAACAAATTCGCCGCATATTTTGTACGCGGAAATTTTGCATTCCGGAATAGTTTGGTCTGGATACAAATCTTTGTTCGGGTTGCGGCATTCCAGTAGCCAGCTACTGTCGTTTCTTACCCATAATTGGCGGATGTATAGCGCGCCATCGTTCTCGATAGCGAAAATTTTTCCGCTACGGGGCTCCGCTTTTGATTTGTTGAAGATAACGATGTCGCCGTTGACAATGAACTCCGCCATGGCGTCGTCATCGGCATAGATAGCGAATGCATTTTCTGGACGAATACCGAATTTGGAAAAGAAACCTGCTTCTTTTATGAGGTGGCTTACGGCCATGTCTTCTTTGCGCGGGAGTTGGTTCGAGGGACGGAGGGATTGCCCAATGATGAAAAAGAAATATTGTCACAATGAGAAGTAATTCTACCATTGAAATTGAGGCTGTCATAGATATGGCAATGACCAAAATGGTATCCTGTAAAGGTGCATATGCACCGACTCGACGCTACTACGGTATGGGATGAAATTATGGAAATCAGATTACACAAAGGCCAGGGCAAACTTCAGTATGTCATCGAAATCGGAGAGCACCGCTTGCTGACCGACGAGCCCGCTTCCGTAGGCGGAGAGGATACCGGTCCGGATCCCCACGATTTGCTGGCTGCTTCGCTAGGAGCTTGTACGGCCCTGACCCTGACCCTGTATGCACGTCGCAAGCAAATGGATTTGCAAGACCTTGACGTGCGCATACGGCATGCCAAAGAAGGTGACGCCTATGTTTTTAGGCGCACTATCGCTTATATTGGTAATCTGAGCCTGGAAGACAAGCAGCGCCTGACAGAGATAGCGGAAAAGTGCCCGGTACATAGAACCTTGATGGGGCAAATTCAAATCACTACCGAGATGCTGTGATGGCTGAAGTTGCGGGTGCGGGGTGTAGCGAGGCTTGTGGGAGCCGCTCGATCGCTCGCGCAAGCCCTGCCCTTGAATGGACGCAGCAATGCCGGCCTGGGCGGGTGTTTATTGCGAGCGTTTTCTGCGGGCGCCCGCTACAGCGCCTCTAAATATGCACGTCGAGGAAGCCGCCCAGGGTCAGGTTGGCGGCGCCGGGGCGAGGTGCACCGGTGGCAACATTTTGACCGTCCGGGCTTGCGGCAGCGCCAGATTGGCTGGAGTTGTCTTGTGCGGTACTTGTTTGCGCGCCCGCAGGTTTGGCGTTGCTTTCCTGATCGATCCTTGCTTTCAGATCACTGATTTTGCCCGAAATATCTTGTATGTTTTGTTTGCCGGCTTCAGTTTTTGCTGACGAACAATTGACGCAATCGGCTAATTCCTTTTGATAGCGGTCAAGTTGCGCTTGCAGCGCGGCCGCCGCAGACGGGCTTGCGCTGGAACCGGTGGCGCCGGTCGTGCTGGCAGCACTTCCGTTTGCAGCTGCGATTGCCTGTGCCATAGGTAAGTCCCCTTGTTGTAAATTGGTATAAGCTCATATACATAGTGGTAGCACCGATATCGGAATCGCTGCTTTGATTGTAGATTGGCCGGCCGTCATGCCTTTCCATCTTGAGCTTAGTCGCGCCAGCCGGGAATTCCTTACTGATGCATCATTTTTTATTTTGATGTTGAAAGTCGAAACTGCACTTGCCA